>Ga0114966_10005143_pt1 | contig 11132 bp, 11 predicted proteins | sample M_130207_XF_Meta_FD_87029 | JGI IMG/M metagenome (GOLD analysis project Ga0114966, IMG submission 87029) | Freshwater microbial communities from Lake Montjoie, Canada to study carbon cycling - M_130207_XF_MetaG | ecosystem: Environmental > Aquatic > Freshwater > Lake | place: Lake Montjoie...
CGGTGGCGGCCGCGATCAGGGCCGAGGCACCCGGCGATTACTACATCGGCCGCCGCTACTACAAGAGGGACTACAAGATGTGGGGCTGGTTGCGACGTCCGGGCCAGCAGTGGAAGGAATCGCAGCTCGTCATGATGAACGAGAACACCAAGCTCGCCCCCGACCGCGAAAAGGGCGACCTGGGGATCGACAACAACACCGAATACCGCCTGCAGGGGCGCTTTACCGGCGGGCAGGTCTACGAACCCGCCAGCAACCGCTTCTATCCCGAGTTCGCCCTAACCGGTTACGATATTCTCTCGACGGCGCCGCCGTTCATTTACTCGGATCGACGCGCCTTGGATCCCAAGGTTCGACTGCTCATCCCCCCTCCCTGAACATAACCTACGTAAAACCAATTTCCCTTGCTGGCACGGTGACGCGTCCCTAAAAGATGACCTCAATGATGTCCAAAAAACTTCCCTACCTACTTTCTTTTGTTTTGCTCCTCGGACCTGTCGGCTGCAAAGAGACCAAACCGTCGGTCAAAATCGGACTGAACCTCGAGCTCACTGGTGACATCCCGGCGGTCGGAGCCTCGAGCAAAAATGCCGCCGAAATGTTCTTCAGCAAGCTGAATGCAGACGGCGGTGTGAGTCTGGCTTCCGGCCCGATGCCTGCAGAACTCATCATCGGCGACAATGGCGCCAAGGCCGATCAGGCAGCCGCCACCGCCCAGCGACTCATCTCCCAAGAAAAAGTCGTGGCCATGGTCGGGCCCAACTCCAGCGCCTGTGCCATCCCGGCAGGGGAAATCGCCGAAAGCCTCAAGTGCGTGATGATCTCGCCGTGGTCGACCAACCCGAAGACCACGATGGACACGACCGCCGGCGCTCCGAAGCGCTACGTGTTCCGCGCCTGCTTTACCGACCTCTTCCAAGCAAAAGTGCTGGCCAAGTTCACTCTCAACGACCTTAAGGCGAAGAAAGCCGCCGTGCTTTATGACGGGTCCTCCGAAGCCCCGCTCGCCCAGGCCACACTGTTCCAGGAGACCTTTACGGCCGATGGCGGCGAAATCGTCGCCTTCGAAACATTTACCACTGGCGACAAGGATTTCTCCGCGCAGTTGACCAAGATCGGCGCGGCCCAGCCGGACGTGATTTTCCTCCCCACCTACTACAACGACGTTCCCCTCATCGCCCAGCAGGCGCGGCGCCTTGGCATCACCGCGCAGTTCGTCGGCAGCGACGCTTGGAGTTCGCCCGAAATCATCAAGCTGGGCGGCGCAGATCTTGAAGGTTCGTATTTCTGCAACCACTTCTCGACACAGATTGCCACCGACGAGGCCAAGAAATTCGTCTCCGACTACACAGCGAAATACGGTCAGGCGCCCGACGATGTGGCCGCTCTGACCTACGATGCCTGCGGGCTGCTCGTCGAGGCGCTCGAAAAGGGCGGTAAGAACGACCGCGAGGCGGTGCGTGAGGCTTTCGCCCAGATCCGCGAATACAAAGGCGTCACCGGAACATTCAAATTCGAACCCGGTTCGGGCGACCCCATCAAGAGCGCCGTGGTGCTGCAGATCAAGGACGGACAGTTCGTCTGGGTAACCAACGCGCAGCCCTGATCGGCGCAATCGGCGCCGCATGGACTACTTTGCGCAGCAGGCGATCAACGCAGTCCAGCTAGGCTCTATCTACGCGCTCATCGCGCTGGGCTACAGCATGGTCTATGGCGTGCTGGTCATGATCAACTTCGCCCACGGCGATGTTTTCATGGTCAGCTCGTTCTTTTGCTTCCTGCTTCTGCTCGTCGCCCCAGTGCCCTTCGCGGCCGCCCTGGTGATCGTCATGCTCGCCACAGCCATCCTCGGGGTGTGCATCGAGCGTCTGGCCTACCGCCCCCTGCGCAACGCCCCCCGCGTCTCCGCCATCATCACCGCGCTGGGCTGCGGCCTCGTCATCCAGAACACCACACTCAGCCTCAGCCCCTACTCGCAGCGGATGCCGGAACTGCTCAAGCCAGTCGTCTGGAAATTCGGCGGCGTGTCGGTCTCCTCGCTGCAGGTACTCATCGTCGGCATCTCCGTCGCGCTGATGCTCGGCCTCGATTTCTTCATCCGTAAAACACGCTACGGGATGGCCATGCGCGCGATCTCGATGGATCGCATCACCGTGCCGCTCATGGGCATCCCGACCAACGCCATCATCAGCATGACCTTCGCCCTCGGCGGGGCGCTCGGTGGAGCGGCGGGCGTTCTCTACGGCATGGCCTACCCGGTGATCGGCGCATCGATGGGCGTGCTCGTCGGCTGGAAAGCCTTCGTGGCGGCGGTTATCGGGGGCATCGGCAATGTCCGCGGCGCGGTGCTCGGCGGCTATCTGCTCGGTGCGGTCGAGGTGTTCACCGTGACGGTCTTGCCCTCGACCTACCGCGACCTCGTGTCCTACTCGCTGCTCCTCATCATCCTCATCTTCAAACCCTACGGGCTGCTCGGGCGTCCCGCCGTGCAGAAAGTGTGATGCTGCGCTTCTTCGACCGTCCTCCTTCCCGCGGTGTGCTGCTCGCCCTGCTGGCCGCGATCCTCGCCGCCTGCTTTGCCATCGAGCAGTTCGGGCTGGTTGACGACTACATCCGCTTCATCCTCATCACGCTAGGTATCAATGTTATTCTTTGCGTCAGCCTGAACCTGGTGAACGGCTGGATGGGTGAATTTTCCGTCGGCCACGCCGGATTCATGGCCCTAGGCGCCTACCTCTCGGCCTGCGTCTCGGTGAAGTGGCTCGTCGGGGCCAATCCGCTGTGGATGTTTCCTCTCGCGGTGATCGTCGGCGGGATCGCCGCTGGCTTGGTCGGATTTTTGCTCGGCCTGCTCTCGTTCAAAACGCGTGGTGACTACCTTGCCATCATCACCCTCGCCTTCCTCATGATCGTGAAGTCCGGGATCGAGAACATTTCCTACGTCGGCGGCCCCCGCGGATTCTTGGGTATCGGCAATGAGACGTCGCTGCCTTGGACGGCGGCGTGGACGATCCTCACCCTCTGGGCCATACGCAATCTCGTCTACTCCCGGTTCGGCCGGGCCATCGTTGCGGTGAGGGAGGACGAAATCGCCGCCACGGCGATGGGCGTCGACACGCGCAAGGCCAAGCTGGTCGCGTTCGTTGTCTCGTCGTTTTTCGGCGGGGTGGCCGGCGCGCTGTTCGCCCACCAGTTGCAGTTCATCAATCCCGGCTCCTTCGACATCGTCAAGTCGACCGAGATTCTCGTCATGGTTTATCTCGGCGGCATCGGGTCGATCGCCGGTTCGGTGCTCGGCGCGACGGTCTTCACCGTGCTCACGCAGGTCCTGCAACCGCTCGGCACATGGCGCATGGTCATCATGCCGCTTCTCCTCGTCCTGCTCATGCTCTTCCGTCCGCGCGGCATCATGGGCCTGCGCGAGTGGTCCTGGTTCGTGCCGCGGCGCGAATTCGCGGATAAGGAGAAGTCATCGTGAGCACGCAACCTCTCCTGCAGACACGGGGAGTGACGCAGCGCTTCGGCGGACTGACCGCCGTATCGGATTTCTCGCTGGAGGTCGCAGAAGGCCACGCCCACGGCATTATCGGGCCGAACGGGGCCGGCAAGACCACCGCCTTCAACCTCATCACCGGCATCTACAAGCCGACGGAGGGCGACATTCTTTTCCGCGGAAAACCGATAACCGGCCTGCGCCCCGATGAGATCGCGCGCCGCGGCATCGGCCGCACCTTCCAGAACATCCGCCTCTTCCGCGACCTGTCCGTCCTCGACAATGTGCGGATCGCCTACGACAGCCGCTCGCGCTATTCGTGGCCCGGCGCGATGGTGCAACTGCCATCGGCGCGCCGCGAGGAGAAGCAGACGATCGGGGCTTGCGAGGAACTGCTCGAGCAATTCGGTCTCGCCGAAGTCGCGCGGGAAAGGGCGGGCGGCCTGCCTTACGGCTCGCAGCGCAGACTGGAAATCGCACGCGCCATGGCACTCAAGCCGTCGCTTCTCCTGCTCGATGAACCGGCCGCCGGGATGAACTCTGCCGAGACACTCAAGCTCGTCGAGTTCCTCGGATGGTTGCGCGACCACTTTTCCGTGACCATGCTCCTCATCGAGCACCACATGCAGCTTGTCATGACGTTTTGTGACCGCATCACCGTGCTGGACTTCGGCGCCACCATCGCCGAGGGCGGACCGGAGGATATTCGCGCCAACACCAAAGTCATCGAGGCCTATCTCGGGGAGGAAACCGATGAAGGGTGAGACCATGCTTGAGGTGAAGGATCTCGTCGTCCGCTACGGGGATATCCACGCGGTAAAAGGGATCAGCTTCGATGTGCGGCGTGGTGAAATCCTTGCCCTCGTCGGAGCGAACGGCGCGGGTAAGACCACAACGTTGCGCGCCATTTCCGGGATGCTGCCGTATGAGGGTTCTGTCTGCTTAAACGGCGACGATCTACGTGGCCTGACCCCGGATCGCATCCTGCGACTAGGGCTCTCGCACGTGCCCGAGGGGCGCGGCATTTTCGGTGGTCTCACCGTAATGGAGAATCTCAAGCTCGGCGCGTGGATCCGTCGCGACCGCGCGGCGCGGGATCGCGATCTGGAAAGAGTGATGGAAATTTTTCCGCGCCTGAGGGAGCGCGCCGGGCAGTTGGCCGGCACGCTGAGTGGCGGCGAGCAGCAGATGCTCGCCTTGGGCCGCGCAAGGATGAGCGATGCGAGCATCCTGCTGCTCGATGAGCCCTCCATGGGTCTCGCGCCGAAGCTCGTGCAGGAAGTGTTCTCCGTGCTGCACAAGCTCAACGAGCAAGGAGTGACGATCCTGCTGGTAGAGCAGAATGCCAACATGGCCTTGCGCCTCGCTCATCGCGCCTGCCTCCTCGAGACCGGGAATCTCATTCTCCAGGGAACCGGTGCGGAATTGCTCACCAACCCGCGGGTGCGGGAAGCCTATCTCGGCGCGGCCTGAACCAGCTCAATAGAGCAGCGGGCGTGAATCCTCCAAGAGGTGGAAGGTGGAGTTCACCACGAGCAGGCGCCACTGGTTTTCGGTCCAGGCGGCCATGCTGACCGAGCCGTTGTTGAAGCGAAAAGCGCGGGGGATATGCTCCCGCGGGGCTGGGTGCCCGTGCTCGAACATATGCGTATGCAGTGCGTTGAGCGTGCCGCCGTGCGAGAAGATCGCGACATGGTCGTGCTCCGACGCGATCACCTCGTCGAGCAGGGCGCCCGTGCGCTGCATGAGAGAGCGGCGCGTCTCGCCGCCGGGCAACGCTGCATCAAAGTGCCCGGACCGCCATTGCGCCACGGCCCCAGGGTTCTCCTCCTCGCATTCCTCCACGGTGCGCCCCTCGAGGACGCCGAAGCTCAGCTCGCGCAGACGACGGTCGGTTTCCACTGGCAGCCCGAACGCTCCGGCCAGGGGTTGCGCCGTTTCGGCCGCGCGGGCCAAATCGCTGCTGATGATCCGTGCGATCGGGTAGCGCCGCAGGAAGTCCGCCGTCTGCTGCGCCTGCCCGAGGCCGCGCGCGTTGAGGGGCACATCCATCTGCCCCATGGCCCGGCCGGCCGCGTTGTGGTCGGTCTCGCCGTGGCGAACGAAATAAAGTGTTTTCATGGGTGAGGGTCCGCGCTCTTGCGTGCGGCGGGACGTTTCCGTATAGACGGCGGGCTGCCATTTGCAACACGCACTCATCAGGCGGCAGAAAATTTATGCACAAACTCGTATTGCTCAGGCACGGCGAAAGCACGTGGAACAAGGAAAACCGATTCACCGGATGGACCGATGTCGATCTGACCGAGCAGGGACGGCGCGAGGCCAAAACCGCCGGAGAGCTGCTCAAGAAAGAGGGCTATTCGTTCGACCTCGCCTATTGCTCGGTGCTCAAGCGTGCGCTGCGCACGCTGTGGCTCGTGCTCGATGAACTGGACGAACTTTGGATCCCGATCGAAAAATCCTGGCGGCTCAACGAGCGGCATTACGGCGGCCTGCAGGGGCTGAACAAGTCGGAGACCGCCGCGCAATACGGCGAGGACCAAGTGCTCATCTGGCGCCGTAGCTACGACATCCCGCCGCCGCCGCTGGAAAAGTCCGACGAACGATGGCCCGGACACGATCCCCGCTACCGCGGATTGGCCGAGACGGACATGCCGCTCACCGAGTGCCTGAAGGATACAGTCGACCGCTTCCTGCCGTATTGGCACGAGACGATCGCCCCTGCGGTCAAAGCAGGAAAAAAAGTCATCATTACCGCGCACGGCAACTCACTGCGCGCGCTGGTCAAATACCTCGACAACCTTTCCGAGGAGGAAATCCTCAAGTTGAACATCCCGACCGGCGTGCCGCTCGTCTACGAACTGGACGAGAATCTCCGTCCGCTCAAGCACTACTACTTGGGCGATCAGGAGGCGATCGCCGCGGCCATGGCCGCGGTTGCCTCGCAGGGGAAATCGAAATAGGGACCGCGAACTTTCCGCAGCGCTCTCAGCTTGGTCCGTCCAAGCGCGGAGCGCTTTCCGGCGACCACGGATTCGTCCGGTAGCCGGATACGTCCAATTGCTCAGCCCAAGCCAGCGCAGTCAGGCGCACGCGGTGCACCTCAATGCCATCGTGCCGGATCGGCAAAGCTTCAAGCAGCTCCGCCGAGCGGAGAAAGAGGCGCGCCGCCGGACGCAGCCGGCGGCCGTGCACGCGGTGTTCGGGCTCGCGGTGGTGATGGCTCAGGTGGACGAAGCCTCCGGCGAACTGGATGAGGCCCTTGAAAAAAATATATGTCTGGCCCGACGACCCCAGCCAGATGTGCTCGAGCACATCGTGCGCCGCATAATAGTCACGCGCATTGAAGAGCCGGAAGTATTCCAGATAGCAGGGATGGAAACCCGAGCAAGGGTCCAAGCCCGCTACCTGCGCGGCGATCCTCTCGTGCTTGCCCATCTCGCCCTTACGCGTCGGCGAGGGCCGCGTGGTCGATCGTCTTGAGGCGCTTCTCGTTCGAGTCGAGACGCGGGATGCAGTCGATGAGAGCGCGGGTGTAAGCATGCTGAGGATGGCGCAAGACCTCCTCAGTCAGGCCCTGCTCGACGATCTTTCCGCGATACATGACGAGAACGCGGGAGGCGAAACCGGAGACGATGCCGAAGTTGTGCGTGATGAGGATAACCGCCATGCCGAACTTTTCCTTGAGCGACGCGAGCAGCTCCATGATCTGCGCCTGGATGGTCACATCGAGTGCAGTCGTGGGCTCGTCGGCGACGAGGACGTCGGGTTGGCAGGCGAGCGCCATGGCGATCATGACGCGCTGCTGCATGCCACCGCTGAGTTGGTGCGGGTAGTCGTTCATCCGCTTGGCCGCGTCGACAATACCGACGGCGTCGAGCCAGCGGATCACCTCCGCGTCGACATCAGTCACGTCGGGCCGATGCAGGCGGATGGCCTCGGCGATCTGGCTCGACACGGTGAAGACCGGGTTGAGCGAAGTGCTTGGCTCCTGAAAAATGTAGGCAATGCGACCTCCACGCAGTTTGCGCAGCTGGGCCGCATCCATGGTGAAGACGTTTTGTCCGTCGAAAAGAATTTCGCCGCGCTTGATGACGGCTGGCGGCACCGGCAGCAGCCGAGTGAGCGCGAGGGCCGTCACACTCTTGCCGCTACCGCTCTCCCCGACGATGGCCAGCGTCTCCCCCGCGGCCAGTTCGAAGGATGCGCCGCGCACCGCCTCGATCGTGCGGTCTTCGAGAACGAAATCGATGCAGAGGTCGCTGACTTGGAGGATGGGTTTGCTCATTGGCGTTCGGACCGGGTCTCCACCGCTTGGCGCAGCGCGTCCCCCGTCAGGTAAAACGACAGTGCCGCGACCAGAATGGCAAGCCCGGGAAAAAGAATCAGCCACCAAGCATCGAGGATGTAGGTCTTACCGTCGGCAATGATATTACCCCATGTGGCCTGCGGGGGCTGCACGCCAAAGCCGAGAAAGCTCAGGCCGGCCTCGGCCAGAATGGCTTCGGGCACCCCGAGCACGGCGGTAACGACGATCGGCGCCGCCGCGTTGGGCAGGATGTGGCGGAAAATAATCTTCCAAGATTTCTGCCCGAGGGCGCGCGCGGCCTGGACGTAGGAGGATTCGCGCAGGGTGAGAAATTCGGCCCGGACCAACCGCGCCGTGCCGGTCCAACTTACCAGACCGATGACCACGATGATATTCAGGATGCTGGGACCGAGCAGCGCCACGGCGGTGAGGATGAGAAAAAACGAGGGGAAGCACATCAGGGCATCGACCACGCGCATGATCACATTGTCGACCCACTTGCCGAAGTAGCCGGAGATCGCACCGACCACCACGCCGATGGAAAGCGAAACGAAAACAGCGACAAATCCAACGGTGAGCGAGATGTATGCGCCGTTCAGGATGCGGCTGAGGACATCACGCCCGAGGTTGTCGGTGCCCAGCCAGTTGACGGCATTCGGCGAGAGCAGCTTGCGTTCGAGATCGGTCGCGTCCGGATCCCTTGGAAAAGGGATTCCCATGCGGTCGAGGACAAAGAATGTCAGCGCCACAGCGGCGAGCACGACAACGATGGCGAGCGCGGCCACACCCACTTTGTTGGCGCGGAAGCGCCGCCACGCCCGCAGGCCTGGAGCAGACGGTGCTGCCGCCTCGATAGATTCTGGTGCGGCGGTGATCATTCGAGTCGGACCCTCGGATCGACCACCGCGTAGAGCAGGTCGGCCAGCAGGTTGCCCAGCAGGACGAGCGCAGCGGTGACAAAATTCAGCGCCACAAGCGTCGGATAATCACGTTCGAGCACAGCCTCGTAGCCCAATCGTCCCATTCCGGGGTAGGCAAAAATGTTCTCGATGATGACCGCACCGCTGATGAGGGCGGGCAGCAACATGCCGATGCCGGTGATGAGCGGGCGGATCGAGTTGCGCAACGCATGGCGGTAAAAGACGGCATTTTCATCCAATCCCTTGGCCCGGGCCGTGCGGATGTAGTCCTCGCGCAACGTCTCGATCATGCTCGCGCGGATAAAGCGCGACTGCACCGCGATGCCGCCGATCGCGAGGATCGAGGCCGGCAGCATGGCATGCCACCAGTAGTCGAGAAACACCTGCGCCTTGCCGGTGAAGGCGACACCGATGGTGTGCGTGCCGAGGATGGGCACGGCGGCGTAGTCAACCAGGACGATGGCCAAGAGGTAGGAAATCCAGAATCCGGGCAGCGCGATGAAGACGAAGGCGAGGACGCTCGTGATAACATCGGGCGCACGTCCCGCGTGGCGCGCGCCGTAGATGCCGAGCAGAAGACCGAAGCTGAGCGAGAGCGCGAGCGCACCGAGGTTCAATACGAGGGTGGCAGGGAGGCGTTCGCCAATTTTTTCCAGCACAGGCCGCTCGTCTTTGATGCTGCGCAACTTTCCGGTGAAGAGGTCGCGCATGATGAGCGCGTATTGCTCGGGCAGCGGACGGTCCAGATGGAATTTCTCGCGGAAGACGCGCTTCACTTCCTCGGAAATTTTCGGGTTCAGTTCACCCCACGGATAGGGGCTGCCGGGCGTCAGCGTGATGATGAAAAACGAAATCACGCTGATGAGGAAAAGCAGCACGACGGATAGGAGCAGGCGGCGGACGATAAAAGATGCCATGGGTCAGTTCAGCGCCTCCTTCGCGTATTCCGGACGGTAGAACCATTCGAGGTAGTGGCTCCAGCCGGACTTGGTCATGGTGACAGGTTCGTCGATCCACGTCCCGTCGGGACCAGGGCGCCGCACACGGAAAGCATCCTTCCACATGACAGAGGTGCCTTGAGGGACGAAGAGGAAGAGATAGGGCTGGTCGTCGTAGATCAGTTGCTGCAACTCGTGGCACATGGCGATGATCTTTTCGCGATCGAACTCCTCACGCACCGCCTCGAGCAAGCGGTCGGCCTGCTTGCTCTTGTAGCCGATCATATTCAGCCGCTCCGGTTCTGTCTGCGAGGAATGCCAGATCTGGAACTGATCGAACCCCTGCCCGAGCGCCCATCCGAGGACCACCGCATCAAACTCTCCCTTGTTGACGAAATTTTTCAGGAAAACCGCCCACTCATACATCTCGACCTTCACCTCGATACCGACGGCCTTGAGGTCGGCCTGCACAAGCGTCGCGATATCGCTGCGCACCGCATTGCCGTTGTTGGTGAGAAGGGTGAAAGAAAAGCGCACACCGTCTTTCTCAAGGATGCCGTCCGCGCCGGGTTTCCATCCGGCTTCGGCCAGAAGTTCACGGGCTTTGGCCGGATCGTACGCCAGCGGTTGGACGGCCCGGTTGAAGAACCACATCTCGGGCGTGAAGATGCCCGTGCTTTGCTCGCCGTAGCCGTAGAGCACATAGCGGATCATCTGTCCGACATTGACCGCCTGGGCCAGCGCGCGGCGCACCCGCAAGTCCTGGAAGAGCGGTCGGCGCAGATTCCATCCGACGTAATTGTAGGAATTGCTCGGCGCAGAGAAGAGTGTGAAGCGCTCGTCCTTGCGGAAACTCCCGACGGCCCACGGATCGACGCCCCAGAAGTCGACCTGCCGCGTCTCGAAGGCCAGGCGCAGGGTCAGGGGATCGGGCAGCGTGCGGAAGACGATGCCTTCGAGGTGCGGCCGACCGCGGAAGTAATCGTCGTTGCGCGCAACGCGCACAAACTGGTTCGTTTTCCATTCGGCGAACTTGAACGGCCCGGTGCCGACCGGCGCGCGGTTGAAAGTAAGCGGCCACTGGTCGGGCGCGACGTTCTCGAGCAGGTGCGCGGGAAGAACGCTCATCATCCAACTTTCGAGCGCGGGCGAGAAAGGCCGACGGTAAACCACGCGGACCGTCCGTGGATCGGGGGCCTCCAGCGACAAAACCAGCTCGTAGTCGGATTTGCGCGGCGAGGCCACACGGTCGTCCATGATGGCTTCGTAGGTGAATTTGACATCATGCGAGCTGAACGGCGCGCCATCGTGCCAGCGCACGCCTTCGCGCAGGTGGAATGTCACCTCGGGTTCGGCGAGGAAAGGCGGCGCGGTGACGGGTTCGATGACCGCTCCCTCGCCGAAGCGCGCAGCGAGAAATGTTTTCAGCGCATCGGCCACGGGCGCCTCCTCGCCGAGAAAGCAAATCTCTC
>Ga0114966_10005144_pt1 | contig 11132 bp, 12 predicted proteins | sample M_130207_XF_Meta_FD_87029 | JGI IMG/M metagenome (GOLD analysis project Ga0114966, IMG submission 87029) | Freshwater microbial communities from Lake Montjoie, Canada to study carbon cycling - M_130207_XF_MetaG | ecosystem: Environmental > Aquatic > Freshwater > Lake | place: Lake Montjoie...
ATAGTGGCAAGCGCCACCTTCTTTTTCTCTTCATTAAGAATCGGTGTGGCTGCGATTTTGGCACACATTTCAGGATTTTGTTCAAGTTTCTGTACTACTTTAATAATTTGATCAGGGCTTGTCATTTGAGATACATTAATGATGGATCCTGGTACAAAATCCGTATCAGTATTACTATCACCCCAGTACAAAGGAACGCATCCTGCCATTTTAGCATGTAGAACTTTTTCAGTAATATAACCAGGTGCCTGTGAGTTTTCAAAACTTAGTGAAAATTTATGATTTGAAAGAAAGTTATATTTAGGAATATCGCCGCCGCCGCCGCCAGGATATTTTAACTCTAGTCGACCACCAATATTATTGTAAAGATCGCCGCCCGAATTTACTCTTTTATATGAATCTAGTGATTTGAAGGCTTCATTTCTAAACTTAGATACAGGATTAGATACAACAAAAGCACAAAAATCCTTTCTATCATTAAATGATTTAGTATGCGTAGCCATTGCCATCTTTATAGGTAATCTATTTGGATTATCAGAATTATTAACAGATGCTAAATTTGTTGCCTCAGAGTACCAGTCAATAAACATCATCCACAGTGGTAGTCTGATATGTTTATCGTCTTCATTTTTATAAGGAGTAAGATATAAACTAATAGAATCATCTTTTGGCACTTCCCAATTTTCACCAGTAAAGAATACTTTTGGAATAGAAGAGGGAATATCCTGCCATCCCTTTGAAAAGGGGCTAAAAATTATAATATTTGGAGAACCCGATTTTGATGAATCATATTTAATACCGCTAATATTTTTCGCAATCTTTAGATTATGCTTTTTACATTCTTCACGAAGTGAGTCTACAATAAAATTATTATTAAAATTAAATCCATCCCACATATCCATAAATGCAACAATAAATGGCTTATTTGATTTTACTACTTTTTTAACAGTTTCATTTGACACCTTACTTATATTAGGAGTTGTATTAAAGACATCTGAACATACTGTTTGCCATTTAGATAAGTTATTATAAATACTCCAGTTTTTAAGAATTGCCTCACGAATTTCAGAAAGGGCGTTATAGAATTCAACAGGATTAGAAGTAAAATCCTTAAATACAGAACAAATGCTAGTAATCTCATTTCCAAAATAGAACATTTTATCAAGTTGAGGATGAATAGTTTTAAGAACGGGGTTATTATGAATTAGAGGTAATCCTAACCAAAGAGCATTAATAAGTCCCAAGCGCAATGGCACGAATCTAGAGTGAGAGAATAATACACAGTTTTCTGAGTGTAGCCATTCATGAAATGCCTGTTTTTTAACAAACTCGACAGGCAGTGTGCTAACTTTAATATTATCGAGGATATTTTGTACTAAAAATTTATGGTCAATTATATGATCCATATTATGACATTTATAATTGGCATTAACTACGCTCTTAAGGTGTAGTTCTCTAACGGCTACAAGAGCAAAAACGGATGAGCTAGAATTAACAGTATTCTTCTCAGCGATATGTACAGTCCATTTATGATTATCAGTATTATATTTGGGTATTATACCTTTTGAGAAATGTGTAGCTACAGATGAAGACCATATAAAAGGCACAGTTCGAATAGCGCAATTATAAAGAGTTTTAAGAGCGGTAAGTGTTTCAGGGGGATTTAGAATATCCCAGCACCAGATTTCAGTATCTTCAAAGTTTCTGGACCGATATGTACGTGTTTCAGAGAATGCCGCCATGTCCATTTCTGAAAATTGTAAAAATGTTCGCATGAAAACAACACTCTTTTTAGCCAGTTTTTTACGATAAGATGGATTGATAAATCCATCAATATCGATTAGAATATCTAAATTAGTAACCTTGTGTAAGTGCGATAATGTAACATTCTCAATACGAGGAAAATCAGGCCACCAATCAATATCTGAAGTCTTTGTATCAATTAAGGTTAAATCATAATTAAGTTCTGGTGTACATAGCTCCTTAAATAATTCAACTAATAAAATGGACGTTTGTGCCGAACCACTAGTAAACAAATCGGTAGATGGACTGTATGTAATCCCCACTTTGAGCATTTTATTAATCTCTAAAAGAAATTAATCTTTATACTAAAAAATGTGCGTAACTAATCCAAAATTTTTCTCCATTCAGATTGAACTTCAGGATTATGAATACTGTGCGTCCAAATAAGATTAGCCGCATGAGTCTTATAAATATTCATATTATATTTATGATTCTTAAAAGCATTATACATCGTTTCAATTGCTTCATCCCACTTATTGATAGAATACACATAACCGAATTTATCCCATCCCTCAGAATTATGAAGAACGGGATAATTACAGTAAAGTAGTTCTAAAGTCATATAGTTAAAATCATTATTCCATTGATGAGTTATAAAGCACGAAGAGCGATGATCCCTAAGAATAGTATGAATATTTTTACGGCCATGAAGTACAATTCTATCTTTTTTGTAAAGTGTTAAAGAGGGAAGAACAAAATTAAAAGAATTGGCGTCTATTTTAATTTTATCGCCGTTGATAATCTGTACTTTCCCCTGCCATTCTGGGTATTTTTTAGAGAAAGCCTCGCATAGAAGAAGAGAATAAAAATAGCACTTCTGAAAAGAGATATTGGGGTCCATAATAACAACATCCTGATTTCGCCAATCCGCGGGCGCCGCCCATTCAATCGTATCTTTTGTTCCATATTGTGTAATAAAACAAGAATCCCATACATAAGGCGCAATATTGCTATTCTTTATTTCAGTTTGATTAAGTACCGCCGCATAGTCTACATGCTGTTTATAGTGAGGGCTTACCCAAACTTGATCAATTTCGCCGACGACGTGGTGGCTAAACATGATAGAAGTAAAGTTTTGAATATTTTCAATATCAATATTGATGATATTACCGAGATAAATTTTAATAATTTTAGTACCGTGACTACGCATATAGGCTCTTGTGGCAGAATCAATGCTCATTCCAATTTCAATAAATGCTTTTATAACTGATTTATCATTCACAATTTGATTTGATGATATTATATCATAATTATGAAGAAACTTTTTTCTATTTTCAGCGACGTCACCATGCTGAAAAAGATATGATTTATAACCCATGCTTTCAAAAAGGTCATAAAATACAATAATATTCTGAGTAAGTCCATTATGAAAAAGCGATTCATCATTTACATTGTTTGTAGCTAGAACAATAGCCTGTCTTTTAAGAGGATGTGACAGAGAAGTAATATTAGCATCCGACTTTTTATATGAAGAGAGATTAGTGTTGCCAGGTAGTGAATCCATTTTGAGTTATAATTAAACAAATTCTTTATACTAGGTCCGCGAATATTTTATTCAATACCGGTTTAAAAATGTTCGCGGACCTAAGATAAAGAAGAGTATGGCAGCATCAACAGTCTCAACGCTTCAATCATTTCCTGCGCCAGGATCTATACCACCTGTTACATTTTATACTATGTTAGGATTAGCTAATTGGTTAAATTTAAATCCGACATATAAAAATAATTATACGACTACACGAACATTTCCATATTTATATCCGCAAAGTTATTCAACTATATTTAATTCGACAAGTTCAACATTCTTTGGTTATGATCCGCAAAATGTCCCACTATCTGCTAATGTAACAAACTTATCACAATATGAGGCATTAAAATATAAGACACAGATTAATTTATTTCAAAGAATATATGCTATAAATTCGAACGCATATATAAATTATATATCAACTGGTAGGGGCCCATTCTATTATAATTTTTTAACATATAATGAGAAAAATGACTATAATGCAGCCGCCCAGTTAGTAAACAAGTTATATCCATTTCGTGATATGGCTACTGCGACAAGTTGGATAGTACCATTTCCAATTAGTATGTAATTGATCTGATACTTCTCCCACTATTTAAGAGTAAATAGATATAGAAGTTGATTCAAATCTGCGACAATTTCATCTCTAATATTTGCTAAATCCTCCGAACCGGCCAGACCTTTAAGAGTCTTTGACCCCAAATACTTTATAGAGGAACGGCAGAAGCGCACAGCTCCTGCTTCTGTTAGATTGTGTAAAGTTATAACGGCATTTTTATCGGTAACTTTGGAGCGTCCATATTTCCCAATATAGACCTCCACAAATGAATCAATGAGTTTATCAAGCTTCTCTAAAACTTTATCAGTCGCAATATGTCTAGCATATACATGTGTCTGCCAGTGATAAAGTTTTAATTGATCTCTCAAATGTAAAAAGAAGTGAATTTGTTCTGCCGCCATTTATTTATTCATTGATTGGAAATAAAATTGAAAACTTGTTTCATATAAAGATGGATTACTAAAATGTGTAGCAATTGTACAGATATTCTTGAAGATTTCGGCATTGAACATACAGTAACATTATGTCCACTCCGTAATAGCTGGTATTGTTCTTACTGTGCTATTTATGGGCATCTTACAAAGTCTTGTCCAGCCAAACCGTCTATATTATTTTGTAAACCCGCGTATATTGAACAACTTATTCCCTATTTTGACCTAAAAGATTATAATATAACATCAAAAACACCCATTAGGGCTCCATTATTAGAAAAAGAAATGCGATTACTTGAAATTAAGGATAATGATAAAGTAATTGCGGCGTATTTGGCGGCACGATCAGTAAAAATTCAGAGAGGATTTACAAAGCGCCAGACGCTTGAAGAATATGCTAAGTTAGAAAACAAGCGTGTAGTTTATATCCACTAATCTAATAGAATGAGTTTAAAGAGGAAAACAAGGAAAATAAAGAAAATAAAGAAAATAAAGAAAACACGACATACGCGTCGTCGTGTTATAAGCGGTGGAAATTATAAAAGAGATTTCACATCCCGCACAGTGGACGGTATACCTACAAAAGCCGTCAATAAGATTGTTATAAGCGTCCCAGGATATGGGGTAATGAGTGGCGCAGCTTTTTTAAAGTTAAAAGATGATCTTGATAGAAATGGAGATGATTTTTATGCTTAGAATATAGTAATACTATTAGTATTCCGGTAATAATCCATCAACACGCTACTAAGCAACGGATTTTGAAGTCAAGATTATATATATTGATATTTACAGTCTTATAAATAATAAATATCATATTATCACGGTAAATACTACGTATCGTGATAAATAATAAAAAGGATAATACTTTAATTAGGTAGAGGATGACTTCGTCTGGAAACCAGATATTTCAAGGTGCTGCCCAGAGTCCTGAATATTCCTCGGCAGCATGGGAAAATGGAGACGGTAATTCAATTGTTGATTTTTCGCTCGATACGACTGTTCCAGGAAAATATAAAGCGACAATATCAAATATATTATCCAAGCATTGTGCTGAAATAAAGAATACATCCGAGGAGGTAACTCAGGCGATAACAACTGTATCAAAAAAAAAGTTAAAAGAGCTCATTATAAAGCATAATAATGAGTTATTTTCGTTTATGGCGCGTCCTGATAAGGTACCCAATATGATTGGATTAGCAGAGACCATTTTTAGACGATATGGTCATGATATTCCAACAATTAAAGGTAGTAATTCAAATACAATTATAAGAGACCTAAACTTAGACGCGTCCATGTGTACAGTTGTATCGAGTTTTGATGAGGGATTAAAGAAATTAAAGGGCGATGGCGGACTAGACGATTTTTTGAAGCAGACGCGATGGATTTTCAATCAATATAAAAATATTGGGGAGGAGGTTCTTCGTCTTGAAACGACTCTTTATCAGAAAATCGATTTGTTAGATAAACTCAATAATCGAATGCCGATGATTACAAGTCTGAGTACAAATGAATTACTGCCAGACTTAATCGACTCATTTCGTAAATACGCCGATTCTATATATCAATCAACGCAAATAGAGGATAATTACAAGGAATTAGTTGAGGGATATAAAAAGTGGAATATCTGTCGTCAGATAATATCTCAATATAATAATTTCAAGAGTGAAGCACAAGATCCAATGTGTGCCATTTGTTTAACAGAACCTGTTTCGACGGCGATAGTTCCGTGCGGACATACATTCTGTAATAATTGTATTAAAAAACAGAATACGACATGTTATATGTGCCGAGGTACAATTAGAGAGCGTATTAAGTTATTTTTTACGTAGACCGTTATTCAACCTCAATTTGAAAGTCATTTGGTCTAAGTGCGACTGATTTTAGGGCATCTATCTGTTCTTGATTAAGTTCGGTTATTTCGCAAACTTGTTTAAAGATTGACTCTGCTACTGAAAACCACATTTCATATAGAATGTTGCGTGCGATATTTTCAAGAGGTGAATCCATTTAGTAGCTAAAATCAAAAGATATTATCTTTCAATTTTATTAGATATCCAAAAGCAGTCTAAGTTCCATTGACGGAATATAAATACTAGTAGGTTCTTTAATATACGAGCTTGAATTATATTTAGTTTTTAGTAACTGTAATGTATTATTAGTAGGTTTATCAAAACATAATTTAGATATATCAATATTATAACATTGTAATACGTGATCTATTAACATTTTACCATAATTTTTACGTCTATAATCAGGTACAATATAAAAATCATTTATAATGTATTTATTTCCAATATCGGTTATTATCTGAGAATAATGATATAATTGTCTATATGATACTTTTATGTATCCAATTATTATAGAATTTAATTGGAGTATATGAATATATGTATTAGGGCGTGTAACATGAGAATCGGTTGTTATATTATGACGAATTTTTTGTTCAATACTAGATTTTTTATAAAGATCATTTAAGATTAATTTATGGTGTATATAATTATCTACATTTATTTGTATAATATTGGCCATTTAATATAATTATATAAATAAATCGCCTTTAGATTAGACCAACGAACATTTTAAAATGTTCGTTTGCCTCCCGAAGGGAGGTCGATTAACATTATAGGCCGATAAATAGCGGGGCTTTGCCCCGCTAAGTGCCGGTTTTAAATGTTCATCGGTCTAATATTCTATTTGAGTCTTGACCTAAAAGAGTTTAAACCGCCTTGACATTATTTATATAAAGATGTCTACTACTGATGATAAAACACCTCCTTCTGAAAGCGATACCTTAACGACTCCCCATGACAATGATATGGTAACGCTTACGCATTCCATTATTGAATGGCGACGTCTAAAAGAGGAAAGTGATAGTTATAAACAGCAGCTAAAAGAGCGTTCAAAGAAAATGAAGGTTCTTGAGGAGGTAATTCTACGTGTAATGAAAAGCAATAATATTGGCGCCCTTGATCTTAAGAGTTCTGGCGGCCGTGTACTATATAAGAAGCAGAAGCGTCAGGCGGGTCTTGGTCAAAAGAATATGATGACATTAATTGCGGCAGGTCTACAATCTGAAGCTAAAGCTGCCGAGCTAATGAAGTATATTCAGGAACACAGGGAAGTTGTAACAAAGGAGTCAATTGCGTATGAAAAATCTGAATAGATAATAGAAAGATGTTAAAGCATTTATGTCAAGCTGCAGTTGAAGGTATGAGTGATATGTCCGGTTCCCAAGCAGGTCGTCGTGAGATATACAAGGATGTTGTAGCGTCGCTACTTGCGCTAGTAATCGCGATCCTAATTGTTGCGTTTGTAGGCAAATGGTTATGGAATAACTCTGTAGCCGAATTATTCACGTTTGCCCGTCCGGTTCGTTCTGTATGGCAAATTATAGCATTAATGCTATTTATTAATTTAATAAAATAAATACTTCATAAATAGAATGTGGATATTAGTTTTTTCAATTATTCTATTTATCGTCGTAATTGGTTTTCTATCTTACCCTAACATGCCCGCGTTTTCTACTGGTAGAAGCTGTGGATGCGGCCAGGCTCCGTCAAATGCCGAATGCCCTAGATGCCCGTGTAATAGATGTGGCCAGGCGAAACCTCGTTGCCGTTGTAATGGCGCAGCAAACGCGACCCCTAACTGCGCTTTCTGCTAGACTATTCTGTTAGCTTTTCCATTAATCTAAGATTTATTGTTTATAAACAATACTGTCGTAGATCTTATACATTAGAGTTCCACCCGCTTGCTGACATACCCCCGTATTTATTGGTATATTCCCGTAAATCCTTCAAATTCTCAGGTTCAAATCCGCTGACATCTCCTCCCGCTGTAGCGCCGCCGTTCTGTTTGCTAAAATCTGTCTTAAGGCATTTGCTTTTAGCAATATCGTATACGTCGCTCCATGATTTATTGAATAGGGCCTCTGCTTTTGAAAGCTCAGCAGTATTCAAGTTGGCTTCGGTACAAAGTCTTCTTAACAGGACTTTACCGCGATCGCGCCATGTGGCAAAGATAATATCAAGGTCGCGAGATGAAATATTCTTACTTATACACATGGCGCATACTTCAGCTACATTAATACGATCGTGTGCGGTTTCAAATGCCTGGTAACGCGTGGCTTCGACAATCCCACTTGGAGACATCAAGTCCTTTTTCAAGCATCCTAATTTACTTAGAATTAGTTGAAATTCTCTATAATCGGCTCCTTTAGTGGTAGGTGAGTCTTCAGGGTCGCCTCCAGTTACATTGACCCGTTTTAGTATTATATCTAATATTTGAGACCCTTCTGGAAGAGTCCGGAGGCAATCAGGGTGTCCAGAACCACGTGCTACACCACCAAAAAATCCTTCTGTGCTCTCTGTGGACCGTGTATATTTAGGTGTGAAGAACATAAAATATACACCTACTCCAACTAAAATAGCGATTAACATGATATTAATTATTAATGTAATCATTCTCTATTATTTGAAATTATAATTTCAGACCATGAAATGTTTAATGTTCTAAGAATAGAATGAATGCCAGTGATATTATTAAAAATAGGCAAAATCGTGTGTTATATCAAGCATATACCCGCCCCACAATATTTTCTACATTAATAACTTCAACTATAAATTACTGCCCTGTAAGTACAATTAGCACTGGTGGCATTTTTACTACAAGCTTTACATCAACTATTAATACGCAGTATGGATACACGTGCGAAAAACCTGCTATAAGTTATGAAATGTTGAATGATATAAATAAGGGTAAATACTTATGTGGATATCCTTATTGTTCATCAATATATATATGGAATACGGGGCAAACTTATCCAATTGGAGATTGTGATTGTAAGATTTCATTATTAACATGGAAAAATACAAATTCAACGTCTATTTATAATTATAGTACTGCTACGTATTCATCGGTCGTTGTAACATCTACAAATATCCTAACGGGTCCTAAACCTTTAATTTGCCCTATTAATTTTTATCAAGGAACTAATTTTGATAATAAATGCGCGAATACTTGTTAAGGCGACGGACACCAGGAATGCGTTTGGAGAATTTGTATTACTAGTATTTATACTGTTATACTAGTAATTGTATTAAGTAATTGTACTTCTAATATTAGTTTTATAATAACCTAATATTACTTTGGCCTAATTACGGTAAAATATACTTTTGATAAGTGTTAGAATATGAGTGTATAAATTGAGTTATTGTTATTTAAATGTATTAAATAGATGAATTCAAGCGACCTACTCAAGCTGAGGAGTGGTTATGGGGGTGGCGCATATGGTAATGTGCAAAGCGTAGGACACAATACGCAAAATGTGGGGTGTAATTCATCAGCTCCATGTCTTCCCAATCCAAGTTGCTTGGTTAAAGGTCCGCCCGGCTCTACAGGACCTGATGGTCCTGATGGGCCTACTGGTATGACTGGTATGACTGGTATGACTGGTATAACTGGTACTACAGGTGCAACTGGATTTATAGGACCGACTGGAGATAAAGGACCAGAGGGTGATCCTGGAATTTCAACTGGTGCAACGGGAGAAGATGGTGTGACAGGGGCAACTGGGGCTATAGGAACAGGCCCAACAGGAGAAACAGGTCCTACTGGTGAAACAGGCCCAACAGGACCAATAGGAACAGGTCCTACAGGCGATACAGGTCCTACAGGCGAAACAGGCCCAACAGGTCCAATAGGAACAGGTCCTACAGGCGATACAGGTCCTACAGGCGAGACAGGCCCAACAGGTCCTACTGGCGAAACAGGCGAGACAGGCCCAACAGGTGAAACAGGGGCAATAGGCCCAACAGGTGAAACAGGGGCAACAGGTCCAACAGGCGAAACAGGGGCAACAGGTCCTATAGGAACAGGTCCTACAGGTAAAACAGGTCCAACAGGCGAAACAGGCCCAACAGGTCCTATAGGAACTGGTCCAACAGGTAAAACAGGCCCAACAGGCGAAACAGGGGCAACAGGCCCTATAGGAACAGGCCCAACAGGAGAAACAGGTGTAACAGGTCCAGCAGGAAATACGCTGGCATTAACCGTTGGAACAACAGGCGGTGTCGGTGCTACAGGATATTCAGATGTCAATACAATTTTATTTGACTTAGATTCTGGATTTGATATCACACCTGGTCCAACAGGAACCGTTATTGTTGGAATGAATAGTACATTTAAATATTGGGAGATTGATGGTAATTTGGCTCTTACAGCTGTCGGACTTGATACTGTGAACTTTGTGGCAGGACCAGGAATTTCAATGACTGGTGGTGTCGGGCCGTCGGGTACTCAGTATCTTGAAATTATCAATACAGGGACAGGGCCTATAGGCGCGACTGGTGAGGCAGGTGCAGCTGGTGATGCGGGTACAACAGGTCCAACTGGTGCCGCAGGAGTTATAGGTGTTACTGGACTAAATTATTCAAATTATATATATTGGGATACTACAACAGATCCCCCCACATGGCAACCTGAGATAGGAACAAAACTTCATATAGGATCGTATGCTGGAAGTACAAATCAAGGCCAGTATGCAGTTGCTCTAGGGTTTCAATCAGGATTATTAAATCAACAAGTTAGTTCAATTGCCATCGGTCTTAATGCAGGTTATAATAATCAGTCAACTGCTGCCATCGCCATAGGTTTTCAAGCAGGATCAACTACACAGAGGCAACAAGCGATAGCGATGGGTTTCCAAGCAGGGCAAAGTAGTCAAGGTCAACAAGCGATAGCGATGGGTGTCAACGCAGGACAAATTACACAGCAATCATACGCAGTAGCAATAGGCACACAAGCAGGACAG
>Ga0114966_10005146_pt1 | contig 11130 bp, 9 predicted proteins | sample M_130207_XF_Meta_FD_87029 | JGI IMG/M metagenome (GOLD analysis project Ga0114966, IMG submission 87029) | Freshwater microbial communities from Lake Montjoie, Canada to study carbon cycling - M_130207_XF_MetaG | ecosystem: Environmental > Aquatic > Freshwater > Lake | place: Lake Montjoie...
CGTTACCGAAGGAACCATCACGCGATGGTTCAAAAAGGTCGGCGACTCAGTTGCACTTGATGAACCTTTGTTCGAAGTATCAACTGACAAAGTTGACACCGAAGTTCCGTCGCCTGTTGCCGGTGTCTTGACTGAAATTCGTGTCCCAGAGGGCGAGACCGTTCCCGTTGGTGCGGTTATCGGAGTGGTTGGAGATGCCGGTGCAGTAGTTGCTGCCCCAGTCGTCGCCGCGCCTGTTGTTGAAGCTGCGCCAGCGCCAGTTGTCGCGGCCGCTCCGGTACCCGTGGTTGCTGCTGCGGTCCCTGCACCTGTTGTTGCTGCTTCGGTGCCGGCCGCGAGCAATGACAATCGTTTGCTGTCGCCAGTCGTACGTCGTTTAGTGACCGAACACAATCTCAATGTTGACTCGATTGCCGGAACTGGTCCTGGTGGACGGATCACTCGCGAAGATGTGCTTGATCACATCGACAAGATCGCTACTGGTGCAGCTCCTGCTGCTCCGGCCGCGGCGTTAGCGCCGCGACCTGCTGCAGCAAGTTCCGCACCAGTTGCATCTGCTCCTAAAGCTGCTGCACCTCTGGTTCGCGCCGGCGAGCGCGACGACGTAGTCCCGTTGTCAAAGATTCGTCAACTCACGGGCGCACACATGACGATGTCGTTGAGCGTCAGTCCGCACGCATTCAGCGTGGTTGAAGTTGATTATGCCAATGTCGACAACACGCGGGCCAAGACGAAAGACGAATTCAAGTCGGCCGAAGGCTTTAGCCTGACGTATCTTCCGTTCATCTCGCGTGCAGTTGTAGATGCATTGGTTGATTTCCCAAATATGAATGCGAGCATTTCTGGTACCGATCTCATCGTGCACCGTTACGTTGATCTCGGTATCGCGGTTGACATCGAAGGACTCGGACTTTTGGTCCCGGTCGTGCGCAGTGCCGAAGGAAAGCGATTGCGCGCGATTGCCCGTGAAATTAGTGATCTGGCAACACGAGCCAAGACTCGCAAACTAGGCCCCGATGAAATTCAAGGTGGCACCTTCACTATTTCGAATAATGGTTCGGCTGGTTCGGTACTCACCATGGCGATCATCAATCAGCCACAAGTTGCCATTTTGTCAACTGACGCGATTTCACGTAAGCCAGTAGTTGTGAATGTTCCTAGTGGTGGCGAAAGTATCGCGATTCATCCAGTTGGACATTTGGCCATGAGTTGGGACCATCGTGCATTTGATGGCGCATATGCCGCCGGATTCTTGGTGCGCGTGAAAGAAATTCTTGAGACTCGCGATTGGTCGAGCGAGTTCTAAATTATGTTGCGCGTCCGCTGGATTGGCAGGGTCGCTTATCGCGAGGTTCTGGCTGTACAAACCGCTCTCTTTGAGCATGGCCAAGAACAACATTTGTTGTTGCTCGAACATCCCCATGTTTTTACTTACGGCCCGCGGGCCGAAATTGAAAAGAATCTGAAATGTGATCCTGCCGAAGTCGGAGCCGATTTCGTTGCGGTGAAACGTGGTGGCGACATCACCTATCACGGACCGGGACAGCTTGTCGGGTATCCAATTTTGAATCTAGAGAATGCGATCGGCGCAACGGCGCATGTGTGTGGTGTTGAGCAATTAGTCATTGATGCTTTGACCGAACTTGGTGTGAAGAACGCTGGTCGCTTGACAGGATTCGCCGGCGTCTGGCTTGATGCCGACAACGATCGTTGCCGCAAAATCAGTGCGATCGGTGTTCGTTTGGCGCACGGGCGAACAATGCACGGGTTTGCCCTCAATGTTGATCCCGACATGACCTATATGCGTCAACACATTGTGCCGTGCGGCGTCGCCGAGTATCCAGTGACATCGCTCAAAGAAGAAGGCATCAATGTTTCGATGCAAGATGTCGTAAAGATTGTGAGTCGCTTGGCAATTGAGCGTTGGGGCGGGGGAGAAGCCGAGCAACAAGAAGTTGCTTGGGTTCACCGACCAGAGGATCTGTCGCGTTTTTCGCGTGGCGACGGACCTGGTGAGCCAGTACGTATGCTCGGTCGACTCGCCGATGCTGGTGTTGACGGTGGCGTCGATCTCGCCGAACGCAAGCCCGAATGGTTGCGACCTAAGGTGCAAATTGGTCCCGAGGTACTGAAGATCAAGCGCACATTGAGTGAACTGAAATTAGTGACGGTGTGTGAAGAGGCCGGTTGCCCGAACTTGTCTGAATGTTGGAAAGACGGCACTGCCACTTTCATGGTGTTGGGAGAACGTTGCACGCGAGCATGCGGTTTTTGTCTCGTTGATACACGTAAACCAGAATTGCCCGAAGCAGACGAGCCGCAACGAGTTGCCGAGGCCGTTGCATCAATGGGATTGACCCATGCGGTGCTGACCATGGTCGCACGCGATGATTTGGCCGATGGCGGATTTGCTCATGTTGCCGAATGCGTGCGGGCAATTCGTGAACGCAATCCGCTCACACGCATCGAAACATTGGTGTCAGATGCAAAGGGCGAAGTTGCGTCGTTGCAGTTGTTGTTTGATGCGCTGCCCGATGTTTTTAACCACAACATTGAAACAGTGGCACGTTTGCAGCGGGCCGTCCGTCCCTCGGCTGGTTATGCGCGATCACTCGGAGTTCTGTCGGCGGCTAAGGCAGCAGGACTCGTTGTGAAGTCGGGTCTGGTTTTGGGAATGGGTGAAACCAGCGAAGAAGTCGATGGATGCCTGGCCGATCTTGCAGGAATTGGCGTCAACATTGTGACGATTGGTCAGTACCTGCGGCCGACGACGCACCACACGCCCGTCGCCCGTTGGATTCATCCTGATGAGTTCAGCCGTTGGAAGCAAGTCGGAGAATCCTTGGGGATTGGCCATGTTGAGTCGAGCCCGTTGACGCGTTCGAGTTATCACGCCAAACAATCGGCCGATGCTGCAGGCGAAGCAGTTCCGGTGATGTTGAGTAGGGTGGCAAAAGCATGAGTGGTCATTCAATAGTTTCGTCGCCGGCAAATGATGCCAAAGTTTTTGCTGATCGCTTAGAACGGGCTCGCCAATCAATGCGTGCTCAAGGTGTCAACGTGGCGTTGTTGTCGCTCGGTCTTGATATGCCATACCTCACTGGCTACAACGCGATGCCGCTTGAACGTTTGACAATGCTCGTCTTGCCCGCACATGGCGATGCAACAATTGTTGTGCCTGGGCTTGAAGCTCCGCGAGTGACACTGATGCCTGGCGTATTCACATTGTTGCCCTGGAGTGAAACCGAAGACCCGGTCGCGATCACCGCTCGTTTAGTCAAAGAGTCCACACCTGAATCACGAGTTGTCGCGGTGGGCGATCAGATGTGGTCACGCTTCTTGGTTGATCTCATGCCGATGCTTTCGTCAACGCAGTATCGCCGTTCAGTTGATGTCATTGGTTCATTGCGAATGCGCAAAGACCAAGCCGAAATTGATGCATTGCGTGTTGCTGGTGCTGCAGTCGATCGCATCGCCGGCGAACTGCAGGCTGGGCGCATTCCGCTAGTTGGTCGAACCGAAGCGCAAGTGTCAGCCGATCTTTCAGCGCGCATTTTGGCCGAAGGTCATGACGTTGTGAACTTTGCGATCGTTGCTGCTGGCGAAAATGCCGCGAGCCCACACCATCATCCGGGATCACGTGTCATTCAGAAGAACGAAATTGTGCTGTGTGATTTTGGTGGCACGATGAACGGTTATTGCAGTGATATCACGCGCTGCGTATATTCGGGCGACATCGCGTCTGATGTCGCTGACGCATATGCGGTGCTATTTGAAGCAGAAGCGGCAGCGGTACAAGCAGCCATAATCGGAACACCGTGTGAAGAAGTTGACGCAGTCGCACGACGCATCATCACTGCGGCGGGCTTTGGCGACTACTTCATTCATCGCACGGGTCACGGTATTGGCCTTGATGCTCACGAAGACCCGTACATCGTCAGCGGAAACTCTTTACCGTTAGAAGCGGGCCACGCATTTAGCATTGAGCCGGGTATTTATTTGCCAGGTAAGTGGGGCATGCGACTTGAGGACATTGTCGTGGCAACGATTGATGGTCCAGATTCAATGAATCATGTCGACCACAACTTGATTGCGGTCGACGCCTAAAACCATCGCTAAGAGTGAATAGCGCCGTCGGTGTTCTTGAGACTTGTTGCTGAATGGCCAGTTCGGCGAGCAATGATTTCGGCGCAAATAGCGATTGCAGTTTCTTCAGGGGTGCGACCACCAAGATCGAGCCCGATTGGCGACATCAGTCGACTCAACTGCTCGGGCGAATTCACGCCAACTTCAGCAAGGCGCTCAAGGCGTTTGTTGTGCGTCTTGCGACTTCCCATGACACCGATGTAACCAACCGATGTTGAGAGTGCCCCTTGAATCGCTGGCACATCAAACTTCGGATCGTGCGTCAAAATGCAGACGGCATCTCGCGGGCCGAGTGTGCTGCCCCGCTTTTCGAACACCGGAGTCGGCCAGGTCACCATGACTTCGTCGGCCATCGGGAAGCGACGTTTGGTTGCGAAGATCTCGCGAGCATCGCACACGGTCACCCGATAGCCAAGAACTTTGGCAACTCGACCAAGCGCAGCGGTGAAATCAACTGCACCGAAAATCCACATTTGTGGAGCAGGCGAGAAGCTTTCAATAAAGACAACAACTGTTGGAGTATCAATGAGGTCTTCGGGAGTTGCTTGACCTTCTGGTCCGTAGTGACGAACTCCGGTGCGGCCGGCTTCTAGTTCGCCTGCGGTATCGCGGGCCACAACACGATCAAGTTCGGGGTGTCCGAGCGTTCCAGATGTCGTTTCGACGCCGGCAACTCGTGAGACCAACAACTTTGCTCCAGTTCCTGGACCCTCAATAATTGTTGCGAGTGCGACCGGGGTTTCGTTGCGAAGATAGTCAGTAAATTGTTGATAGATCGTGGTGTTCATGGAGCGCTCACCAATCGAGTTGTTCGATATACAAACGAATGATTCCGCCACATGTCAAGCCAACTGCAAATGCTTCGTCGTCGCTGTATCCGAACGTGACCATACGGCCAGGGGCATTTTCTCCGATGATGGCGAGCGCCTCGCTCACGACAGCACCTTCAACGCACCCACCGCTCACTGAACCAGCAACTTCGCCGTCTTCGTTGACAGCCATGGCAGCGCCAGGGTCGCGTGGGCCTGAGCCTTCAATCTTGACGACGCGCGCGACAGCAACTTTCTTACCGTCTGTACGCCAGCGGTCAATATCGTCAAGGATCTCACGCATGATGACCACAGTCTGCCGTGGAAGGCGGGATGTTGCGATGGGTGTTCGCGGCCAGAAGCCTCATAGGCCAATCACCCGCGTGAGTTCTTCCATGGCTTCGATGGAATGACCCTCCACGAAATGGTCCACGTGGGGCAGCGCTGCGGCCATTCCCCGAGCAAGCGGGGCGTAACCCGGAGAAACTTTGAGTGGATTCACCCAAATCAGACTGTGGCTGACGCGATGTAGCCGCTGCATTTGTTGACCAAGAAGTTCGGGTTCACCACGGTCCCAGCCGTCACTGAGCACCACCACAATCGCGCCTCTGGCCATGCCGCGCACACCCCATTCGTCATTGAAGTTGTGTATGCATGCACCAAGCCGCGTTCCGCCACTCCAATCGACGACACGGTCGGCGGCAAGTTTGAGGGCCTTGTCGGGATCACGCGATCCGAGTTCGCGCGTGACGCGTGTGAGGCGTGTGCCGATCGCGAAGGCCTCTACTTTTTGCCGGCCAGCAACAGCCGCTTGAACAAAACGCAACAGGGCGCGGGCGTAGGGCTCCATTGAGCCGCTGACATCGAGCAACAAGATCAACCTGCGAAGGCGTTCGTCATTTTCTTGCCAGTGTCGACGAATTGGTTCTCCGCCCGAACGAAGACTTGAACGAACGGTCTGGCGTAGATCGGGCCGTGAACCTTTCGAGGTTGAACGCATGCGAAAAGAATTTCGTGGCGAGCCGACGAGGCGCAACTTGCTCATGAGATCTTGAGCAAGTTGTAACTCATCGTCAGAATACGTAGCAAAATCTTTCGTACGTAAAGTTTCAACAGACGAAAATCGGATGGTGATCGATTCGCTGTCGTCATCAGCATTTTGAGAAGTGCCATCGTCGGAACCTTCGGTCTCATCATCAATCTCAATCGTTAAGCGAATGAGTTGCTCATCGGGTTCGACCGCATTTGATACGCGTCGCTCCCAGAAAACTGCGAACGCTTTGTTGTAGAGGGCGATATCTTCGGGGCGACGTAACAAAGTTGATCGTCCGGCCCAATAGACGTTGTCGCGGTCGTTGATTCCGACTTTTCCGAGTGCCTCGACAAAGGTCAGCACATTCCCGATTGGAGTGGTGATACCTGCACTCCTCAAGACACGGCTAAATGCAACGGCTATGCGTTCGGCATTCGAATTGTCTTCAAGCACTTCAGACATTGCGAATGTTCTCAGGTGCCAAGAGCGCGTTGTACGGCTGCCTTGATGAGGTCGGTCATGCCATTCGTTTCAACTCGTTCTTGATCTTCGCGGTATTTAAGCACGGCACCAAGAGTTGAGCGAACACTGTCTTCATCAAGATTGGCAATGCCCAAACTTCCGAGCGCAGTTGCCCAATCAATCGTTTCGGCGACTCCCGGTGGCTTGTACAACTGCATGCCACGCATGGCTTCGGTTGCGGCGGCAACTTGTCGGGCCAATGAGATGGCAACTTGAGGAACCCGCAAACGAACAATGGCTACTTCGCGGTCAAACGTGGGGTGCTCAATCCAGTGATAGAGGCAACGACGCTTCAGCGCGTCGTGAACATCGCGGGTGCGGTTTGACGTGAGGATCACGATGGGTGGCGTTGGCGCTTTGAACGTTCCAAGTTCGGGAATCGTGACTTGAAAATCTGACAAGACTTCAAGCAGATACGCCTCGAACTCATCATCGGCCCGGTCGATTTCGTCGATCAATAAGACCGGAGGCGCGGGTGCTGGTTCGAGTGCTCGCAACACTGCTCGGCGCAACAAGAAACGTTCTTGGTACAACTCGTTCTCGAGCGCATCGGCACCACGGTTGGCGGCCTCACCACTTGCTTCGGCGGCTCGGAGGTGTAGCAACTGACGCGAGTAGTCCCAGTCGTACACAGCCTGGGTGGCATCGATTCCTTCATAACACTGCAGGCGAATGAGTTCGCCGCCAGTCAATGAAGCAAGAACTTTTGCGAGTTCAGTTTTACCGACTCCGGCTTCGCCTTCGAGAAGTAGAGGGCGCTTGAGCGTCAAAGCCAAAAAGACCGATGTCGCCAGCCCCTGATCGGCAAGGTAGTTATGGGCGCCTAAAGAGCGGGAAACGGCTTCGACAGATGACAGATCAATGGCTGCTGAGGACACATCTGCAGGTTAGAGGCAAGAAACAACATGGGCACGATTGACTGCCGAGATAGCACAGAATTGGTTCGTGCATTAGATTTCGTACAGACCCTTTGGGGGTCGACCTTAGGGGGGAATTATGTTCGATTTAATTATTCGTAACGGCACGGTGGTTGATGGAACTGGCGCCAAGTCATTTGTTGCCGATATTGCACTGCAGGACGGGCGTATTGCCGAAATCGCAACTCGGATTGTCGCCGAGGCGACCGAAGTCATTGATGCGACAGGTCTGATTGTTACCCCTGGATTCGTCGACATTCATACCCACTTTGACGGTCAGGTCACCTGGGACGATCTTCTTGAGCCAACGAGTGGGCATGGCGTGACCACAATTGTGATGGGTAATTGCGGTGTGGGTTTCGCTCCGGTGCGACCAGGCAGCGAAGAGTGGCTTGTGCAACTCATGGAAGGTGTTGAAGATATTCCGGGCACTGCACTCCATGAAGGCATCACGTGGGGTTGGGAAACTTTCCCCGAATATCTTGATGTGATTGAAAAGCGCAACTACGCGATTGACATTTCGGCGTATGTTCCTCATGCTTCCGTGCGTGCGTATGTGATGGGTGAGCGCGGCGCTAAGAACGAAGCAGCAACTGCCCAAGACATTGCTCAGATGGCACAAATTGTTCGTGAAGCTCGTGAAGCAGGAGCAGTCGGATTTTCAACGTCTCGTACCCTGAATCACAAAGCCCGTGACGGCGAGCCAGTGCCTGGAACCTTTGCGGCCCTTGATGAATTGAATGGCATCGCAGATGGACTTGTCGCTGCGGGTGGCGGAATGTTCGAAGTTGCGCCACAAGGTCTCGAATTTGACCGACCAGTTTTCTTGTCAGAAGTTGAATGGATGGCATCGTTGGCTGAACGCACCGGACTTCCGGTTTCATTCGCCATGTTGCAAAACGAACTCAACGCCGATTCATGGCGTGAAGCACTTGAAGTTGTTGATCGCGTGAATGGTCAGGGAGGGCGGATGCATCCACAAATTGCTGCTCGTCCATTCGGAATGATGATCGGCTGGGATGGTTATCACTTCTTCCAGAAACGACCGACCTTTATCGCATTGGCTGAAAAGTTGTCATCCGAAGACTTGCGACGTGAACTTGCTCGGCCCGAAGTTAAAGCACTGATTCTTTCTGAAGAAGATTCTGCTCCTGATGCATCAAAGCAGTTCGACAGCATTGGTGCCTTCTTGTTGAGCATGCTCGACAAGATGTACTCAATGGGCGACACGCCCGATTACGAGCCAGGTCCAGAACAGTTGGTGGCCAACATGGCGCAAGCCGCCGGAGTTGATGTCGTGAGTTTTGCGTATGACTTACTGAACAAAGACGATGGCCGTTCATTCTTGATGTTGCCGTTCTTCAATTATGTGGGTGGAACTCAAGACGCGATTTACGAGATGCTCAAGCATCCCGCTACTGTTTCTGGGCTGTCTGACGGTGGTGCGCACGTACGAATGATTTGTGATGCATCAATCCCGACCTACGTGTTGTCGCACTGGGCTCGAGATCGTCATCGTGGTCCGAAGTTGACCATTGAAGAAGCGGTCAAGGTGCAGACGCTTGATACGGCCAAAGTCATGGGCTTTGATGATCGTGGTCAGTTGACCGTCGGAAAGAAAGCCGATATCAACATCATCGATATGGAACATTTGGCGTTGGGCTTTCCGCACGCTGAAGATGACTTGCCCGCTGGTGGTCGTCGTTTGTTGCAAACCGCAACGGGCTATGTTGCGACCATTGTGAATGGAGTCGTGACCCGCCGTAATGGAGCAGATACGGGTGAGCGACCTGGTCGCTTAGTTCGTTCGCGTTAAAGAGCGACGAGCGGGCGTAATAGAGCGACTGAACTCTGAAGATCGCTCGGTCCTTCGGGAAGGTCTGAGCAACTGAACCAACGCGCGCCTTCAGTCTTTGATAGTGGAGCGTCCATATCGGCGACATACAGCCAGCCAACATTCCAGTGACGATGTGGCTGCTCTCCGTCGCGATCGGTGATGTGCACGAATGCAGGACCATCGATCACTGAGCGAACATCAAAAGACGTTAGCCCGGTTTCTTCTTCGAGTTCGCGTAATCCGCCGATGCGACTTGTTTCGTGTTGTTCAACATGACCGCCGGGAGTGGACCACTTCAGGGCTTTGTGTTCAACGAGCAAGGTGTAGTTGGTATCTGGCGAAAAGATCCACGTCGTTGTGCAAATATGACCGGCGATTACCGACGGATCACCTTGTAGTCCGTTGAGCAATTCTTCGGAGAATTGATTTCTGACATGAAGACTCGCCAATTCATGTTCAATTTCTGGCCACGATCCAGGAATGTCAATTGTTGGGTGGGGAAATCCCATCGCGAAAGATCAACGACCCTGAATGAAAGCCATGACTTCAGCGCGGGCCGATGAATCAGTGCGATAAATGCCGCGGGCTGCAGTAGTGACCGTTTTGGTACCGGGTTTACGTACGCCACGAATCGACATGCAACTATGTTCGGCCTCAATGACGACCAAAACGCCGACGGGTTCAAGCATTGACTGCATGGCGTCGGCCACTTGGCTAGTGAGACGTTCTTGAACTTGCAAACGACGCGAGTAGCCCTCGACTAATCGAGCCAACTTTGATAAGCCAGTGAAACGACCGGTTGAACCTGGTAGATACGCGATGTGGGCTGTGCCATTAAATGGCAACATGTGGTGTTCACAGATCGAGGTGAAGGGAATGTCGCGGACAAGAACCATTTCATCATGTTCGATGTCAAAAGTTTTCGACAGGTGATGATCGGGGTCATTGTTGGTGCCCGACAAAACTTCAGCCCACATGCGAGCGACGCGACCCGGGGTGTCAAGTAATCCATCGCGAGTTGGGTCTTCGCCAATCGCTTCGAGGAGTTCGCGAACGGCGCGTTCGGCACGTTGATGATCAACAGCACGTTCGGCCGTATCTGTGAGTGCAGCGTCGATTGTTTTGTCGGCAGACATAGGTCAAACGCTATCGGCGAGCTCAGCCGCCAAAGCCACCTGAACGAAATAGGTCAGCGAACAGGGCTTCTTCGCGGGCCCGAGCCTCTTGTGTTCGTGAGCCTCGCCCAGCAACCATGAGTTGCTTGATGACTCGGGTCGAGTATGCCGACTTGCTGGCAATGGTGGTGGCAAGTTCGCGAGCCTGAGAGAGAGCCTCGCCTGAGGGCGTGGTGCGAAGTGCGAGGCCAATCTCGACGGCTTCGGTCGCATCAACCCAACGGGCCGTGAGTAATAGTTCGGCAGCACGTTGCCAACCAATACGGTCGACGAAGAGAACACTGCTTGCCGCCTCTGGTGGTACGCCAAGTTCGCTAAAGGGAACGCGCATGCGGGCTGTCTCGTCAATCAGTACGAGATCACAAAATGGCAACAAGGTCATTCCGATGCCCACGGCGACTCCGTTGACTGCAGCGATGAGAGGCTTAGAGAAAACTTCTAATGCATCAAGCAAGACTGTGAATCCACCGGCTTTAGAAGTTGTTGGAGCACCACTGGCAACTCCAGATGCAAGTTCCATCATTTCTTTGAGGTCTTGACCCGAACTGAATGCAGCACCAGCGCCAGTGAGAATCGCGACTCGCACTTCGGCATCTTGGTCGGCAGCGTTCAAGGCATTCGCTAACAATTCGTACTGCTCGCGGGTGAATGCATTCTTGCGCTCGGGACGATTCATTGTGATGACGGCAAC
>Ga0114966_10005149_pt1 | contig 11126 bp, 7 predicted proteins | sample M_130207_XF_Meta_FD_87029 | JGI IMG/M metagenome (GOLD analysis project Ga0114966, IMG submission 87029) | Freshwater microbial communities from Lake Montjoie, Canada to study carbon cycling - M_130207_XF_MetaG | ecosystem: Environmental > Aquatic > Freshwater > Lake | place: Lake Montjoie...
CAAACCGGCGTTCGTACTGGCTCGCAATCGCCTTACGAGGACGGCCGCTGAGCGCGGCCCTGTCCTCTCCGGCGAGTGCGGCCAGGGGAGCGGGTTCCAGATTGCGCATGCATGTGTGTTGCGTTGGCGGTGAACGGCACCTATTTATGTTGGAATAGGGTTACCCACTCGGCTGGTGTCAGGGTCTCGGGGCGGCGCATCGGGTCGAAGCCGGCGGCTGCTACGGATTCGCGGTTGAGGATGGCACCAAGTTGCTTTCGTCGTTGACCAAAGACGCGTTGCACGAAGGCCGTGAATGGGTCCCATGGATCACATGGTCGCTCGCCGCTGCGCGGGCGGATGGCCAACATGGCGCTGGTGACTTTGGGCGCTGGCCAGAAGCAGCCCGGCGAGAGTACGGCGATTTGCTCGACGTCTGCTAACAGCGCCATCATCACGCTGATTGGACCGTAGGCATCGCTGCCTGCTTTGGCCATCAGTCGGTCGCCCACCTCGCGCTGGATAGTGACGAATTGCCCGCGGCATTCTGGGTGTCGTTCAAGCAATGTTGCAATGAGCGGGGTTGCGGCCTGATACGGCAGGTTGGCAACCAGAGTGAATGGGCGACCGGCGAGTGCGCTGAGAATCTGCGCAGAAATGGCGTGTTTACCATCTAAGCAGTCGCCCTCTACAAGTGTCACGCGCCCGCCGCCCGGGCCCATGCGGTGTGCGTTGCGGGTCTGCACAATGGCTGCCATGTCGCGGTCAAGCTCGCAGGCGATCACTTCGCATCCGGCGTCAAGCAGCGTTTCGGTGAGGGTGCCAGTTCCGGGACCAATCTCCAATACCAAGGCACCCGTTGGTAGTGCGGCAGCAGCAACCAACTTTCGCAGTTGGTTGTGGTCATGCAGAAAGTTCTGTCCGAGCGTGTGCTTTGGTCGAATGCCGCGCGCGGCAAGTTCTTCTTTGATCTCGGTCAGCGTTTGCGGCATGTCAGCGCGCAGTGGCCTCGGCGCGCAACTCGCGCAGCACCGTCACCTTGATTTCACCTGGGAATGTCATCTCTTCTTCCACGCGCTTGGCAATTGCTTGTGCGATGCGGAACGCATACGCATCGTCGGCCCTCTTTGCATCGACCACCACGCGTACCTCGCGGCCCGCTTGAATGGCGTACGCCTCGTCCACGAATTCGTGTTCGCGCGCCAACGCCTCAAGCTGCTGAAGGCGTTTGACATAGAGCTCCATGCTCTCGCGGCGCGCTCCTGGGCGTGCGCTGCTGATGGCGTCGGCAGCCATCACAATAGGCGTGTACGGCGTCGTTGCCGGAATATCGGCATGGTGGCCACCGACGGCGTTCAGTACCGCCTCGCTCTTCTCGCCGTGTTTACGCAGGAATTCCACGCCAATCGCGGGGTGACCGCCTTCCATTTCGTGATCCATCGCCTTGCCGATGTCGTGCAGGAAACCCGCACGACGTGCGATCGTTCCATCAAGACCAAGTTCATCCGCAATCATCTGGCACAAGAAAGCAACTTCTACTGAGTGGCGCAGCACATTCTGGCCATAGCTCGTGCGGAATGCCAACTTGCCCATTGCTTCGATGACTTTCGGGTGCATGCCGCGGAGGTTCGTCTCCAAGATTGCCGCTTGTCCGTCCTTCTGAATGCGCTCGTTGATGTCACGCGTTACTTGCGCAACCAACTCCTCAATGCGCGTCGGGTGGATTCGACCGTCAGCCACGAGTCGCTGCAACGTCTCTGCGGCGATTGCCTGCCGTACCTTGTCGAAACAACTCACACTGATGACTCCCGGCGTGTCATCCACCAAAATGTCCGCACCAGTGGCGCGCTCAATCGTGCGGATGTTGCGGCCTTCGCGACCAATGATTCGTCCCTTCACATCATCACTGGGGATCTTCACCGTGCGAACGGTGGTCTCTGTGGCATTCTCGGCTGCGTAGCGTTGGATGGCCAACAGCGTGATCTGCCGTGCCTTGTCACGCGCGTCGCGTTCAGCTTCTTCCACAATCTTCTGGGCAAGCACCGCGGCGTCATGGTCAGCGTGTCGGCGCACTTCTGCCATGTAAAGCTCGCGTGCCTCATCCATCGTCATTCCGGCGACCTTCTCGATGCGCTCCCGAATCGTGGCGCGCTCAACTTCAAGACCAGCCTGCAATTCAGTGGTTCGCTTCTCGAGGTCGGCAATCCGCTGCTCACGGGATTCCAACTTTTGCTCGCGCTGGCCAATTTGCTCCAACTTGCGGTCGAGTGTTTCCTCACGCTTTTCGGCGCGGGACTGCGACGCCTTCACGTCTGCCAAGGCCGACTGCATCTCGCGGTCGAGCGCGTGGCGGCGTTCCGTGGCAGCCTTCTCGGCCTGTAGCTCAATGGTCTTGCCGCGAGCCTCCGCTTGGGCGCGGGCGGCGGCAACGACACTCTCGGCTTCCTTCGTGGCCCGAGCCATCGACCGGGTCGAAAAGTGTTTGACTAAGGTCCACATCACGCCAGCACCCAGGGCAGGAGCGGCAAGGACGATCAGGATGAACAGCCAGACTTCGATCTGCATGACAGCGCCTCCTCGGCAAATGCAACGAGGCGCGGCACAGGCGACCATCCCGACCTGCAGGGATACTGCAGTCGACCAACGATTGACTATGGATCAAGACGCAATCCGCGCCCATGAACGGGCATGCGGTGTTCAGTAGAAAGTCAGCAGAGGTTCATAGCGCGGTCGTACGGAAACGAGATTCCATGCTTTGGTTGCTTTGCTGAGTTGAACAAGCGAGAGGGTCTTAATACACGGTCGAATCTATCAACCGGATCCGCAGCCCGTGCCGCGGTCGGTTGCCTTCGAGCGCTCCGGTTCTGTCGGCAAGCACTCGTCGGATGGTCGGTCGGGACGGCTCATGAGCCGCACTCCGTCCGTTGAAACCCGCCGCAGAGCGGTCAGGTGGAAGATGGAAGTGTAGTTCGGATGCTCAATTTAACAACCAGAAATTACGCAGTGCCGGCTAGTTTCCGGACAGTGAACATAAATGTCTTCTTCATCGCGGAGTGCATGGCCCAAACCACTCCGATCCCAAGTGCTGCCGCTGCAACAGCCCCGGCCGCCAGGAATATTCGATAAGTTCCCACCCCTTGCTGGAGGACCTCCTCGGCCACCGCCTCCGGGGTAACAATGGCTGCTACCAAATTGATCGGGGTCAGAGCGTTCACAAACGCACCAATGGCGGGAATGCTTCTGCCCGCGGCCATGCCGCACAGGCCGAGCACGAGTCCGGCGACACCGGTGGCGAACACCGCCCCCACCGCACTTCCAATAGTTCCCTTGCTCTTGATCGACCACTGCAGCCCAATCATCACCGCGAACGACGTGAATGCCAGCATTCCTAGCGGGTACTCCAGCGCGCCCTCTGGCAGCATGGCGGGAATCAGCAGCGTGGCAGTGCCAGAAGCAACGCTGACAGATGATCCACCCGCTACGCCCATTCCGTTGGCAAGCACATAAATGGCAGACGCGGCGAGCGTGATTGTCGGCACCATCAACATGGGCGCCAGGAATTGAATGATCCCACGCAGCTTTCCAGCGATGTATGGCCCCGGCTGAATTGGCGTAGTCAGAATGATGTCGAGCGATCCATCTTCGCGCTCTCGGCTCACTGCTGTGGCGCTCATGTTCAGCGCGGTCAGCACGATCACCACGGATTCCGCAGCAACAACAGTTTGCAGTGCGAGCCGGAATCCATCGATCGAAATGATTCCGGTGCGATGCAAGATTGGCAGCAGCAGTCCGCCGAGAATGCCCACTCCAACGAAACCCCACCGCCCAACGAGTGCCATCAAACTCGTTCCGCGCAATTGGCTCTCTCGCCATGCGATTGGATTGTGGCTGACGCGCATCGAATCGCGGCCGTCAGCAGTCGGCTTCTGCAACCATCGTCGCCACCATGGGGTCCGGACGGTCCGCGCCCCGAGGGCACGCACGGCGAAAGTGCTCACCACCATGAGGGCCAAGGAAAGCATGAGCATCACCACGCAGTAACTGCGCGCCGGATGGACCATCCAAGCATTCGCGATCCAGCCGGGCTGTTCAAGCGACATGGGCGCATAGGTAGCTGGCAACAGCAGCGATTCCATAGCCAGGAATGGATTGATTGGCGTAAACACAGTGGTTGACTGAGTGGCGCTTCCCGCGCTCGTAGCAACGCGCAGGGCGCTGTCTGCTGCCCATGTTGCAAACAAGTAGACCACCACCGTGCTGTAGAAGACGAACACGCTTCGCTTCCCCGCGCTGCGAGTGATACTGAGAGCAACCGCTACTGCGCCGACCACGATCGCCGTGCTGGCGCTGATCATGAAACTGCCCCACACGGCTGTTGGCGGGACGCCACCAAAGAACTGCGTGCTCATCATCAGTGGCAATGCGGCAATCAGCAGCGCTAGCACAAAGAACAGCCGACCCATCAAGTTGCCAACAACAATCTGTACACGGTTCAGTGGCGTGACCAGCATGATCTCCCAAGTGCGCGGGTTCGCCTCTTGTGCAATTGCCCCCGCCATGAAGAGCGGTGTCACGATGCAAATGAGTGCCACCTCAGCGAAGGAAAGCATGGTGAATGCAGTGGCGCCGCGTTGCGCCAGTTCGCGCAGTGACGACGTCTGACCGATCATTCCAAAGAGCAACGCCACCATGAGGAGCGCAAGAAATCCGCTCCTGATCCACAGATGGCGCGTTCGACGCGAACCGTTTGCAACGATGCGCAGGATGATGGGATTGGTGGGGCCAAGATCAGAGGCCCAGCGCGCGACAGACATGCACGGATCTTAGGACTCAGCCCCAACTGCCGAGCAACATGCCGAGATCGGCGCCATTGGTTGTTCCATCTTGGTTGAGATCCGTTGGGCCAGGCTGACCCCAGCCACCAAGCAGGATGCCAAGGTCCGCCCCATTGACCGCGCCGTCGCCGTTCAGGTCAGCAGGATTTGCAGGAACGAGCGTCAATGCCGCGGTATCCATGTCCACCGGTGCGCTCTTGCCGAACATCGTCCAGAGGTCGAATGCTGTCTGGCCAGTGGTATCGGTGGTGTTGGTGTCGCGCAGGAACTCCATGTACTCGCGGCTCGAGGTCTGGTAGTTGAGTGTCACTACTGCCTGAGTTGCCCCGGCAGGAATCGCGAAGAGTGTGTCGTCCCAGTATTGGCCGTCCTCATACGTGTAGTCCACTGGTCCGCAACCATCGGCGGCGAAGGCAGCGTTGGTGAACCCGCGCGGTGGAATACGGTTGTCCTTGAACTTGGTATTTGCAAGTACAAGATGGAAATTCGGTCCTGCTGGCAGCCCTGCTGCAGCCGCCACTGCAGGAGTGCTGCCGTGGCGGGCTTCGTACACCTTTGTGTCGGCAGTGATGAGCTCTGCAGTCGTGAGGTCATAGGCGCCTCGTTCAGCAACAAGACTTCCTGCGGCGTTGAGGAATCGAACATTCACCCACATGCGCCGGCCCTCTGGATAACCACTCGGCAGTTTGTGACCGCTCTGATTGATGACGCGCACCTTGAGATTGCTGCCCTGTTGCGTCACGGTCAGATCGCTGGCATCGCGCAGCATCTGGATATTTCTTGCCTTTGCATTCTGAATGCGCTCTGGTGTGAGCCCGATTGATTCAGCGTCACTGCCGGCTTGGTATGCAACCGCTTCGATAACCCAAGTGTTGCTTCCAGCCAATGAGTGCGCCGGCATATTTTGGCGCGTAAAGAATGGGTCGCCAGTATTCCAGAAGATGCAGCCGCCGCCGACTTGGTCGGGCATGTGGCAGTCTTGGCAAGACTTCATCGGACCACTGAGATTGCCGCCGAAGCGGCCGTCTGCAAACTCAACACCAGTGGTGGCGAATGTGCTGTTTTTCCACTCGCTGTAGGTTCGTTGCTCCGGGAACATCTGCGAAGGCAGTTGCGTGGGATGCTGTGTATTCAGGGCATTCAGGTCGTACTGCCCCGCGGCGTTCTTCGTGAACACTGGATTGGATACATCGTGGCAGGTGCTGCAGAATTCGCTCTTGGAATGGAAGGGGCTGGTGATGAGCCACACGGGCTCGCCAAGGAATGAGCTGCCATGGAAATTGATTGGGACATCGCTGAACGGACCACGTCGAACATCACGCGGATCCACCACATAGCGAGCGTTGCCAATCCCTTGTGGGATCAGGCCAGCCGCGGCAAGCGGCGATAGGACTTCGGGATCCGGATCAGGATCCTGCCCTGGAGTTGAGTAACCGACGGCGCTGTTTGCTCCGAGTTCAGGATTCACCACGCGGTGGCAGAAATGGCAATTGATGCTATCGAAGTCATCGTTGTTGAATTCCGCGATGGTTCCAGTTGCACTTCGCCCGCCGAGCCAGGCACCAGGCGCGTGGCATCGAATGCAGAACTCTCCGGAAAGGTTGGCGTCTTGGTTGGCGATCGCGAGACCGGCGTGCCAGATTGGGTCGCGAGCCGACTGCCCCATCATGCTTGAGACCCATGTGTCGTACGGAGCAAATGTTGGGCTGAAGTCTGAGTGGCAGAAAGTGCAGTTGTTGCTTGCGAGAACAGCGGCGAATTGCTCGGGATCCGCGTTCGGTTGGGTTCCCGGCTGCCGGAAATCCTCGTGAGTGGTTGGGATTTGCGTCTGTCCGGGCGGCCCGCCCATGAACGCGCCAACCGTGCTTGCCACTCCTGCAGCAAACAGTGCGCTCGCACCAATGATGGCGGTGACTCGTGCGCGTGAATTGCGATGAAAGGGAGCTGGCATCTTCATATTGGATCCGAGCGAGATCGTCCGATCTCCACACCGTCTGTACGCTCAATAGTGGGGGGGAGGATCGCCGGAGTCAAGGGACTTTGTCACCATTCGGCACTAATTGAATGCCGCCAAAGTGCTCCGGGATGGAATCCACGCGAAATGCCTTCGCCGGCGCACTTGTAAGTCCAATAACCTTAGCCACCACCGCTTGCACGAACCTTCTGAAGCAGTCCGGCGGTATTGACGACGGCGGTAAACGTTGTGGTGAGTTCCGCCTCGGCAATGCCTGCCGGGGGCGCAGATTTCATCTTGACCAGCGACTCCAAGGAAGGCGCGATGCCGGTGAGCAGTTTGGTGCGCGCTGAGCCGGCGATGCCAGAAAGCTGATTGCGCACAGCGAGGAGCGCACGCTGCAGCGCATTAACAAGTTGCGGATCAGATCCCGCCGCCACGCGCGATTCGAGATCATTGATCGTCGCCGCCAAGCTCATGGCAATGGCATCGGCCTGCGGCGGGGTCAGTCCTTCTTCACGGAGCATCTGTGTGATGGACTCCACCTCGTGCGAAGCGACCACCCAGTTGCGCTCCTTCTTGATCACAATCGCAAGTCGTTTGGTGATTGCATCAAACTGCGGCGCGGAGAGCGGCGCTGCGTCGAGCGCCTTCGGCAACTGCGCTGCGGCTGCCATGCGGATCGCCACTTCTGGTTGAGCATCGGGGTCGAGGTTGTCGGCTAGGAAGTCGATGGTCTCGGCGGTAGCGATGAATCGTGCCAAGATAAAGGCATTCGTTGCCCGCATTGAATCGGTGCCTTGCGCAAACTTTCCGAATCCCTTAACGAACTCGATTCCAAAGTCGCGTCGAAAGTTTGGGCTCACTGTTGGCAGGCGTATCTGTTCCACCAATTTCGATCGGATAGCCGCAACGCCAGCGGGATCAGCCTCGGCAAAGCGCTCCGCCACTTGTGTGACGAATTCCGACACCGTCTTCCGTTGCTCCGTGGTGAGTGCTTGCTTCACTGCCACGAGATCCGGAGGCAATGCATCTGCCTGTGCACAGGCTTGCGATGCAGCGGCGAACAAGGAAAGTGTGCCCACAATCGCTGCGATACGTGCGGAGGAGGGGAACTTCACTGAATTCAGGAGCATCGGTTGGAGTGCTTTCGGGCGGGGCGGTGATCGGGGGGAACGGAGAACGCTACCGCGCGACCGAAAGTTATGTCAATGCAGAGAGTCCGTGCTGGGGGCTGGGGCGGTTGCAGGCGTCTCATCTTTCGCCGTTGAGGCCGTTGTTGCTAACAACTCGCGGATACTGACCATCAGTCGCTGTTCATATGGGACATCGCGGCCAATGGGGGTCCATTCGGTGGGAATCCGAGTGGACTCATCCTCGCGGTCTTGTGTCATAGTCGGGTCGGTGGACACGTGGGTTTCACCGCTCGTCCAACGGCCGATCTGCTGGTTTGGTCGGAATCCGCGATCGACATAGACCCAAGCGCGCAGCTCGATGGTTCCCTTGGTTGTGAGAAGGTCAAAGCGCTCCTCAGCGCGAGTGCTTCCGGGGATTGCCGCGCCTTCGGCTCGGGCATCAACAGCGGGCGTCGGCGAGTCGAAGGTCTCGGGAACAAATTCGAATCGCACCCGTCGGCGCTCAAAGTTAATGGTGTGCGCCATCATGTCTTGCACGCCATCGTTGTCCGTGCGCCATGGCTCCAGCATGGAGCCAGCGCTCCGCGCGTCCGTTTCGATAACACCGAGTTCCCGGTCAGTCGTCACAGTCTGAAATCGGTAGACGCGGGCGGTTTCAATGGCGGCATCAAAGACGCGCTCGTAATCGGCGCGCGGGAATGCCAGTACGGCCGGCGCTGGATCGGCCGCGCACCCTACGAGGGTGAGGCACACAGTGGTGAACATCAAGACGGCAAGGGCGGGGCGCACATGGGAAAGTCTACGGATTGCATCACATTGCCGCCCGTGTCCGATCTATACAAGAGTCATGAAGCTCGCCTTGCCAGTCATCCTCCTTGCGGTCATTCTGTTGGCCATTGCATCTTTCGATGCCGCCGGGCCGCGCGCAGACTTCACCATGGTGCAGGCAAATGACGCGTTCACCCTTGATCCCCAGCGGATGAGTTGGCAGCAGGACATTCGGCTTGGTCGCGCGATCTATGAGACGCTGGTGGTGGTAGACGTGGATCACGGTGGCGCGCGCCCGGGCGTTGCGGAGCGTTGGGCAATGTCGCCCGATGGATTGCGGTGGACGTTCCATTTACGGCCCGATGCGCGGTGGTCAAACGGTGACGCTGTGCAGGCGCAAGACTTCGTTACCGCCTGGCAGCGCGCCATGCTGCCGGATTTTGCCTCCGATTATGCAGGCTTTGTTGCCGACATTGCGGGCGCGCAAGCGCTCTGGGATTTCCGTGCCGCGCAGTTAGCGCAGTACGCGCTGTTGCCAGCAGCGGAGCACACCGAAGCACGCGCCCAAGAGTTGTGGTCAGAGACCATGGCAAAGGCGCACGAGCTTGTGGCAGTGAAGACCCCGGATGAGCACACTATTGAACTGACGCTGCGCCGCCGAGTGCCGTACTGGCTTTCGGTGATCGCGTTCCCAGTGATGGCACCAGTTCATCAAGCAACCGCAGAGCGCTTTAGCGGATTTGATATTGCGTCTGGGCGGCGCACTATTGATGCTCGATGGACCAAGCCCGGCAACTTGGTGAGTAACGGCCCATTTATGGTGGATGATTGGCGCTACAAGCGGCGAATGCGTCTCGTGCGCAATCCTTTCTACTGGGATCATTCGTTGCAAACGGTGAACACCATTGACATCTTGCCAATTGAGGACAACAACACGGCGGTGCTTGCGTTTGACGCGGGCGGAGCGGATTGGGTCGCTGATGTACGCGTTGGATACAAGGTGGAATTGGCTGAACAAGCCGCGCGTTACGTTGAGCACCACCGTACACAGTTTGACGCGCTTCGTGCATCCGGAGCGAGTATTGACGAGGCGCTTGCAGCACTTCCCGAGCCGGTTGCTGGCGAGCGTCGCAATGTGCATGTTGTCCAAAATTTCGGAACGGATTTCTATAGTTTCAATTGCCGCCCCACACTGGCCGGCGGCATCTTGAATCCGTTCGCCGATGCGCGCGTGCGCCGCGCATTTGCACTCGCCGTTGATAAGCGTGCGCTTGCGGAACGCGTGATCCGCGTGGGCGAGCCCGTGGCAAACTCGCTTGTTCCACCGAACGGCGTCGCGGGGTACCAGCCGCCAGCCGGCATCGGTCATGATGTAGTGCGCGCTCGCAAGGAACTCGCTGATGCAGGATGGTCTGATCGCAATGGCGACGGCAAGCTTGAACGCGCCGATGGCACAGCATTCCCCACTGTTGATCTCCTCTATTCCACAGGTAGTCCGCGCTACCGCGACCTTTCCTTGGCGATGGCAGACATGTGGCGGAACGAACTTGGTGTGCAGGTGGAACTCACATCAAAGGACTCAAAGTTCTTGAAGGATGACTTGCGGGCAGGCAACTTCATGATTGCGCGCGGTGGGTGGTATGGCGATTACCCAGACCCCACCACGTTCCTTGACCTCTGCCGTACTGGTGATGGCAACAATGATCGCGGCTATTCGAACGCAGCGTTCGATGCACTCCTGAACCGCGCCGCAGCAGAGGCAGAGCCGGCAAAGCGCTTGGCAATCCTTGCAGACGCGGAACGAATGGTGACCGAAGTTGACTTGCCGATCTTGCCAATCACGCATTACGCGACGGTATTGCTGTATGACCCAGTGCGAGTGCGTGGTATCACGCGGGATCCCTCGTTTGATCAGCGATTCTCAAATATCCAAGTGTTTGCACCGCGCTGATGGTCATTGCCGCGCTGATGGCAGCCACTGCGTCGCTCGGCGAGTCAGGTGCGCCCGCTCTGAATGAGCGGATCGATCCACGCGTAGAGAACATCAACGAGTAGGTTCATCAGGATCACGACGGTACTGAAGACGAGCACCACGCCCATCAAGAGCGTGATGTCCTTGCCGAGCACGGCGTCGACAAAGTGCTGACCGATTCCAGGAACGGCGAACACTTTCTCAACTACGAATGAGCCCGTGACCGCAACAGCAGTGGCTGGCCCGAGGTAACTGAGAACAGGCAAGAACGCATTCTTGAGCGCGTGTCCCGTGGCAGCTTGGCGGCGGCTGAGCCCCTTGGCGCGAGCGGTGCGCATGTAGTCGGAAGACATTTGCTCCAGCATCGACGAGCGCACCAATCGCGCCACATATGCCGCAAACGGAAGGCTGAGTGCAAGTGCCGGCAGCAGCAAACTGCGGAATCCTTGCCAGCCACCGATCGGCACCCATTGCAACTTTGC
>Ga0114966_10005150_pt1 | contig 11124 bp, 8 predicted proteins | sample M_130207_XF_Meta_FD_87029 | JGI IMG/M metagenome (GOLD analysis project Ga0114966, IMG submission 87029) | Freshwater microbial communities from Lake Montjoie, Canada to study carbon cycling - M_130207_XF_MetaG | ecosystem: Environmental > Aquatic > Freshwater > Lake | place: Lake Montjoie...
ATGCGCAGCGTCACGGGCTGGCCCGCCCGCGCCAGTGATCTCCGCCGCGTCCGCACGCGCCGCAAACTTTGCCCCGGTGAGACATTCGAGCAGCGACGTGCTGGCGAGCCGGTTCGCCCCGTGCAGGCCGGTGCACGCCGTCTCGCCGATCGCGGCCAAGTGACGGATATTGGTGCGGCCATTAAGGTCGGTATGCACCCCCCCGCACGCGTAGTGGGCAGCGGGCACCACCGGGATGGGTTCGCGCGTGATATCGACGCCGTGGCTGAGGCAACGCTCGTAGATGCTCGGAAATCGTTCGCGGATGAATTCCGGCGGCATGGCCGAAAGATCGAGTAACGCGCAGGGCTCACCACTCGCGGCCAACTCCTGCTTGATGGCGCGTGCCACGACATCGCGCGGCGCCAGCGAACCACGCGGGTGCACGGCGTCCATGAAACGTTCGCCCCGGGCGTTGACGAGCACTCCGCCCTCGCCGCGCAACGCCTCGGTGACGAGGAACCGCGGGGCGTTCTTCTTCGCGAAGACCGTCGGATGGAACTGCACGTATTCGAGATCGATGAGCCGCGCACCCACGCGATAAGCCATCGCCACGCCGTGGCCGACGCTGCCCGGCTGGTTGGTGGAATGCAGAAAAATCTGTCCCAACCCGCCGCTCGCGAGCACCGTTTTTTTCGCAACGATCGCGACCACCTCGCCGCTGCCGGTATCGAGCACATAGGCTCCGAAACAGGTGAGCGGTTCGTACTTGTCCGCGAGGTTTTCCGAATTGTGCGAGAGCGTCAGCAGATCGACGGCGACCCAGCCGATGCGGCGGAGGATGCGCGGGGTGGCGTCGACGCGGCGCGCGACGGCGGCGAGGATCGAATGCCCGGTCGTATCCTTCGCGTGGATAATGCGCCGTTCGCTATGTCCGCCTTCGCGGGTGTAGTCGAGTGAACCAGCCGCATCGCGGTCGAAGCCCACCTGCAGTTCATCGAGGAGGAGCTCCTTCACTGCGGCTGGGCCCTCGCGCACGAGTTGGTCGATGGCCGCAGGATTCGCCGTGCCGTCGCTCGCGTCCATGATGTCGCGCGCGAGCGACGCCGGATCGGGCGTCGTGTCGTAAATGATGCCGCCCTGCGCCCAGTCGCTGTTGGCGACGAGCGGCTCGGCGAGCGACAGCAGCTCGACGGAAAGTCCCGCGCGGGCGGCGTGGAGCGCATAAGCGGAGCCGGCGAGCCCAGCGCCAATCACGAGACAGTCGGTACGGATGATTTTCATGGGGTGGTGGCGGCTCGCTCCGGCAGCACGCGTAGGCCGCAGCGGACGGCAAACTCGCGCTGGCGAACATCGAAGCTGAGGAACTTCCGCGCCTCGAGGGTCTGCGCGGCCGCGATATGCAGCAGATCGAGCGTGCGCACGCCCAGACGGATAGTGTGCGCGGCCGAAATGGTCTCGGCCGTCCGATAGTGCGAACCGGCCGGCAGCGTTCGTCGCGTCAAGATGTCGCCGCGTAAATCCTCGCGCACCCGCGCCTCGATCGCCGCGAGTCCGGCTAGATCGAGTTTGCCGGAAAACACCAAAGCCCGGGCGGCATTCCTAAATTCCAATTCCCCGAACGGTGTCCACGCAATGCGCGGCGGCTCGGTCCAACCTGAGGCATATTCGTGGGCCAGCAATGTCTTCGCATCCTGACAAAAACAAGACAGGAGAAACGACGTATCGGCGTAGGCGCTCACCGCTCCAGATAGTCCACATAGCTAAACAACTGAATCTTGCCGTCAAAATCCTCGTTTAGCCGCTTCACAAAATCTGGTGGCGCCCACGACTGGCCCACTGACTGCGACCGTTTTTTCTTCGCGACCAAACTCCGCGCCACGGAGCGCGAACGCGGAGCCGGACGGAGCGTAGTAGTCTTCATCGTGTGGGCAACGTGGCTCATCGACCGAATGAGTCAACCGCGCCGCCGACTGGCGGGCAGAATCGTCAAACTCAGATCCGCCGCCGGCGCCGAGTGCGTGAGCGCGCCGACGCTGATCACGTCCACGCCGGGCAGGGCGTAGTCCCGCAGCGTTTCATAACGCACGCCGCCGGAAACTTCGACGACGGCTGCGCCCGCGATGATCGCGACCGCGCTGCGGACCATCGCGGGCGACATGTTATCGAGTAAAATCACCTCGGCACCGGCGCGCACCGCTTCTTTCACTTCAGCGAGCGTGGTGGCTTCGACTTCGATTTTCGCGCTGTGCGGCGCGGCGGCGCGACAGAGCTTCACGGCCTTCGTGAGCGAGCCGGCAGCGGCGATATGGTTGTCTTTGATGAGGACGTGTTCGCCGAGCGAGGAGCGGTGGTTGACGCAGCCACCGCAGCGCACGGCGTATTTTTCGAGCGCACGCCAGCCGGGTGTCGTCTTCCGCGTATCGACGATGCGGGTACCCGTGCCGTCAACCGCCGCGGCAAATTTCCGCGACAGCGTCGCGACACCGGAGAGGCGTTGGATAAAATTCAGCGCCGTCCGTTCCGCCGTGAGTAGCGCGGCCGTCGGTCCGGTGACGCGCAGGACCACGCCGCCGGTTTTCACTCGCTTGCCATCGTGCGCGGTCAGCGTGACCTTCAAGGCCGGATCGACGCGGGCAAACACCCGTGCCGCCACGTCCAAGCCGCACACCACGAGATCTTGTTTCGCTTCGATAAAGGCGCGCGACGTGTGTTGGGCCGGAAAAATCGCGCGGCTGGTGACGTCGCCGAGTCCGGCATCTTCGTCGAGCGCGAGGTCGATCAGGTGGTCAGTGCGAGGGGTGATAGTCATGATTTTTTGGGCCGCAGTGTTTGTCACGTATTACGTGACAAACGTGCGGGAGGCTCAGTCGGTCGGTGTCAGCTCGAACATCCGCTCGATGCAGCGCGCGGCCCGGAGCCGCAGGCCTTCGTCGAGCATCACAATCTGGTCGGGACGCGGAGCGAGGAGAGCGTCGCGCACTTTTTCGAGCGAGTTGAGTTTCATGTAGGGGCAGAGCCGGCAGCCACCGATGAAGGTCTTCTCGGGTGCCTCGACTTCGAGTCGGCCAACGAGTCCGCACTCCGTGAGCATCAGGAAATACGGCGCGGGCGTCGTCTTCACGTATTTCATCATCCCTCCGGTGCTGCCGACGTAATCGGCGAGCGCGGCGACGTCCTCGGTGCATTCGGGGTGGGCCACGACCTTCAGGCCGGGAAACTGCGCGCGCGCCTCGACGATCTGCGCGGGCGTGAACTGGTCGTGCACCATACACGTGCCGTCGGACGAGATGATCTCTTTGTCGACGCCGCGCGCCTTCATTTCTGTGCGCACGTTTTCCGCCATCAGCCGGTCGGGCACAAAGAGAATGCGGCGGGCGGGAAGTTTTTGAACGATAGCGTAGACGTTGCCCGAGGTCACACACACGTCGCTCTCGGCCTTCACGTCGGCCGCGCTGTTAATGTAACAGACCACGGTCGCGTCGGGGTAGAGCGCTTTGAGTTTTCGTACGCCATCGCCGTCGATGGAATCGGCGAGGGAGCAACCCGAGCCGCGATCCGGCACGACGACGGTGGCTTCGGGCGAGAGGATTTTCGCGGTTTCGGCCATGAACACGACTCCGACAAACACGATGATCTGCGCCTTCGCCTGTTTCGCCATGAGGCTGAGGTGATAGGAGTCACCCTTGAAGTCGCCCACACCGTAAATGATCTCCGGCTCGACGTACGAGTGCGTGAGGATGACGGCGTTTTTTTCTTTTTTCAGCCGGTTGATTTCGAGGGTGAGCGGCGCGATCTCGCGGCACGTTTCGAGATTCCACGTCCGTCCGCGCGGGTCGCACTCGACATGCATGAGCGAGCACAGGAGGCGGTCGGCCTCGGCTTCGATTTCTGGCGTGGGAGTGGCGGTGGGCATGGCGGGCGCGTGGTCTTGAGCAGAAAAGAGCTCAACGTCGGGCCTCCCGCCATGTTTTTCAAGCCGCGTGGTTGTCATCGCCCAACATCCCTCGCCCTCGCCCTCGAACCGGGAAATTGCCTCGCATTGGCGATTGAGTATTTATTTCCTCGTCCCCGTCGCGTCGGTACACCTCCAAACTCGGCTCGCGCGACCTCACCCTATGAAGACCTCCGCTTTGACCTTCTGGCTAGCCCGCCGCTGCTTCGCTGCCGCCGCCGTTCTGATTTTCACAACGATCCTCGGCGCGCAAGCGGTCTCGACCGGCACGATCGAGGGCCGAGTGTTCGACTCCCGCCGCGGCGAATACCTCGAGAAGGCCCGCATCACCGTCGACGGCTCACAACAGGAGACCCTGACCGCTGCCACCGGGCAGTATCGCCTGACGGGCATCCCGGCCGGCACGGTGACCCTGAAAATCTTCTACACTGGACTCGGCTCGCACTCCGAAATCGTCACGGTTGCTCCTGGGCAGACCGTGCAGCACGACATCACGATTTCGGGTATGGCGAACGCGGGTAAAGGTCCGGCCGCCGCCGGCGATGTCGTCAGGCTCGACGCGTTCACCGTCGCCTCCTCGAAGGAAATGGACGGCGCGGCCCTCGCCATCAATGAGCAGCGCTTCGCACGAAACATCACCAATGTCGTTTCCACAGATGAATTCGGCACGATCGCCGACGGCAGCGTGGGAGAGTTCATGAAGTTTCTTCCCGGCATCACGAGCGACTACACGGGGGGCGATGCGCGGCGCTTCTCCATCAACGGCGCCCCCGCCGGCAATGTGCCGATCTCCATGGGCGGTTTCGATATGGCCAGTGCCGCCGGTGCCGGGACCGGGCGCCAAGTCGAACTCGACCAAGTGTCGATCAACAACGTCTCGCGCATCGAGATCAACCGCTCGCCCACGCCCGATACGGCCGGTGCCGCCCTGTCTGGTTCGGTTAATTTCGTGCCCCGCAGCGCGTTTGAACGCAACAAACCGTCCTATAACTACAGTGTCTCGTGGCTCATGAAGGACGCCGAGCGTTCGTTCGCGCGCAAATCGCCGGGCCCCGGCTGGGGCGAAAAGACCTACAAAATCCACCCCGGCTTCGACGTGTCGGCGGTCGTGCCGGTTTCGAAGACCTTCGGTTTCACCGTCTCGGGCGGTTACTCGCTGCAATACACGCCGCAGTCCAACACCGCGATGCAGTGGATCGGCGCCGCCACCGCCAGCAATGTCGCCGCCAACCTCACCACCGGTCGCCCCGCCACCACCCCGGACAATCCTTACTTGGGTATTTTCTCTTGGCGTGACAGCGGCAAACACACCTCGCGCCACTCCTTGGCCACGACGGTGGACTGGAAGCCGGCGCCTTACGACCGCCTCTCCTTCGGTTTCGCCTACGGCATGCTCCGGGAACATTTCGCCACGCGCACGCAGACCTTTACTATCAACCGCGTGTTGCCGCTCAACTGGGCGGCGGACCACACGTGGGGCCAAGCGAGTATTTTTAACGCCGCCACAAATACCAACTCCGGCCAATTCGCCATCTCGAACAATGGCCGCATCCGCCCGGGTCGCACCCTCACGCCGTCCCTCCGCTGGCTCCACGAAGGGCCCGTGTGGAAGTCGGACATGGGCGTCAGCTACGGCACTTCGCGCATCGACTACAATGACATCGATAAGGGGTTTTTCAACGGGATGACGGTGCAGCGAAACAACGTGCAAATCCTCTTCGACGATATTTTCTATCTCCGTCCCGGAAAAATCACCGTCCTCGATCCGAATGGCCGGCCGGTCGATCCGACCCAGCTCGACAACTACTCGCTCGTAAACGCCAACAGCGTCCGTCAGCGCACCTACGACACCACCCGCCAAGCCTACGGTAACATCCGGCGCGATTTTCGGATTCGCGACATCCCGGTGACCGCGAAACTCGGTGCGGATATCAAAACCAAGATTCGCGATCTGCGCGGCGTGGGCACCGAGACCTACACTTATGTGGGAGCCGATGGTCGCGCCAGCACGACGCCCGCGACGCAAGCCGGCCTCGTCAACGACGACAGCCCGTTGCCCTTTTTGGATACGGCGTATTCGGAGCGCCTTCCCGATTTCGGCCTGCCCAAACAACAGCACGTGGACAATAACAAGCTCTGGGAAGGCTATGTAAACAATCCCACCCACTGGACGCGCAACGCCAACACCGACTACACCTCCGCCACCAACGCCTCGAAGCGCGCGCAGGAAATCATCTCGTCCCTCTATTTTCGCACGGATGTCGCCCTCTTCCAAAACCGGCTGAAACTCACCGGCGGCGTCCGTGCCGAGCAGACCAATATCAGAGCCGAAGGACCGCTCACCGATCCGACGCTGGCCTTCCAACGCGACTCCGCCGGAGCCGTCGTCTTCCAGCGCAACGCCAATGGCGGCTTCATCCTCAACGCCGCCGGCCAACGTCTGCCCGTTTTGCTTCAGCCGACCACGGCCGGCCTCCCCTACACGCAGCTCACCCTCAAAGACCGCGGTTACCGGGCGAAGAAGGAATACTTGCGCCTCTTCCCGAGTATCAATGCCGGTTACAATATCACGGAAAACTTGATCGCCCGCGCCGCCTACTACGAGACCGTGGGACGTCCCGATTTCAATCAATACGCCGGCGGTCTCACCGTGCCCAACATCGAGGTCTTCAATCCCAACGACCGAATCACGGTGAACAACGTTTCCATCAAGGCCTGGCAGGCGAAGACCTATATGGCGCGGTTCGAATACTACTTCGGCCAGGTCGGCCAGCTGTCGTTTAACTACTTCGTCCGCGACTTTGAGAATTTCTTCCAAAACGTCACCTCGCCGTCGACCCCCGGCTTTCTCGAAGCCTACGGCCTCGATGAAGAATCCTACGGCCAATATCTGGTCGTCACCCAATTCAACTCGCCCATCGGGGTCCGGATGAAAGGCTTCGAGATCGACTACAAGCAGGCGCTCACCTTTTTGCCCAACTGGGCGAATGGAGTGCAATTCTTCGCCAATATCAGCTCCCAACGCGCGCGCGGGACGGACAATTTTCAGGATATGAATCCGTTCACCTGCAACTGGGGCTTCAGCATCTCGCGTCCCAAGTGGAATCTCCGCCTGAGCGAAAATTACCGGGGCATCCAGCGGCGCGGTCTCATCACCGGCGCGAGCATCGAGCCCGGCACCTACAACTACCGCCCCAAGCGCCTCTACATCGACGTCACCGGCGAGTACTACCTGCGCCGCAACCTCGGGCTCTTCTTCGCCATGCGCAATCTGAGCGGTGCCACCGAAGATCAGAAAACCTACGGCCCCAACACCCCCTCCTTCGCGAAATTCCGCCAGCGCGACGACTACGGCGGTTCCCTATGGAGCGCCGGCATCAAGGGTTCGTTTTAAACCAACAGCGCTTTAAAATTGAGCCTAACGAGCCCGAGGTAGGAGCCTGCTTGCAGGCGATTTTTACATCCTGAATCGCCCGCAAGCAGGCTCCTACCTTCAAGCCAGTTAGGCTCATCTTGAAAACGAAGGAAAGGACTGGGCAGGGCGGACTTCAGTTTGCCCAAATAATTTTTATGCAACCCTGCACTCTCCTGCTCGCCGCCCGCGCCGCCGCCGCTCCCATCACCACGGCGTTAGCCATTGCGTTCACCACGCTCGCCACCGCCGCCGAATCTCCGACCGCCGCTCCGCGCTGGCTCAAGGGCAACCTCCACACGCACTCGCTGTGGAGCGACGGGAACGACTATCCCGAGATGATCGCCGACAGCTACAAGCGCGCCGGCTATCACTTTCTCGCAATGTCCGACCACAACGTCCTCGCCGAGGGCGCGCGCTGGTTGGAACTGAAAGCGCCGGCGGCCGTAAAAGGCGAGGTCGTCCAAAAAGGCGGCGGGGCCGTCCTAGAAAAGTATCTCGCCCGCTTCGGCTCCGCTTGGGTCGAACAGCGCGAGACCGACGGAAAAAAAGCCGTGCGCCTCAAGCCACTCGCCGAATATCGCCCCTTGGTCGAGGAATCCGGCCGGTTCCTCATGATTCCCAGTATGGAGGTCACCTCGAGTTGGAAGCGCCCGAAGACCGCGACCGAGCCCGAGATGAGCGGTCCAGTGCACATGAACCTGACCAACCCCGTTTCGCTCGTCGCGCCGATCGCCGCCGATAACGCCGTCGAGATCATGGAACGCTCCGTCGCCGCCGTGCTCGCGCAGCGCGAGAAAACCGGCCAGCCGATGTTCCTCCATCTCAACCACCCGAATTTCGTCTGGGGCGTAACCGCCGAGGAGCTGATGCAGGTGCACGGTGAGAAATTCTTCGAAGTCTACAATGGCCACCCCACGGTGCACAACGAAGGCGATGCCACGCGCCTCAGTACGGATGCGATGTGGGACGCGATCCTCACCCGACGCCTCGCCGAACTGAAACTCGACGTGCTGTATGGCATCGGCGTCGACGATGGGCACGACTACCACCAGCTCATTCTCGGGAAGAGCAATCCCTTCCGCGGTTGGGTCATGGTGCGCGCCCGTCACCTGACGCCCGAGTCGATCGTCCTCGCGATGGAGGCCGGGGATTTCTACTCCAGCTCCGGTGTCGTGCTCGCCGACGTCACCCGCGCCGACAAAACCCTCTCACTCGAAATCCAAGCCGAGCCGGGCGTGACCTACACGACACAGTTTATCGGCACGCGTCGCGGCTACGATCCAACGAGCCAACTCATGCCTGCTCCGTCCACCGAAAAATCGCCACGGAAGACGCTCCCGCACCGCCGTTACAGTAAGGACGTCGGTGCCGTCCTCGCCGAAGTCAAAGGCCTCAAGGCCGCGTATACGCTGAAGGGCGATGAACTCTACGTGCGGGCGAAGATCGTTTCCTCGAAGGTGAAGCATAACCCCGGCGTTACCGGCGAGGTGGAGACTGCCTGGACGCAGCCGTTGGTCGCAGCCGCGAAGTGAGCGGGCACGACGCGAAGTGAGCGGGCGCTTCGTGCCTTCGAAAATTTGCGCCGACGCGGAGTCAATTTGCTCGGCGTAGCCCGGTAGCCCTGCTCGTGAGAGCAGGGACCTTTGCGCACTGCGGCACGCTACGTCCCGCCTCTCACGAGGCGGGCTACCGCGGGCCGCCTCGGGCGCTACCCTCGACGCGCACTCACCACACCCGCGATGCCCGTTGCGCCTCGACCTGCTTTTCCGCTACGTCATCGAGCTCGGTGAGAAAATCCAGTCCCGTGCGACGCTGGATTTCGTCGATGCTCGTCACATAGCGGCCCGGGTCGTCCGTCGTCGCTGCTTCCTGCGGAACCACGAAAGCCATCGTGCGCAGCTTGCCCTCGGTCTCGTCGATCACGATCAAGAAAAACGCTTCCGGCACCGCCACACCGCCGCGGAGTTTTTTTGGCGCCGCACCAAACACTGGGCCCGTAATCACCCACACCTCGGCGTAGCGGGCCGGGTAACTCGTCGCGATTTTCTGTTCGAGTTCCTTCCAAAGCCCTGCGTTGAGCGCGTGCAACTGGGGCGTGATGTTCGACATCAAAAACGTCTCGCGCTGCGCCACCGTCCCGTAGCGCGTGGCGATCGCGTAGTTCGGCGCCATGTGCCCGCGGTCGTAGCCGCTGTTCGCGTAGTCTGCAGGAGCGACGCGCGCGGCGGTCCGCCGGTCCGTTTCAAATTTATCCGGGCGCGCCGCCGGTGTCGGCAGCTGCGCGAGATCGCGCACGTGGTAGGCCACCCAAACCGGATTACCGAGCGCATCGCTGTAGCCGACGGCATAACCTTGGTTGATCAGCACGCGAAAACTCGGCGCATTCGCGGCCGAGCCGGGTCGCGGCGCGCCGCCATAGACGATCGCGTTGTCCCCGGTTGCGACTCGCCCCGTCGCGCTGTCTGCGTAGTAAAGTTGCCACAGATCCCACGCGACATCGAAGGCGGAAACCCGTTTCTGATGCTCGAAGGCATTCTCCACGAGCCGCCGTACCTCGCGCTGGCGAGTCTCGGATTGCAACACGAACCAGCCGCCGAGCAGTCCGGCCACCGCGACGTTGAGGACGACGAGGAATTTCACCGCACCGCGCGGCAGGGGAATCGGAAAACGTGGCGCGCGCGGGGGCATCACCGCTCAATTAGTCTATCTGCCAATTCTCCACCGTCAGCCCCGACACCCGCGAAAACTCGTCGCCATTCCGGGTGACCAATACGGCCCCGAGGGCAAGCGCGTGTGCGGCGATGATCGTGTCGCGGTCGCCGATCTTGCGACCGACTTTTTCGAGCTGACTGCGCACCTGGGCGTAGCACCGCGGAAATTCCGGGCCGGGCGGCTCGATCTCAAGCTGCTGCCGCAAGGTGTCCACCCGGCGGGCAAATCTCGTCGTGCCAAACTGCACGCGCGCCTTTTCCGCGCCAAATTCCAACTCGGCTATCACCATAAACGAGAGTCGCAGCGTGCCGGCGGAAAACTCGGAGCGCATGCGCTCCGCCAGCGATTCCGACCGCCCCGCGAGGTAGGCCGAAAACACGTTGGTGTCGGGCAGGAACATCATTCCCAGTCGCGTCGAGCATTGGACGCGACGTTCGCTGCGAGTTCCGGAAACTCCGGACAGCTACCGGCCAACGCGGCGAAGGCTTTCACGCGGCGAGCGTGATCGCCGGCGTCGTGCACGCTGAATCCGTCGGTGGTCCGCACCAGCGTGACCGTCTTGGATTTCAACCGAAACGATTTGGGCAGACGCAGGGCCTGGGAGTTTCCCGACTGGAACACTTTGGCGGTGGCGACAGGCATGGATATACGGTGAATACGTCGCCGGTTCGGTCAAACGGAAATCGATCCACACCGCGGTGAGTTTTCCCGGCCAGCTGCGCGAACAGGCTGGAGCCATCGCGCCAAACTGCCACGTTGCTCGCATTATGCGCCTGCTCTCTCTTGCCCCACTCTTCGCCGTTGCGTTGTCCGTGTTCAGTGCCGCGCTCACCACCGCCGCCACTGCTCCCACCTCCGCCGACGTCGTGATCTACGGCGGCACTTCGTCCGGCATCGCCGCCGCGCTCCAGACCGCCCGGATGGGCAAGACCGCCGTGCTCATCGAGCCGACGCAATTCCTCGGCGGCCTCACGACCGGCGGCCTCGGTGCCACCGACATCGGCAATAAGCGCGCCATCGGCGGCATCGCCCGCGAATTCTACGGGCGCATTTGGCAGCACTA
>Ga0114966_10005154_pt1 | contig 11118 bp, 6 predicted proteins | sample M_130207_XF_Meta_FD_87029 | JGI IMG/M metagenome (GOLD analysis project Ga0114966, IMG submission 87029) | Freshwater microbial communities from Lake Montjoie, Canada to study carbon cycling - M_130207_XF_MetaG | ecosystem: Environmental > Aquatic > Freshwater > Lake | place: Lake Montjoie...
CAGTTAAATGTTAATAATGAGCTCGGATTGAGTGAGCTTAGAAAAGATTTTAGTTGGATATATGATAGAGGTATAATTACTAAGTGGGACACGGATATATACGGTAATCAATATGGCCTGTTTAACACTGGGCTCGATATCAAAGAACGTGAAGCCGCAACGATTAAAATACCGCCATCATATAATTTGCTTAATGGTTATCAATTCTATGATGACTTAGAGGGCAGTAGTTTTAATTATGATACAGTTAGTGGGTATGGTACAGATACATACAGGACTGGGATTACTGCTAATGGAGGAAATTTTTCTTTATATGCAGAGAATCCGACAACTTTATATTTTAGAGAATTCATACCATATGATGAGAATCTAATAACCTGGGAATCATTTGAAATATATGATTGCGCTACTTTTACATACAGTAATAATACATTTTTGCCAAATCCTATAAGCACAGATGTACTTACTTGGCCATCTAGCGCGGCAGACAAAGGTTATTACTACTCTGAACTATTTGACGGGGGTATAGGTTCATTGAGTCCAATGGTAAAAGCTATAACAGGCTCGAACACTTTAAGTGCTAGTTTTGCATATAATTACGACACAGCAGCAGATATTTTTGATCGAATTGATGGTGAGTATTTTTCAAATAAATTATATAACTACTCACTAATAAATAGTCAAAACAAGATAATTATAGATACTGTATTAGATGATAACCAAACAATATTACAAACTACTAATTCTGATTTATATCTTGAATATAAAAACAAAATGTTTTTTAGAGATGCTATAACTGGCATCGTTTCACCATTATCTTCCGCGTTAGATAAAAATATTAGCAAGTATAGTTCAACCGTACAGTCAGAAATATATAATAATATTACATCATTTAATATATTGTATGATATTATTATTATACAGACAGACAATTATATTATATTTGATAAACTAGTGTATGTTGATGGTAGTATAATTTCGCCTAACACTCAAAATAATATTATTGAATATAATCAAACTTCATACAATAATTGCTCAATGCCATTGTATTTTTCGATTAATAGTGACTATTGCTTTTTTGTTAGTACATCTGCAATAAATGTAGACAAAAATACAATCGCAATTTATCCCCAAATTTATAAATACACAGTATCAAAAAATGTAATAGATAAAATCTACCCAACCAATACTACTAGTATATCAACACTTACTGGATTATTCTCCCATACTTTGCCTGTCTATTTAATTAATGTTAGTAAACCTGTTCTTACCCACAATACTAGAAATAATAAGTATGCTATAAATTACATAGCCTATGATCAAAATAATATAGCATACATATATAGCGTGATTTTTGATTATTACGATAATAGCATAGTAATAAATAAAGTAAATATGTACACTCCTGGCTCCAATTCTATTATTAAAACATATAATTTGTATGATACTCCTAGTTTTACTACATATGGTATATTAACAAGCGGTCCAACTAGCTTTAAATCAACCTTTACATTTAATCAAACTAATGGAACGGTGACAATAATATGAGCAGTAATAATACTTATAATATTACTTTAACAGCTCGAGGTGTTAATGGATTCGCAAAATTCCCCCAACGTATCTTTCAGGATGATACTACAGTAGTCTTTAATATAATTGATTATAACGAGTTAAATGTCCTTAATTTTAGCCCAATTAAGCAAGCAGTAAGCTTTGGTGATGGATCACAAATTCAATCTAAAGATATTTCAATTATTAAAAAATACGGTAATAGTAATCAAACTGTTAAAATTGCTGAATATGATAATATGAGTGATGCCTTGTTCGATGTAAGTCATACATACAGACCTTTATCAAATACTCAATATACTGCTTTAACTGCTCAAGTTAAAATTACTTATAGCAATTTTACAAATTATTATTATTATATGCCCATAATAATCTCACATAATACATATCTCAATCAATTTGACACATTATTAATAAAAAATACGCAATTTGTAGATTTATCTGCTAATAATATCTTTATTGTACTTACAACAAACAGAAATGATCTTTACAATCTTGTACTAACAGATTAAATAATTACTATATAAATGCAAATCTTACCCGCACCGAGTTTTATAAAATCTCTCAGCTCGTCTTATTTAACGGGAGATACTAATGTAAGTTTTTTAAAACACAATTTAAATAATATTGAAGGTTTCAATTTTAATTGTGAAGAATATCTGTTATCAGCAGCTGATAACTCAATTAATAATTACAGCTCACTCTACTTAACTAGTAATAATAAATTAAATAGTTTTCTCAATATTAATAATAGTATTGAGAGTTTATCCTCATCATTTACTTCTTCATTATTATTATATGCAGTAAATGGTATTATACCAACTACAAGAATATTAACAGTAGACAATCAAAATAATCAAATATTGCCTAGTCCTTTATTTACCTTACCAAGTAATAATTTAACGGTAATTAATAATACATATTTTAATATTGAATTATTATCTTCAACTACATCGAGAGTTATACATAGGTTTCAAAATACTGATTATTATTTAACCAACAATAGTACAGTTTTTCAATTTTTAAGTAGTGATGATTCTGCTAACAACATATTTAATTATATTTTAGATACCGATGCAAATCTTATTTCATTTTTTATAGGTACTAGTGCAATTGCATTAAATTCACAAAATAAATTAAGTCTAATACAAAACACAACAGGCTCCTTTCAGCAATTTGATGGATCAAATAGTTTTAAGATTAATTATTATTTGAGTAATTTGTCACCAAAAATTAATACTGACTGGGTTAGCTATAATACCTGCGATGTTAGCTTAGTTGACGTTAATAATGATAAAAGTTATAACAACTTAACTAATAACTATCTTGTCAATACACAATATTCAAATGTTACCGGCAATAATATAAATGTAAATTTTCTACAATTAAAAAATCAATTTAGTCATTCAAATTATAATTATAAAGCTAATAATTTAAATGTTGATGCACCAAATAATTTAAGAAACTATACAGGTTTATTTACTGGTAATAATGAAGAGTTAGGTAAAACAAATATTGAATTAAATTATGAATTTTATAATGCCGATTATAAATTTGTATGTGATAAGTATACAGTCTTCACTACACCTCAGAGCTTGTATCCATATGTTCAGTTGAATATTAATGATACGCAATGGAGTCAAAATGGTTCTATTGGTGGTACGACTCCTTACTATTCAGATAAAGTATTTTTTAGAAAAGTATCAGACTTATCATTTAAAGATGGTCAGTATTTATGCACTTGGCTATCTGCTGAAAATGAAACTGATACAGGAGTTTGGATGGATAGATATTATTATCCATCCGAGACGAGCTTTTCAGAAGCTATAGTGGGTGGGTATACGTCTAGTAATTTAAATCCAATTGAAGCATTAATTAATGATAATGCGACTCTTGCGGAAGATTTAACAGTAGTTCCGTTTTTTGATAAAAAGAGTGATTTGCTTTTATTACCTAATACAGAATACATCTATCAACGCATCGGTAATAACTATGTAAAAGATGTCTTAGAAACATTAAAGGAGTTCTATGTTGCTAATGGACTCAATTTATTAGATGCTGATAAAGCAGAAATAATTATAGAAGGAGATGTAGATGATATATATTATAATTTTGATAATAATACATATGGTTTAATTACGGATTATTCAAGTATTAATACCCCATCTCAATTTACATTATCATTTTCAGTAGAATGCGATGATTGGAGTAAACCTGTTGGTCATCAATTAGTTGGTAATTTAAATGATAAAGGTATTGCATTATTAAATGATAGACAGATTACACCGTTGCTATATATTCAAAATCAAAAATATATTTACATTTATAATACTGATTTTAATTTAATTGATACTGTAACACTTACGCAATCAGATTTTTCAAATATAACTGAAACTATAACAGCAGGTCGAACAACTACAGTCTACACTACTGCATATCAAATTCAAAGTATACATAGAACAGATCATTTAGATTTTGCTAGTGCAGTGATTAGAAAAGTTCAATATGACTGTAGTACTATTGCGGGTATAAAAACCACAACAATGCCTGGTAGGAACTTAAGTGAGTGCCCATGGATATTAACTGATGATTCGGGACCAGTTCCTGCACCTTATGAAGATTATACTCCAATTACTACTGAATTAGGTCAAATTATTATATATGAACCGTGTGATCTTGAGCCCACACTATCTTCCTGCTCGTGCTTAACAGTTAATTTATCAACTGCATTACCACCTTCTGTTGCGTTTGATAATTATCCAAATACAACTACTACATTAATTGTACCTGCGACTGGTTCCAATATATATGATGATAATTATAATTGGAATCCCTGGGTTGATACAAACGTTGATGTATATGCTTACCACACATTAACTATTGCTGCTACTGGTACTACTCAATCAATCGGCGGAGGTGCTGGTGCAGTCCCAGGACCTGGCTATGGTTGGTCGCATGGAACAACGCTTGGGGGACTATATCCGTATTATGGTCCATATGGCTTTGAGTCGCCGCTAACAAAAATAGATGGGTATGGCTGGCCACCATTTTATTTTGATTTAAATGAGTCAACTAATACTTATAAGTCAGTATCCGCAACAACAGGTTTACTATCTGGTAGAGCATTAGGCAGATTAATAGGCAAAATAGGTAATAATATCCCGTTCGAGGTAACTTCTAATTATACGTATGTTACATCCGAATCTGGTAGATTATATCTCGCAATGAATGATGATAATATTCTAACTAGAACTTTCGACGAATATCTTCTTGATCCTGCCGCTCCAACTAAGAGTACAATATATGCTAATTCAGCTAATTATTTTAAATATGGTATAACAGTACCAGCAGATTGGGAGATTAATGATAGTAAGATATCAACTGTTGAAGAGTGGAATATATATGGATCAATTACAGACAGTCCATATTCTAATCATCTCGGCTTTCTAAATGTAGAGATAATTACGAATAGACCAAATTGGTTCAAATTTAATACAAACAATAATAGTGTAACAGGTTGCCCATATTATGCAGAATCTCAAAATAGTACGCTAAAGTTAATATATAATTCTAGTGTCTGTAACTGGACGCTAATATGTAATTCAAGCAATAGTTTTGCTGAAAATACTACTCTATATTCAAAAACCCCTAATGGAATATATTTTTGTGGTGGTACCGGTGGTGCATCAACTACTGTTACATCTGTAAATAGCTGTTATAGTTGCATCTATCCTAGAACAGATTTAAGTGCTATCGGACATGCATTTATTACATCAACTACATTTATGATACCCGATTCCGCATATCCGTATGATGATGATTCCAATACATTAACTTGGGATTTTAGACAAGATACTTCCAGCACAGCAACAAATAAGTGCCCTATATTTACTTACTTACCTGCTCATGATCCAATTGCGAATAACTATGAACGCTTGGTATATACTCCAAATATATGCGGCTGGACATTATATGTAGACTTCGAGAGTACAGATCATAATAATACTTCTACATCACCCGCACCTACTTTGACAGCTGTTCTACCAAATAGTAAGGATCCGTGGGGTATATATACATTTATTAATGGATTAACAGCACAAGTCTCTAAATATTAATTAAATAATATTATGATACTTCCTAAAATGGTAAAATTTTATGCCAATGGTGCTCAATTTGACGCCATAGGGCAAAAAGATGTTAATTACAAATATATTTATTGTGATAAAATACATATTTATTTTTTAATTGATACATCTGGTTTAGTTTATAAATTTAATACAGTAACTGAAGAGACTACAACTGAACAAGCAATTAATATAGTAAGTACAATTACAAATAGTATTATTGTTGTCGATGAAATAATTTATGGATTTGAAGGTGAAACAGCCAAGATATATGATAGTGAAACAGCTTTATATATTAAAGACAATACGAATTTAGTAAAAGCAAGACTCGATGGGTTGCCGACTCAAAACTTCGGTGGATCTAATCAACAATATTTATTAAAATCCAAAACAGGTATTATTGATTACTTAATTAATAGTGATTTATCTTATGTTGTTATACACGGCAATAATAGAGTTAGTAAATTTGATAAAACAAACACTTTAATCTATACGAATACAATTCCTGATATAACTTATTGTATGCACATTGATAAGGTACATGAATATACCGCAAAGGGGTTAGAAGAGTATTATGTAATTATGGGTACATTATCAAGCGGTGGTAATAATATTATATTAACAAAATTTAATGATACCGCAAATTGTGCAGATTGTAGTACAACATCTAGTTCAATAACTGGTTATTTTTTAAATACTACTACACTACCAATATCAAGTGATTCACGTTGCTATTCGACACAAACTAATAATCCAAATTTTACTAGATTTAATTTAACAAATTATGATTACTTAAGACGTACATATCCAACTAATGTATTTACGTTTAAAGTTAAATTAAAAAATATTTACAATAATAAAGATGTATTAGATGTTGAGATACCTATTGATAAATGCAAATATACATCTGGCAACCATCATTTTTGCTTGAGGGTAGATTCTGTTGTTGGTACCATTACTGTATTCGTTGATGGCAAAGTACTTAAGACAGTTAATATACAGCCTGGCAAGTATATTTTTCAAGATATTATTCAGGATAGTATTGGTGTTGGGTCTACATATTTCTATAATAATATAATGCTGCCTGAGTACTTAAATCAAAAACATAATTATTTTATTAATGGAGTTAAAATTAAACAATTTAAGCTATTCAATAAGAGTTTAACAGATGATCAAGTAAGATTTCTTGCATTTAATAATATACAAATGAGTGATTTAATTGGAAGCGTTCCAGCAGATCAACGTAATGCAATTGATAGTATTGATAGACAGTTTAAATTATCTGTACCTGGCAATAAGAGTAATAGTATTAATATTAAAATAAAAAATTGTAATATTGAAAGTAGCACTATTCTTAATAATTTGAAAGATGTTATTAGAGAAAAATTAAAAGATGTATTGCCTGTTAACGTAAATATAAATGATATATCGTTTAATCAATTTTAAATTATGATAATTAAATTTAATTATACTGATGGTTATGAATATGTTGACTCAAATGGGGATCAATATGTTGGATACTTTAATGTTGATGAGAACAATGTTGTTTATGAGACTAGAGATACACAAGATAAGCAGTTAACAAAGCAATCAAATTTTAGTAGCGAATACAATTCAAATATTGAATATTTTAAAGATAGGACATTAATAGAAAAGATGTCATTGCCATACGATTTAAATCAAATTGGAATTGGGTCAAATGAAATAGTAAATTACAATACTATAAACATTAAATTAAACTATCTACACAAAAATTTAATATATCTATACAGCAAATTATTCATAGGAAGTACTAATGTACCAATTGGTTATAGTAATATATTAGGTTTATCAGCAGGTACTTCTATTTTTAACTGGTGTTCAGCTAACAAAAGTACAATTGAAAATTTTCAAGCATTTACCAATTCTATAGACGGTAATTTTAATCCGACTAAATGGACTGAATATCCTGAATTTGATAAGTTGAAAAAATTTGTTGTAATGAAATTCGATGATGGTACAGGTTATGGCATTTTAGGTATATCATCAACACACTTAATAGGATTAACGAGCAATTCTAATTTTACCTCCTCAAATATTACATTATACACATCTGTTGTTGATAATTACTCAGAGTTGCCATGTATTAATTTGCAAGATATTGCTTATAGCGGTTCGACGGTTTTCATTACAGACAGTGAAATAAATGGTGGTGGTCAATTATATGCTTATGATGCAAGTGGATTCACTAATAATGATACTGCCTATTTAGGTCAGCGGTATTTAAAGGAAGTATTTGGTGGTATTGGTGGCAGTCAAAATACATTAAAATTTAAAGGTGCAAAAATACTAGGGACCTCACCAAATTATGTATTAGTTGATGACTCTGGTAATAAATCAATTAAAGTGTATGATCATAGTCTTGTATGGAAGACAACCATAAAGCTACCTAATAAGTACACTGTATTGGACATTAAGTACCGCGAGTTAACAGATAGCTATTTTGTATTAGTTAAATATCAGATACCATATGCAAATGGATTAGTTGGGTACAATACTAAGTTTGATTTTATAGAATATGATAGTAGTTTTAAATTAATTGTAACACATACATTTGAAGATAACTTTTTAAATCAAGGCAATGGAGCATATCTTGATATTTCATTTTACCAGCTTGCCTTTTCATATCAAGATTCAAATGTTTTTTATGTTACTACTCGCAGCTCAGTTTATAAAAAATACTTTACTAAGCCCGAGAAAACATTCGCAATCTTAAAGAGGGATGAAACAGGCGAGAATCCACTTGGTATCTGGAATACTGAATATTTTAAATATAGCTTAGATAAAAAGCCTTGGAATTTTTTTAATAGTGTTATTAATAATTCTACCATAAACAGTATTGCATTATTAAAAAGAGATGATAATGCAGATGATATATTCTGTTTATATTTTGGTAGAATTAGATATTTTAAAGAATACACTGATTACTTTAATGTTATAAACAATCCAGTTATTGATTGCTTTAACAGTTCAAATTTCAATTTAAATCCAAATGAATATGTACAATCTTTTTCGTTTAATAGAGTTTTTTATTATATTTATAAAAACTTATTTCAAATAAAAAATAATATAGAAGGTAGATTTACAGGTAAATACTCTAATTTTAGTGTATTAGAGTATGCAGGTCCACAATATATTACAAATGATGAATTTAATGATTTACAGATTGATATAAATTACAACACATATATCAATGATAATGAATTAGTTAATGCAAAAGTTATTAATCGAATACTTACATCATTGCTCGAACAGCAAGAAAAACTGCTTAATTTAACTCAAACAAAGCTTTTAAATAATATATCACAAATCAATATTACTACTGCTATTGAAATTGCATAATGTGATATAAATAATAGTATGGCGACAGATTTAACAAATATTAACATTTCAGATTCTTATAAAGGATTGATCCATGCAAATGGTGCCAGTTTGCCTGCACCGAGTATTCAGCAACCGCTGTATGATGGAAGTGGGCAAAAATCTAGTTTATCTATAGGGGTTGCAGGAGTAGGTGCTAGTGTGTCTGGACCGTTCAGTATTTCAGGTCAATTAAGTGCAGGTGCATTTACTTATCCTGCATCACCGGCGACAAATGGATACGTACTTGCTCAAATAAATTCAAATACTATATCATTAACAAGTGTCTCGGATATTCTTAGGACTGCTCCTCGTGTTGCAGATGGCACTTATAATAATGTGCAAAGCATTACAGTTGCAAATGGTCTAATAACTGCTGTGTTAACAGGTACAGAAGTTCGAACTTTTTTCTGTGATTTAGAGACCTTTAATGCTACAGCTTTGTCAGCAAAAATAGGTGAATCAATAACATCACCTCGAAATATTTATCCATATGGTACTAGTTCGGATACAAATGTATTTAACTCAGCTAATCTTAAGCCAATTCTTATACGAAATAATTATTTAAATAAAGTATGGGGAACTAAATTAAATAACTCAAATATTATGCCAACGTATGGAGAGCCATATACGGGCGATACAGCTATAGTAATATTTAGTGATCCATATATAATTCCCCCTGGTGATATTAGAAACGGTGTATCACAAAACAATTATCCGATTGATGTTCCGCATATGTATGGAATAAAGTATGTATGGGATGGAACAAATTGGATATGGGAGCGATATCTTGCGTCTGGTGGTCCGCGTCCTTGGAATGCGGCTGAAACTAATTCTGCAAATTATAACATTAATGCGTATAAGCGATCATTTCAAGTAAATAATAATTTCAGCACGGGAGGAGATGGCCCTACATATACAGTAATGGCATGGTATTATGATAAGTCACCTATAGTTCCTATAGCACCGGATTATAATTTCGGTTAACCCATATACTAATTTATGCCTGACATTAAAATTATACAATTAAAGATTCGCCGCGGTACTGATGCACAACGTAAATTAGTTACATTAGCAGAAGGTGAAATGGGATACTGCATTGATACTAAACGAACGTTTATTGGAGACGGATTTACATTAGGTGGCAGTCCATTAACAAATAAAATTCAATTAAATAGTACATCTCCGATTTCTACTCCAAGTGAAATCGGAGATATTACAATATACCAATCAAGGCTACTTCAATTGACTGCAACTGATTATACCAATAGTAATAATTGGAGCTATATTGGACCTGCAACAGATAATACTACAATAGGACTTTCTTCTAATGGCTCAGATTATAAGTTAGGTTTAATACAAACCGGCATTCAACTTCTATCTGGCTTAGAGTATTCAAATACATTAGGTTTATCTGGCATAAAGGTTAAAGTGGACGACAGCACAATTGAAATCGATAGTACATCCAATACATTAAACGTGAAGGATGACGGCATAGATACAATTAAAATTAAAGACAATGTAGTTACAACAGCTAAAATTGCACTCAGTGCAGTTACAACAGCTAAAATTGCAGATAGTGCGGTTACAATATCAAAAATTGATAATGCAAGTTGGGGATATGGTCTAAGTGCTAATAGCAGTGTAGTTAATGTGCTATATGATCCACAGACATTAGCACTTTCAGCTAATAATACAAAGTATTATACTACTTTAATTGATCAGTCAGGATTATTCCCTAATTTAACAGCTGCAGCTTTATCATCATTCCCCTTTGTAGGGTACACCGTTAATAAATGGGGAATAGTAACTTCGAGTAAAAACTTTTTAAGTGGATATTCAAGTGCAACGCCATTCTCCAGTTATAATAGACCAGCATCTAATACAGCTAATGCACTTAGTGCTATAGCGCTTGATTTTACAAGTTTAATACCGGGCTTATCTGGTTATTTAAGATTATATTCAACACCATAACCCATTATGCCAGACATTACAATAACAGAAAACAGTATTTTAAAGCTTCTAG
>Ga0114966_10005155_pt1 | contig 11117 bp, 9 predicted proteins | sample M_130207_XF_Meta_FD_87029 | JGI IMG/M metagenome (GOLD analysis project Ga0114966, IMG submission 87029) | Freshwater microbial communities from Lake Montjoie, Canada to study carbon cycling - M_130207_XF_MetaG | ecosystem: Environmental > Aquatic > Freshwater > Lake | place: Lake Montjoie...
CGACCAGAATCTGGATAGGCCTCGATGCGGAACACATTTGAAACGGCCACATCCGCGCCGCTGTCGCCACCACCACTGCCACCAGCACGGGATGCGCCAGCATTTCGATTGGCTCCGCCACTTGCGCCACCCGCCGCGGAGAATGGTCGGCGTGTCGCAGAAGCGCCACCACCACCGCCAGATTCAAGTAGCGCTTGTAGCAAATCTTTCACCTTGATCGGATCGGTGTACTTCAAGTCGTACAGCCGAAATGGTTGGCCATCTTTGGTAATCGGAACATCCCACGCGGTGGTGATTAGGCGACGAATCTCCACCAGAATTTCTGGCTCCGCGCGAATCGTAAGAGAGTTCATTGTTGGAAGAACAGTGACAACAAGTTGCTCGCTGGTTCCAGGAATAAGTCCTTCGCCGCCGCCTGTAGCGCCGGCTCGTCGTGGCTGGGCTGGCTGACCTGGCCGTTGTGGCTGGCCTTGTTGACCAGGTTGTTGCGCCGCGCCCGCACTGCCGCCAACAGTCTTGGCCGCGAAGAGTTCTTGAATCAAAGTCGAAATTTGATTCGCATCCGCGTACTTCAGTTTAAAAGTTTCAGTGCGCACATCCAAGTACGCCGGCACATCCAACAAGTTGATCATGCGTTGCACGCGCTTGGCTGTGCCAATATCGCCCTCTAAAATAAGTTGGTTGGAATTTGCATCCACGTTAAACGTGGTGTAATCAGGCAAATTGCCTTGTAATTGATCAGCCACATTTTGCGCCTTCGTATTCTCAATCTTGAACACTTTGATGCACACGGTGCCATCCTCGGACAATGTGGACACATCAATCTCTGGACCGAGAACGGTGATGGGCTGTAATTTGTTGACTTCGGTCAGCAGATCAATCATCACAACTTTGTCTGTTTCAACCACACCCACTGTGTTCAGTCGAAATGCTTGGAATAAAAGATCAAGCGCATCTTGCCGGCTGACTTCTTTGTCCATCACCAAAGTTATTTTTAATGCGGCAACTTGCGATAAGCGAATGATCACCGCTTTGCCCGTGGTTTCCACAATGAATGGAATAGTGTCTTCGATCTTTGTTTCACGGAAAGTAAGTCTCACCTTGTCAGTTGGACCAACTCGGCGCGATCCGCGTATTTCTTTGGCGCCGTTTTGATTCAACGACCCTTCAAGCTGAACCACTCCCGCGGGCACTTCATTTGCAACGGGAGTCACAGCAGGCTGTGATGTGTTTGCCCCTGAGGGCTCATCCGAAGATGAAGTTTGCGCGGCGTCCGTTTGCTGATCTGAAGAAGACGATGGCGAGGAAGATGGCGCGCCACTTGGTTGTTGATTTGGAGTGGGCCTACGAGATGTGTCTTGCGGCAGAATCACCGCGGAGCGATATGCGATTGGTTTTTCTAAAACAGTCGCCATTGGTTGCGCGCTTGGTTGCGGGCGCGTCGGCCTATCCATTGGATCAAACGAGGTCATAGCCAAAGTTGGGGCAACCAAACTCGTCGCGATCAGCAACGCGGTTCGCACCAAATAAATTTTGTTTGGAAATGGTTGCAAGGCTTAAAAATCCAATATATTAATTTCTTTTGTATCGACCAAATTGGTCATGTAAGGGGCAAAATTAAAGGTATTTTCACAAGTTCAACAGCGCAAGGGCAAAGGTAACACTCTCAACGCAAGTCAACGTGTCACGGAGGGGAAGATTGCCCTTTTAATTGATTTATTCGCTGTGCAATTTGCGCCAATTCGTTATCGATCCGCTCTCGGTTTGCCAAATCAAGAGAGGTGTTGCCTTTGGATTTAAGCAGTGTTGCCTGCGATGCAAGAGCTTGGGGCAATTGCATATTGCCAATTTCCTCCTGGGTGAGTGGCGCTGGAGACGCCATTGCATTCGCGTTCCAACCATTTACTTTGGAAGGGTTTACATCTTTTTTATCGGCCGCGGGATTGGCCGAAGGAGCCCCATCTGGAAGTGGCGGACGAATAGGGGCATTTGGTAACGGCGCGCCATCGGGCCCATCGCTTGCAGGCTGATTTTTATTTAATTCCGCCTCGGACTTTGTGGTACTCGGTTGAGGGTTCGGATTTACGCCTGGAGGGAGTGCGCCGTTGGCGGTGGCGGAATTCGGTCCGCCACGGTTTGCATCGCCGCTGGTTGCCATATTTCCACCAACACCGGACGCGCTCTTTCCTTTGCCAGGCAGGGGCGTTTGGGAAATTTCAATTCCCGGAGTGCTCTTTGTGGGCCATTTGCCGCTAAAAAAATCTTCTTTTGGCCGCGCCCAAAGCGTGACATCATATTCGCCGCCTTGATATCCAAGTTTCACGCTCCACGGCGCATTTGTGCCAAGAACTTTTATGCCCTCGAATTCCTCGCCCAATTTTATTTGAAAACCTTCAAAATACACGGTGGGTCCAAGCACGGATATGGGTTTTTTACCGCCGTAATCTTGGGGAATAATTGGCGCAGGTGGAGGAAGTGGTTTTTCAATTTTGGGCGGCGGTGGTGGCTTTGGAACATTGCGCACCGGCGCGGGTGGCATAAAGAATACGCTTCGTCCATCAAAGCGATCGCGATCAACTTTGGCGAGTTGCTCGTGCTTCTTCACCGCACTTTCCAAGGTGGTTGAGAGATCAGCATTTGCGCCAAAGGTGAACAGCGCCAGCACCAAGCTGATGATGCCGCTGAATGCCATCGCGCCCGCGATCACAACCAACGCCAAGGTTGCGCCGAGTTGAGGTGTCCATTGAATGCCCTTGGGTGGGCGTAGCCAGTTTGGAATTTGCATTATCCAACACCTCCCGAACTCGTGGGCCTTCCTGGAATCACCCAGGTATCAACAGTCATACGCACATTCAGTTTTTTCTCGGCCTCTTTGCGTTGCAATCGTATGGATGAAATTGATTCAATCGCTGGATTTGATTCAATGTCCGCCACAATTTTTGAGAACACATCCGTAGAGCACTCGAACTGAAGTTCACCGCTCACCTTCGCAATTTTCTCTCCGCCAGCCGACACGCCGGACAAGCGCGCGCTGGAGCGTTGCGCGTCGTAGCTGAAATTGGTTGTGGAATATTTTTTCACAATTTCCACCACCGCCGTGGCCATGGATTGCGCGCCTTCGGACTCACTACCAATTGGAAATACTGGACCAAATGTCTCCGGTCCAGTGGATGGCGCGCTTTCGCTATTTGCCGCAATTTCAGCGGAATCATTGAGAATTTTTTCAATCCGATCCGCGTCCGCGTTCCACTGCCGGGCCCAGCTCCAACTCCATGAATCAACCGCGAAATACGCGGCCAAAAGAGCCAACGCAATCACAACATAGCGCCCAGTTGGCGGAAGCGATCTGATCTGCGCCAGCGTTGGATTGCGGTCAAGATTGAAGTCCAATTTGAATTTCATTTCTTGCCCTTCAAATATATTTTAAGTTTGTCAAAATCTTCCTTCAGGCGAGCTTTGGTGAGGTCATCAATTTCAGCGCTGTTTCTGGCGATGGCAACGGCGCTGATAGCGGCTTGCGCCTCTTCCTTGGTCATGGCGTTCAGCGCGCTGTCGCTTAAAGGCTCAGGAATTGGCGTGGCCACATTGGCGCTGTCGGGCGTGCGCTCACTGCGCTTGGCAAGCTCATTGCTTGTTGTGTTTGCGCCGCGAAGACTGCGCTTGTTACTTGGCTTGGCAGTGTCAGTCGAATGTTCATCGGTGTTGGTTGATCCCATTGCGGTAGTGGGCGCGCCGTTGTGCGCGGAGTCTTCCCTCAGCGGATCAATCGATGGAATTTCAGTCGGCACGGCGACCGAGTCCTCGCTTGAATTCTTAGAATGCGCCTGTGTTTTTGGGGCGTTTACATGGGTATCCGTCGTTGAGGCACTGGCCACTGGCGGCGCAGTGACAACGGCGGGAGGGGTTGGACCGTAGCGTCGCTCGGATAAACTTTTGCGCCCAAAATCTTGCGCCTCTTTAAAGATTGGACGCAGTGTTGGTTTCACCACCGAGGCGTTCAATGTGAATTTCACCAAGCCTTTGGCGTCAGGCGAGTCCCATTTTTTTGTCACATTGTCAAACACGCGGCTCTCGCGCAATTGCTTTTCAAGAATAAGAATCATCTCGATCCCCGATTGCCCGTCTTGTGTTTTCGCCAAGCCGCGTATTGAAACGTTTCTATCTTGCGATAGCGTGAGATCTTCCCACTCCACGCCCTCGGGCGTCACGCTTGACAGATCACCCAAAAGTTTTCCCATGGGCCATGCCCGTCGATTGAGATCAGAATATAAAGCTAATTGCTTTTCATAAGAGCGAAGCGCGCGTTCCTTGCTTTCAATGTCGCCAATTTTCCAGTTGAGCAACAGAAGCCTGCCACCCGCGAACAACGGCGGCGCTAAGACCAACATCAATGCAAATATCACCAATGCACGGGCAAGCGAATCCGGTTCGCCCAGGCGATTGATCCATTCACCGATATGACCAGGGCGCTCGCCAAGCGGTTGGGCGCGCAAAGAAACCAGTGGTTGCGCATGGCTGAACCAAATCAGAGCGGCGAGGGCCTTCAGTCCGTGTTCACGCCAAGCGTCTACATCATCAAGGCCGGTCACATGGTTTGAAAGTGAATCTCGATCGATTTGCGTGCAACCAAATCCACCATCGCCAGCCGAAAGAATGGCCTCATCGAGCAATTGCACCAACGCCTCGGCTTGTGTGGAGTTCATGCCGCCGCGAAGCGCACTTTCAACCACCGCAACGGTGGCGGCATCGGGCCATTGCGAAGGATCAATGCGCGTGCTACGAACAGAAAGACCATTTGGAGTTCGTACCGCGAACGAAAAAGCGGTGCGGTCCGTGGTCACGCTCACCAATGGTCCCGCCGCGTAGCCATCCATCACCGCCGCAAGAATCGCGGAGTCGCCCGCGAAAAGTGGTTCGCCATCGGGCGGTAAATCACGCGAGAGGGATGGACCTGAATCATTGGAGGGCCAATCCACAATCACGCCAGTGCGCCCGCCATCATTGGCGCGGAATTTCAACAACGCTCTCGCGGTGCGCCACTCGGGCACGGAACCCATTTGGTGCGTCTCGGCTTGCAAGTGCAATGCCATCTCTAATTTATCATCGTCCGCATCTGGAAATTCGCAGGTTCGACACACCACGCGCGCCGGTTGCAGTACGGCAATGGTTGCGCCAGGAGATTTCGCATTATTTTTAATTTGGCTGGCGTCCCATGCGCCTTCCATCACAACACCATGTTCTACGCGTCGAAATAAAATCGCTTTCTCATCGCTTGCGGAAAGTGTGACCACGCAATCCATATCGATTTGTGCTTTTGTGCGCCGCTTCATGGTTCTCGATACTCCAAAATTCGTACTGGCGACTCAGAACAATCAACCAGCACAACGATTTCCGTTTCGGCGCCAGAGGTGTCGGCGCGACCGCGGCTGGAAATCATGTACACACTGCTTGTGACATCGGCGACTTGACCAAGTATCAATAGTTGCTCCTGTGTTGCACCAGGCAAATCTACGATATCGGCGAGGCTGACAATGCCTTCAGGCTTGGAAATCCGCCGACTTAAAATAGAGTCGGCGAAGCGCGTGTCCAGTTGCAAGATGTCGCGAAGCAGTCCGCGACTAGCGGTATTTAAATTCACTTTGCCGGCGTTTGCCTGGGAAGTTTGAGTGTTCACGAGCGAGCACTCATTTAAAACCAGGCGCAATTGCTTGGGATCCAAGTTTTTAATTGCATTTGCCGCGGCTTTTGGAGTGGCTGATGCAGGAGCGCGTCCGGCGCTGGATCGGCCAGTGCGATTGGCGCCCGTGCCGGTTGCGTTGCTAGGGGTGGATGAAGTTAAAATTTGCGAAAGTGGGGTGCCCAAAATTTGTGACATGTTCGCCCGGCTGGATTTGGCGTACGACACAAGCGTGGCGGCCTGGATGCTGTCCACGCCAGTGCGAGACATGATCTCTTGCGTGGTGGCTTTGCGAAGGTCAAGCCGAGGTTCGCCAGTTGCTGAAACAGTGATTGGCCGCGTTGACGCGGTCAGATATTGCGACCAACCAGCATCCAACTTTTGGTTGGCGTTGTCGTCGGGCATGGTGCGCTTGCCATCATTTTCATTCGGTTCAAGGCGGCCGTTCAAATTCCAATCCTCGCCGCGCACATATTGCGACCACGCACCAGCCACCAATTCAAGCTCCGCGATCGATCTAAAATTTCCATTGCGTGGTTCATACCCTTGTCCGCGATTACGGTAGTAATCCGCCTCCGCGCCAAGTTGTAAAGGCTGATCATCGGCGTCGCGCCAATCAATGATGGAATCCACCACGTCTTGGGTGATGTTTGGCAACTCCAACAATTGCATGCGCGTGGCCACATTGATATTCAGTTTGGAATTTTCATCCAGCGGACCAGCCCATTCTTGTCCATCAATAAAGTGACGTATGTCCCATGTTCCAGTTTCAACCGAACCAAGCGCGTTGCTTTCAAGATCTCTCGCAAGCGCAAGGGCGTCGTCGGGATCTGGATTTGCTTTATGCCATTCCATGATGGCGATCATGGTTTCCACGCCCGCTCGCGCCGCCCAACGCGCTTGCACGCGCGAAATAGATTCGCGGCCAATTGTTGCTTCGCGAAACGCAAGAACTTGCGTGGCGGCAACAACGATGGAGGCTATGGCGATGGCCCAAATTACTAGAATGGTGACCACGCCCTTGCGTGACTGATGTGCGTGGCATGCGTTCTGCACAATCATGGCCCGCCTCCACCGCCACGATTGCCTCGGCCAGATGTGCCAGATGTGCCCGGAGCACGATTGGCGTCGATAGTATTCATTCCACCACGGCCTCCGCCTTTGCCGCCGCCTCTGCCTCCGCCGCCATCGGTTGCGCCGCCGCCTTTACCGCCGCCGCCATCGGTTGCGCCGCCGCCTTGACCGCCGCCTTGACCGCCGCCGCCATCGGTTGCGCCGCCATTTGTTGTATCGCCAGCGCCGCTTGCAGTTCCGTTCTCACCACCACTGGCTCCCGCCGCCGCGGCTTCGGCCTCGGCTTGGGCTAAAAGAGTTGCCTCATCCAGTTTAGGTTTGGCAACCCGATCAATTGGAATTTCTGTTCGCATCACCGACAGCGATCGTGGATCCGCAAACGCATCTTCGCCTGGACGAACTCCGCTGGCGGTAACCGTGGCGCGAATGGACATTGGCAAGCCATCCACGTCGCTATCCCATTCTTGAACCCATGCTTGGCCGTCGTAGGCTTCAAAGCGCACGCCAACCACGCCGTCACCAACAGATTCTGCGATGCCGCCGGAGTCCTCAAATTCATCGGGCGTGGCGTCGCGGCGTCGCCAAAGCGCGGTGCCAAAGCGGTCCTCTTCAATGCGATATTGCGTTTCGTATTCCGCGCCTTCGCCTGAATACTCAATCGATCGAATGGGACGCAATCTCAAGGCGAATAAAAGCATTTGATCGCGGTCCATTTCGCCAATGCTTAACCGCGCAACTTCTGGCGACAAGCGCAAGCGAGTATCAAATAAATCGTCACTGCGCAGAGTGCTTTGCACATCGCGTCGAATACTTTCAAGCGCGTCAGTGGCGCGGCGCGATGCGGTCATGCGAATGCGTGAAATGTCCCGCGCTCGGCCAAGCTGACTCAGAGAGCTGGCCACGGCGCCGGAAATAATGGCGGCGATGATGATCGCCACAACCAATTCAATGATGGTGAAGCCGCGCTTAGCCATTTTTCATGGCCTCTTTTTTTTTCTCAAAGCGATCCTTGCGGTCGATCGGTTGCTCGGGCTTGCGTTCTGGCTCATCATTTACATTTCGCGCCGAAACTTTGGTGGCACAGCGATGTTCCACGCCGTTGCTGTCTTGCACGCGGGCCACCACATCCCAGGCATCGCCTTCGCCGTTGGAGGAAAGATCAATGGCGAAACTCCAATCGTTCCATGGCGCCTCAAATTGTCCAGCCACCGCTCGGCGGCGCGAAAAATCAACCGGGCCTTCGGTCACAACTTGGCCAAGCAATTCATCCAACAGCGCGGAAGCCATCGCCTCGTGTTCTCCGCGTTGTAGCATTACCAGGCAACGCTGAGACAAAGTCACCACTGCGGCCAGGCCAAATGCCAGCAATAAACCGCCTAAAATTGCGTCAATAAGCGCAAAGCCGCGGCGCGCGGCAAATGGTGGGCGCGTCACCATGGTTCACGGCTCATTCCGCGCGCGTCCAAATCTTGCGCCGCTCTTTGATCGTCCACAACTTTGCCATTGTCCACGCGGGTTGGCATTGACGCGCCGGGTTCCAACACCACCACGGCATCAAGGCCTTGGGCAAGCACGCGCATTTCAATGCGCGGGCGGTTGCCCGATGGCGATCCAGCAATGCGCCATTCGTTTCCACCCATGCGTATTCCATCAGCCAACACTTCCGCCAACTCCACGCCTTCGGGCATACGCACGGGTTGCACAAATCGATCGGGCACCCATAAGGCTGATTCCGTGGGTCGCTTTGGATTTATTTCAAGTGTCCACAATTCAACAGCGCCCGAATCTGGATTCATATAAATAGCACATTGTTGCGAGCCCGCGTTGTCGCGCCAAGCAAACAAACTCAGCAACTCGCTCAGGCGCTCAATGGCCACGTCGGCTTTGCCCTTGGAAAGCCCGCTTAAGCGTGGAACCACAATCGACGAAACAACCGCCAAGATGCAGATGACCACGATCAATTCGATCAGGGTGAAGCCGCGGCGCATCACTTCACGCCACGCCGTTTTACGGCGCTCCGTTGATGATGTCTTTGTTTGGACCTTCGCCACCAGGTTGTCCATCGGCGCCGTAACTCACAACATCAAAATCTTTGTTGTATGTGGGCGGATACACCAACACATATTGATGCCTCCAAGGATCATTCAGTTGATTGAGATTGCTGATCAATGGGTCGTCGCCTTCGCATAATTTGGAAAGTTCAAAGTCGTCACCCACGCGGTCCATTCCGTTTTTCACCATGTACATGCTCACTTGTTGCGCCAAGGAGCTCACATCGGCCTTGGCCTTGTTTTGCTTTGCATCGCCCAGCAATTTAATCACGTTGGGCACAACCAGCATCGACAACAAGGCCACAATGGTGACGGCGATAATCACTTCAAGAAGCGTGAAGCCTTTTGTGTTGTGATGACGAGCGTGAATGCGGCGGGGGGATTTCATATGGTTTTTCTCAATCATGTCTGTAAGGGGTCGGCGTGGCGCGTGACTTTATTCATAACGAAGGTTGGGTCAATTTACTGCCAAACCTGTATAAAAGATTTCGTCATTTTACGGCTTCGTCCGATAGCGTAGCCGCGATCCACGCGGGATTTATCCGCCCAAAGCGGATTGCAATTGCAGAAGCGGCATGAGAATTCCCGCCAGCACAAAGCCCGCGATAATGGCCATGAACACCAGCAGAATTGGGGGCAATGCCTTGGTGAAAATTTTAATACTGGAATTCACTTGTCTGTCAAAGGCGGTGGCGGCGTGTAGCAACATGCTTTCTAGGCGGCCTGATTTTTCACCAATATTCACAATCTGAATAAGAAGCGGTGGAAAAAATCCACAGCGCTCCAGTGGCTCGGCCAGGGATTGTCCCGTGGTGACTTTCTCCTCAACTTCTTCGATGGCCCGCATGAGCACTGCGTTGCCAAGCGTGTCTTTGGTAATTCGCAGTGATTGCAAAATAGGCAAGCCCGCGCTCACCAAAGTTCCCAATGTTCGTGTGAAGCGCGCCACAGCCACATCACGCAGTAACCGGCCAAGCAGTGGAGTTTTCAGCAAGGCGTAATCCTTCATGTGTCTGTGCTCGGCATCTTTAAGCCAACCGCGCGCGAAGATATAGCCACCAAATCCAAGGAGCAACAGAAGCCACCAAAAATGAGCCATAAACCAAGCGAATCCAAGCAGAATTCGTGTGGGCAACGGCAACACCAATCCAGGTTGGGCCGCAAGCGGAATCATAAGTTGCGGCAGAATCACGGTGACCAACAATGTGACGCTGGCCAAAATAAGACCGGCCACTATCACTGGATACACAGTGGCGCCAATCAATTCGCGTTTTAATTCAACCGCGCGGTCGAGCAAATCTGCAAGTTGATGCAGAACTTCCGGCATGCGCCCACTGGCGTCCGCGGCGCGTGCCATGCCAATCACCATGTCATCAAATGGCTCCCCGAACGCTTTCATCGCCTCGTAGAGCGGTTGACCCGCCTCCACTTTTGCGATCAAGGCGTCCAGAATCACGGGCTGAGATTTTCCTGGCGCTTGCTTGCGCACAATTTTCAACGCTTGCATTAAAGGCAAGCCCGCTTCAATTGCGGTTGCCAGTTCGCGCACCAAGTTTGACATTTCAGAGCGCGAAAGAGTTGCTCGGCGTGCTCCCAATGTCATCCAGGTGGGCAATATGATTTGGGTGGAGCCCATGGAATATTCAGCAGTTTTTACAGGCTTATTTGCCTGTATGCGGGGCCGCGGGGGCGCACTTGACGCCTCATCCGACTCAACTTTTAAAGGCGTAAGACCGCGGCTTTGCACTAGACGCAAAGCCGAGGCGCGATCAGCGGCCACAACAACACCGCTTGATTCCACACCGCCACGATCCAAGCCGTCATAACGCCAAGACGCCATTGATTATTCCCCGTCCACATCTTGAGTGGCGCGCAGAACTTCCGCCATGGTGGTTTCGCCACCTATGGCCTTTGTCATGCCGTCTTCACGCATGGAAATAAATCCTTCGTCCACCAATTTTCGCAACTTCATCACGGATTGATTTTCCGCCACCGCCGCGCGCAAGATAGGATTCATTCGCACTAATTCAAAGAAACCCAAACGTCCGCGAAAGCCACTTCCTAGACAAGCCTCGCAACCCTTGCCCACGGTCACCATGCCGCCAAAGCGTTCCGATTCCGATGGCGAAATGCGGGAGTAATCATTCTCTGGCATCGGCACTTTGTGGGCGCAAGCCTTGCACACCTTGCGACCCAGTCTTTGTGCCAAAACGCCTTCCAATACGCTGGCAATCAGATATGGCTCCGCGCCCATGTCCACAATTCGACCCACGCTGGAGAGCGCGTCGTTGGTGTGCAACGTGCTTAAAATCAAG
>Ga0114966_10005157_pt1 | contig 11115 bp, 10 predicted proteins | sample M_130207_XF_Meta_FD_87029 | JGI IMG/M metagenome (GOLD analysis project Ga0114966, IMG submission 87029) | Freshwater microbial communities from Lake Montjoie, Canada to study carbon cycling - M_130207_XF_MetaG | ecosystem: Environmental > Aquatic > Freshwater > Lake | place: Lake Montjoie...
AAAAAATAAAAAATAAAAAATAAAACAAAATAACAAATAAAACAAAATAAAAAATAAAACAAAATAAAAAATAAAAAATAAAAATGGTACCAGAAATGGTATCTTTTTTATTTTAGATGAAATCACCGGAGAAAGAATATAAAATAAAATAAAATAAAATTGAAATGCTTTACATAGAATAAAGAAATGTATCTTATAAATAACCTAATAAACGCAAGTTTTAAAGAAAGAAATGTCCGCAACAAACGAAATCAGCTTTTATATTCCTCGCATTTCAGTCAAATACAATGAACAACGTATAAAAAACGTGTTCCAAGAAAATGAGATTGGCTGCGTAAAAAGAGTCGACTTTACAAATAATTATAAAGAAGGTGTAAATATTCTATCCGCATTTATCCATATGGAACATATGAACAATACCGACCTCGCAAATAATCTATTTCATACCGTTTATTCTTATGATACTCATTTTAAATTTTGGCCAGAATTGAATTCAAACGAGTATTGGCTAATTTTAAAAAATATGAAACCTATAACAGAGACCAATAAAAATATTCATCAATTAGTAGAAAACGTAAGCATTCTGGAGGAGAAAATATGTAATCATGAAGAAACCATTTCGACACAAAATGAAAAAATTGAAAATTTATCCGAAGAAATCAAAAAATTAAAAGAGTTTGTTATATTTTATCATGAAAAATATTTATCTACAGGGAAAAACAATCGTGAAGAAGACGAATCCATTCCAAGTTTAGAAGATGGAGAGGAATATGAGGATGACGATGAGGATTATGGATCAATGCCTAGTTTAATATCAATTGCTTCTTTTGAGAGAAGAAAATCATAAGAAATAAAATAAAAATAATCAAATAAAAAAACAATAAAAACAATAAAAACAATAAAAACAATAAAAACAATAAAAACAATAAAAACAATAAAAACAATAAAAACAATAAAAACAATAAAAATAACAAAAATAAATAAAATCATCGTTTTATTTTATTTTTTTTGTTATTTTTCGTAAAAAAAGATGAATATATTTTTTTGGTTTGAATAAAGTAAACCGATTTGCGGAGAGTATATTTATGAATGTATATAATGTAAGAAAGTTCATTATTATGAATCTTATTGACTATTTATCTTTATTATGATTTTTCTTCCATATTCTTTCGACTACAGTCTTCAGAATATAATTGGAAAACTTCAATTCGCTGCGCTTCATCTACGTTTTCCTCCACATATTGAAAATTATCAAATATATTTACCAAAGGTTCTTCGTTTACCAAAGGTTTTACCAAAGGTTCTTCTACTATCACAAGTTTTACCAAAGGTTCTTCGTTTACCAAAGGTTCTTCTACTATCACAAGTTTTAACAAAGGTTTTATTAAAGAAGCATGATATACATTCAACGCATCATAGTAATCCTTCACTCGCTTATGAATACGAATTTTACTTGCGTCAAAAGACGTCAAATATAGTCCCTCCAAATTTTTGACCCTAGAAAGCGCCACATAAGTTTGCCCACATTCAAATATACCGCTCCCCACATCAATCTCCGCAGCATCCATCGTCGCCCCCTGCGATTTATGAATTGTCAAAGCCCACGCCAAAATAAGCGGAATTTGCGATACTCCGACCCCAGGTATTTTATCACTTTCCCACACATGCCGCATCATCCCCATTTCAAGCCCATTATTAAATTTAACGAGTGGGCAACCACTCATATTACAAAACCCAGTAACAATACCTTGACTCCCATTACAAACATCCAACCCACGATCCGATTGAATATTGACCACGCACATCACTTGCGCGCCAATTTTAATTTTCATCTCCTTTTCACAAATCAAATTGCCGGCAATAAAATCCAATTCCATTTGAATATCCTTATCGCTATAATCGGCACGAACCATTCGTTGCGCCTTTGTCATCTCCAAATCCTTCAGATATTTTATTTTGTATTCCCTCTCTTCACTACAAAGCGCGAGCATTTTCGTATTATTTATATTTTCCACCTTGACCTTTGTAGGGAATAATTTCGTCGGCTCCGCCACCAATTTGGCGTCAAAAGTCCGCCCTACATATTGAAGGAGCAATTCGTTCGATTTGCGCTTAATTTTCCCCTCGCGTATTTGGTTCAAAATGGTCGTATATGTTTCGTCGGTTTGTCGGAAGATTTTTTCCAATTGTATTTGGCAGCCATAATGGAATACCGTATTCCAATCGTCGCTTTCAAAACAAAATCGCATAGTATCTGGCTCATCTTTATTGCCGACAGGGGGCAATTGAAAGAAATCGCCGGAGAAGATTAGTTGAATACCGCCGAATGGTTTTACATTTCCTCGCACTACTTGACCGATTTTATTTAAAGTATCGAATAGTTTGAGAGATAACATACTCACTTCGTCGACCACGAGGATTTCCGTGTTTTTCCACAAAGCCTTTGCGAATTTATTCTTTTTTATTTTCGTGACGAGTTGATCAATGGTGCCATTTCCGAGTCCAACTCCTGCCCAAGAATGGAGGGTTTTGGCCTTACAATTGAGTAAAACCGCGGCGCAACCAGTAAGAGCGGTAACTTGGATATTTTTAAAATGCGTATAGGCGTGATGATTTATTTTCCGAATTAATTCTGATTTTCCTGATCCGCCAGGACCTGTAATAAATATATTATGACCTTGAATATATTTATCAAATGATATTTGTTGTTCTTTTGAAAGTTCCATTTTATTATTTATGATGTTAGGTTTAATAGTATTTTTATAATCATTTTTATTTTATATTTTTTATCATAGTTTATATCACATTTTATTTACATTTTATTTACATTTTATTTACATTTTTATTTACGTCATTTTTTACATTTTACGTCGTAAATAAATAAATTATAAATTGTGTGAATTATTATAATTTATGGGTAATTCTAAGCATCAATAGATACAAACCAATAAGAAATGTTATCTATAGTAGCGATTTTGAATTTTTGCGATAGTTGTATTCCAGTCCACGTATAATTCTTTACTGAACTAGATATAGTGAAATCAATTCCAACAATATTACTTATTTGCGAGTTGAATACTACATTTTGATTTGACGGTGTATTTTTTGTTTTTCTAAAGTGCATATACTTGCCATCCTCAAGTGACGTTATATTTGGTAAAGTGATTGTAATAGTTGGACAAGATAAACTAGTCGAAGTAATATATAAACTATTAAAATAGTTCCCACCAGTAAGATCTATTGTATATGTTGAATTATTAATATAACTTATTGATTCCTGTATGGCTGTTTTCACTATTAAATCTATAGTACTTGGAACCCCAGTAGGTCCTTGTGCTCCAGTAGGTCCTTGTGCTCCAGTAGGTCCTTGTGCTCCTTGAGATCCTTTTAATCCAGTAGGTCCTGCTACCGAACTTGCTGCTCCTTGTTCTCCAGTAGGTCCTTGTGGTCCTTGAGATCCTTGTGCTCCTTGAGATCCTTTTAATCCAGTAGGTCCTGCTACCGAACTTGCTGCTCCTTGTTCTCCAGTAGGTCCTTGAGATCCTTGAGATCCTTGTGGTCCTTGTGGTCCTTGTGGTCCTTGTTGTCCTTGTGGTCCTTGAACTCCAGTAGGTCCTTGAACTCCAGTGAATTCAGAAATTCCATTAACCGTAAGAGATCCCCTAATATTTACATTCCCAGGAATAGCAACCGTTTCAGACGCAGTACCCAAGACAATTTGATTAGAAGCATCTATAATAGCGCCATATCCGACTGCGGTTGAATTATTATATACTCTGCCATTATTAGAAACATCTGTATAAGAACCCAAATATGTATTATTATTTCCGGATGTGTCCGAATGTCCAGCATTATAACCAAGTGCCGTATTATTTTGACCAAGTGTATTCGCATTTAATGCGCTTGTACCAATTGCCGTATTTTGTCGACCAGTTGTATTCGAATATAATGCGTTAGAACCAATTGTCGTATTAGAGGAACCAGTTGTATTTTTAGTTAATGCGCTTACACCAATGGCTGTATTTGCTATACCAGTTGTATTCGCTTGTAATGCGCTATCACCAATTGCCGTATTTACGATGCCAGCTGTATTCGATTTTAATGCGCTATACCCAATTGCTGTATTTGAAGAACCAGTTATATTTGCTTGTAATGCGCTTAAACCAATTGCCGTATTTGTGTTACCAGTTGTATTAAAATACAATGCGAGATAACCAACTGCCGTATTTTGTTGACCAGTTGTATTCGCTTGTAATGCCTTAGAACCAATTGCAGTATTTGCGTTACCAGTTGTATTTTTATTTAATGCGCTATCACCAATTGCCGTATTTACTTGTCCAGTTGTATTCGCTTGTAATGCGTTAGAACCTAAAATAGTATTACCAACAGAATCACTACCACTACCACTAACCCAACTAGAGCCATTTGAAATAAGATATTGGCCAGTTGCACCTACTGTTGGTAATGATGATCCTCGTCCTGTTGGACCAGTAGGCCCTATTATTAATGATTCGTCCGTTACATCTCCTACATAATTATACGCATTATATGGTCCAGTATTACCTAGTGTTTTACCCATATAAACATATAAATCACCACCTTTAATTAACGCAAATTGACCAATATTATTATTATTTCCGTCTGGTAATGATCCAAAAGAATCTGTATGTGTAAAAATAGAAAACCCTATTCCTTGTGCTCCTTGTAATCCAGTAGGACCTGTTACTGAACTTGCTGCTCCTTGTGCTCCTGTATAACCTCGTAATCCAGTAGGTCCTTGTGCTCCTTGAGATCCTTGTAATCCAGTAGGTCCTTGTGCTCCTGTATATCCTCGCAATCCAGTAGCTCCTGTATACCCAGTCCCAGACACATATCCTGGTGCTCCTTGTAACCCTTGCGGCCCAGGTGGACCAGCTGGCCCTTGTATACCACCATTATTACTAGAAAATAAACTACGTGAGTAAGTCATTTATATTATTATAATATAATCAAAATAATATAATCAAAAAATAAATAACATAATTAAAAATACAATCTTAAATATATTTACTTAATATATATATGAACTTTGATTTGAATATTGAAAATTATACAACATCTGAACTAGCAGAAATGTTCGAACTACCTGCTAATTATGATAAAAACATAATTGAAATTAAAGAAGCACAATTAAAAGACAGCATTATAAATAATAAGGAAATCACTAAAGAGACTCAATCAAACACGCTTACTTTTTTAATAAAAGCAAAAAATATATTAATAAATGGACAACAACCACAACATTCTACAAAAATACAGGAACAAATAACCGAATTTTACAATTCAAGCTACGAATTAAAATCAAGCAAATTGGAAGATACTAATGAACATATGGTTCAAGTAAGATCCGAAAAACCCTATTTGTCATCCTTTCCCAGTGAATATTTTCCAGGTATAATAAACCCTTTAAAAAAAAGAACTATACGAAAAAATCTCAATATTGACACGAGATTTAGAGAGAATTATTATAGTTCCTCTTCAACAAATTTCAATATTGTATTACCCATAAATATGAACAATGTCTTATCGATGCAATTATCCGCAATAGAAATTCCTACGACTTATTATATCGTATCAAAACAATACAACAATAATTTTTTTAATGTTACTCTAACCGCGACAAATGATACGAAACTCATAACTGTTACAGAAGGCAATTATACGATAGATGGCATAACAAACGCCATTAATAATGCTCTTACATTACTCGGAGGCGATTTCGCAAATATATTGTTTTCAACAAACATAAATAGCGCAAATGGAAGTGGTCAAATGATGGTAGGTATCGATTCATCTTATGTTGGCCCCACAATCGAGTTTGATCTAAATTTTCAAGCAGATAAGTCCGGTATAGATGACCGCAATACACCATTACCTCTAAAATTGGGATGGATGTTGGGGTTTAGAAACGGCATTTACACAAATAATCAAAATTACGTTTCAGAGGGAATCGCTGACATAACAGGCCCAAGATATATGTATTTGGTTATAGACGACCACAATAATAACGTGAATAATAGCTTTTATAGTGCCTTCAATTCATCCTTATTAAATAAAAATATATTGGCACGCATATCCATTCAATCAGGATCATTCAGTATTTTTTCTGAGAATAATTTAAATTTAATCACTACTCCGAGGGAATATTTCGGACCTGTTAATTTACAAAATTTGAATATTCAATTATTAGACGAATATGGGCGAACGGTTGATTTAAATAATATGGATTATAGTTTTTGTTTGACGCTTGCGACGGTTTACGATTTATAAGTGTTACACGACTGATAAGTGTTACATTTCCCCTGTACTATGATATTTCAACCAAGACGAAGGTGAAATTTTAGTCCCTCCATCATATTTAACAGCATATCTTTCTTGAATAAGCCAGTCATTAATATGTAGTTGATCTACATAAACATCGGCTAATATTCTACCATATTTTTCAGATTGTATATTTTTTAATTGAATATATTTATTTAATACCAATTTAGAGATCGCTTCTCTACAGGCTTTTGCTGCGTGTTTTTCATCTTCATTTTTGCCTTTTATTTCAGGAGTATCAATTCCATTTAATCGAACGGACAATCGGAACAAAGGCGACTCTTTAAAAGGGAGCTTAGCCGCAATAGTAATAGTATCTCCATCATATACTTTAATTACACGACCACCATTAATTGGATACGTAAAGGGTGTTGTATCTTTCCATTTAATATCATCCCCATCTTTTAAATAATTTTGGTCAATTTTATAACAATCATCCTTTTTAGAAGTGAAACAACCGTCAGAAGTGACACAATCAGAAGTGAAACAACCGGAAGAAGTGAAACTAAAACCAGCAAAAGGGTTATATATTTTTGGCATTTTGAACGACATGCTTGATTACAAATAGTATATGTATATAATAAATAATATGATCTTTATTATATTCAATTTTATTGAATATTATAAATAATGTTTTTTATAAAATATTTTTATAAAATATAAGATAATATGGCTGATTCATTTAAAACAAGTTCAGGAAGAGCATCCTTCGGTGTATTTAAAGAATCTCAAAACGCAGGAGACTATACTTTAAACAAAAAAGCCCAAACAACCTTTTGTTCCGCCAATGTATGTGTACCAAGTAAAACAGTTGTTACCCAAAGTAATTTACTAATGCTCAACCGAGCAAATCAATTAAAATATTATAGTTGTAAAAATTCATTCAACAAATCAAATTTGAATGTGAATTTGATCACCAAATTGGACTTACTTGGTGTTCCGGTTATTCAAAATACGGTAACTGGTGCTTGTCCAACGGACTTGTCATTAAATGCGATTCCATATCTGGATTATACCATTGACCCCAGTGGGAATTTATTTGGAAATAACATTTGTGGTATAAATAACTATGTAAATTATATGGTATATAATGCGCCAAATCCAAATCCAGGTCTAATAAATTGATAAAATAGATTATAAGAAAATAAAATAGGTTATAAAACATGTAATCATAGCCGTTGTGGTGATCACAACACACACATCATGATCTATATTTTTTTTATTTATTGGATCCTCATATATTGGATCCTCATATATTGGTTCTTCATCTGTAAGTTGTTTATCATTTGGAGGCGTATTCTTATCAATAACAATAGTATGTTCATCGATAGGGGTTAGACCAGAGATATATTTTTTATTGTTTTTATAACGATTCATATTATTCAAACAATTTGTTGTCATATTAATATTATTAATATTATAACAATATTTTTCTATGTCAATAAATATACCCCATTCATTTCCAAAATGATGGGTTTCAAATATTTGATTGATTAATATTTTGTTATTCATTATGAATGATATTTATTCTTATATAATAATTATATAATCTTTACATAATTATTCAATTTTAATTTATTTTTATATTAACGTTTCGCCCCCATCTTAATAAGTAATCTATTCGCCTTTTTTGAAATAGTACGGTATTTTTGTCCTTTAGATCTATATTGTCTAGATCTTATATAAGCCGCATAAACGCCTTTAGCATTTATCTTACATGTATTTTTCTTACATATTGGAAAACTTTTATTAGGTCCTAAAAAGCATTTTTTACCGCATTTTTTTAACATGACTGTTTTTTGATGATATCCTGGCTTTAACATTTTCCATCCTTTTACAAAATTGCCGCGACCTCTATTTTTTCGCGTGGAAGACATTGTATAATATACTCATATTAAAATCCAAAAACCCAAAAAACCCAAATAAAACCTAAAAACAAAACAAAACAAATAAACATAAAAATAATAATAAAAATAATAATGTAAGTATGTATTTAAAAAATAATAACAAATCTCAAAAAAACATCGGCTTACTAACCAGTAAAAATATATCAACCCAACATGAAAAAAATATGAAAGATCGAGAAATCTTTTTAACTCCTTCAGATAAAAAAAAGAATGTATTACACCATAACCCATCATTTAACTCACCTATTTTTAGGACAAGAAGTGATTCTGAATTCAACTCTCAAAGACGCAAACATGAAAAATCGAGGCCTATATATAATTATAGCGACGATAACGCAATTGGTAATAAATACAGCGAACAAGAATATTATGAAGGGGAAGGTGAATATGAAGAAGAAGACGAAGAAGACGAAGACGAAGACGAAGACGAAGACGATAGTGAAAATAAAAATAAAACGGAGGAAGAAAGTGAAGAAAATATAGTCGTCGAAATCATAGATAGCTCAAATAATAATACAAAGATGACCTCAAAAAATATTAGTATCGATAATTCATCTAATCTTATTGCTAACAAAATCACCTTTAAAAAATACAGTTTTAAAGAAATCGAAGAAACCATCGAAATGAATTATTTTGAAAAAAGTCATAAATATTCCAGTTCATTGGACATATTAGCGAGTTATTTAAGAGGTCAAAAACTTATTTATATGGAGTCAAAATCATATTGTGAAATCTATTTGAATTATTTGATGATGCCTTCTATATTTTTATCAACCGCGGCGACAGTCTTGTCAACAATATTAAAAGATTATTTTTGGGGAGCATTTATGATAGCAAGTATAAATGGGATTATCGCATTTTTATTAGCGATTGTCAATTATTTGAAACTAGACGCTGCGTCAGAAGCACATAAAACCTCGGCGCATCAATACGATAAACTGCAAACCTCGGTGGAATTCTTGTCAGGAAAAGCCTTATTGTTTCTCAGTTCATTTGAAGATAAAGATTCCATGAATGGTTCTGGCTCTGGCTCTATTGATAAAGATATCGAACGCAAAATGAGTGAGAAATTATCCGATATAGAGAAGAAAATTGGCGAAATAAAAGAAACCAATCAATTCATCATTCCAAAGGATATTCGAACCAGGTATCCGATCATTTACAATACAAACGTGTTTTTAATCATAAAAAAAATAGAGGATGTTATAAAACGCAAGATTAATAATTTAAAAGAGTTGAAAAATTACAAGAATTATTTGAATGCCGTATTGGAGGCGAAGAATAAAAAGAACAAAAAAATGTCGGTAAAAACGATACAAGGGAGAATCATGGCTCTATACGAAAAAAAGAACAATTATGTGAAGGAGATTTTGGTTTTAAAGTCCGCATTTTCAATTATTGATGAGATGTTTGTGAAGGAAATGGAAAACGCGGACATTCGAAAAAAACATTGGTTCAGAAGAATATTTTTATGTGGGTATGGATTAAAGGAAAAAACCCAGGATCCTAGAAAATTGAACCAATTTATAGCCGATATAATGGATCCTTATGGGAGTGGTGAGGGTAAAGATATCCAAGCATTTAATGAATATAATAAATTGAAAAAAACGATTGAATATAGTAATAAACAATTTTTTGATAAGACGAATAAATTAATCAAGGAAAATATCGATCTTTCTCAATATATTTATGATAAATTAGAGAGAGGTGAGAAACTGAAAATAAATCTAGAACCGGAGAAAGGTTACAATTTCATGCCAAATGTGGTGAAATTGTTTGGATTGAATTCTAAAAATGATGAAAACAACGCGAATATGAATAATACAAATACGAATACAAATATAAGCAATAAAAATAATAATAATACGAATACGAATAGCGCCAATAATTTACAAATATTTTATGATGATATTGACGATACTCAAAATACCGAACACAATAATAATAATATGATACATTTTAGACGAAAAAACTCGGATTCAGATGAATCTCAAATGGATTTAGATGTCAAAAATATCGTTTAATAAGTATTAGAATACAAATACATATTAAAATAATCCGAATTGCTGGAATCGAACCAGCTACCATTTGATAACTACAACAAGTTATATTTAAATACCACTACAGTCAAATGCTCTACCAAATGAGCTAAATCCGGATATAAACCCCATATTATATATATTTAATGTCTTTAAGTTGTTTACGCAAAATATATATTTATCGCGTCTTATAACACGAATCTTACTTTTTTGGATTTTTTATTATTCTTCTTATGACGTTTTCTAGTTCCATTTCCACCGGAAGATGCTTTGGGAATACTGGGAATACTGGGAATACTTGGAATACTAGGAATATTTTTGGCTTGACTTTCAAACTGGGAAATAGAATCAGATGTTCTATTTAGTGTGGTCGATCCCTCTTCCTTTAATTTTTCTAAACCTTGTTCAAAATTCTCTTTTGTATCTATAAATAAATCAGATGCCGTTTCAGCCGCGTCTGATCCAGCCTCAACAACCGCACTCACTCCTTTTGACCCATCATTTAACATTTTACCTACCTCAATGACAGCTCCAAATCCAGGCACTGCGGCCAACGCGTCTGTTCCAACTTTGATCCCAGATGATAAAACTCCAGATACTGCTTTTGTTCCAGCATCATTTATTTTATCTATAGCCAAATCAAGTGGTTTATCGAGGGCTTTTATGCCCACTGTTGCTACTTGAGCGACATTTTCCAAAGATTCAGATATTTCTTTTTTGAATTCTGGGTTATCAAATTTATCATTTACGGTTTCTAAGAGATTTTCAGCGATCTGTTCCGTTTTTTCGGCAGCCTCGCCTATCGTTTC
>Ga0114966_10005159_pt1 | contig 11113 bp, 8 predicted proteins | sample M_130207_XF_Meta_FD_87029 | JGI IMG/M metagenome (GOLD analysis project Ga0114966, IMG submission 87029) | Freshwater microbial communities from Lake Montjoie, Canada to study carbon cycling - M_130207_XF_MetaG | ecosystem: Environmental > Aquatic > Freshwater > Lake | place: Lake Montjoie...
ACCGAGGGCCCGCAGCGCTTCTCCTTCGAGTAATTTCGCATCCGCTTTTGAACGAGTCGGCTCTGGTAATTGATTGAGCTCTTCAAGGGCTCGCAGGAGAAGTTTTTGAGCACTTGCAGGCGTGGGCTTGTCCGCCTCAAGGAGCAGTTCTCCGAGTTCGATATAGCCAGACGCATGGCGAAGCAGCGTTTGGCGGCGGTGGCGTGTCATGGCTGTCATGACGAACTTTCTGGCACTTGCTGAAAATGCCGACTTCTTGTGTATGAGCAATGAACTGTAAAAAAGACGCTCGTCAATAAAAATGTGAATCGCAGGATTTGTTCAATTGTTGACAAAACGCATGTCTGTTGTGTGAGCCGATTTGCCTGTTTTAAATTCCTGCAGTTCGACTGGCCTCATGTCTCCAAAGATTTAAACCGTGCTTCTTCTACGAAACCAACTACGCTGCGGGTCGCTCAAAAAAAGCAAAAAAAGACAGAAACTCAAGCCAACAATCTCTTACTTCGGTTTTCGGAAGGCACTTTATTCGTTCCGGAGCTCTCCAGTGAAGCCCCAAATCTAGGGGCAAAACAACAAAAATAAATTTTTTCTACGAAAAATGGCCTGTCAGCACACTCTTTCTGTATGGAAAGAGGCATTCAATGGAAGGGTTTTCTTCAAAAGTGGAACTTTGGAGCAATCCACAGAAATGCCTCTCGCCTCAACCACTGGGACACCTGTTCTAAAAGGATCACACCATGCGACTGACGCTACGAACACTTCTGGCCTGGCGAGATCGAGTGCTTCCTGAAGTCGAACAAGATGAGTTGAACCTCAAAATAGAATCAAGCCCCATCGCCCGTCAGCTTGCCGATCGAATGAGTCTGGTTGTGGGTCGAAAACGATTGGCTGCGCCTCGAGTGATTGGCAAAGGGCTCGGAGGCGACGCAAATTCAGTTGCGGAGTATCTCGACAATACGCTCGATCCGACAAAGCTCGAACCCCTTGAGCGAATTCTTCTTGAGTCTGATATTCAGCTTGCCGAGGTGACAGCGACTCACGAATTGTTAGCAGCAATAGTTTCCGACGATGAGGCCTGCAAGCCTCTCGATGCTACAGGAAGATCGCGACTGCTCGCAGCATTGATACCGTGGATGACTTCTTCGCCCGAATCTCCTTTCAATGAAAAGACGTCTCTTCATGAGACAAAAAGCGATCACAATAATCGCTACGGCATTTCTGAAGTTGATGAGGTGGAGGAGTATGACGAAAACGGAATGCCAATTGTTGACACTGTAAAAATTCGCCGCAGCAATGCCGAAGAGAGAAAAAATCGGGCAGATCGGCTTGAAGAGCGGGCCGCAATGCTTTCAGTGGTCGCCGAAGAGTCGGCGATCGAGGCAATCGAATTAGAAAGCGTCTCACGTGCTCGTTCACGACGCTCTTCCACTCGCACTGCGTGGATCTCGGCTGGTGTGGCGATTGCGATCCTTGTCGTGCTGGTCATTGTTCTTGCGCAATCGGTCATGAAAATGAAAAATGGTAACCAGAAAGTGGCACGAGATGCCAACAACAAGCCCGTTGCAAACAATGCACAAGCCGCCGCTCGCCCTGCACTCGTTCCTGCAGTGGGAGTAGGAGAAATCAACAGAGAAGATCGAGAAACACAAGGCGAGATTGATCCAAGAGACTCAGAAATCGTTCCATCGCATGAAACAGATTCCAGTGACGAAGGCAGTTCACCCAATTCAGGTGTTGCAGAATCAGGTGTTGCAGAAAATGCCGCAGACGTTCCGCCACCAGACCAGAGCCCCGAACCACCGACTTCTGACGAGGAGTCGATGACACATGAAGAGAACAGTTTGAATGCGAGCAGCGATGAATCGCAGGCCGAACCGGTTGACGAAAGTCCGTTCCCAGAGGAAAGCCCCTTCGCGATTCCAAAGCCGCTCGTTGCCCCGAAGCCACAGCCGAAAGATCCGGGAGTTTCGCCATCGATCGCCCCGGATGACGCGGTGGCCATTGTTTCGCCTCGCACTCCCTCGGGCCTAAAACGACCACCCCTTCCTGGTGCCGAGATGACACAAAATGAGAACAACGAGCCTGATCCTGCGACTCCTTCCCAGCAGATTTTTGGAACGATTGGTGCAACTCCGTTGGTGCTTCAAAAAGTTGAAGCATTGGGTGTAAACACATGGAAAATTGCAAAAAAAGGTTCGACGATTTCATCCCATGAAGAATTTCTTGTGCCAGCGGCAATCGCATTGCGACCGGAGATCGTGGTGCGAGGCGTGACCATTCGACTCGAGCAGGTAACTCTGGCAATCGTGGAAGTGGGTGAAGACAATATTCCATCGATTGAAGTTCTTTTTGGCAGGGCAATGATGCAAAGCAACGACCCCAACGCAACGATTCGAGTGCGTGCGGGAGGACTGAGTGGCACGATTGAATCAGGTCTCTCGCAGCCGGTTGGGATTGAAGTACAGCTTCACCAACCCAACGGAGCCAATCCCGAAGTGAATGAGGCAGTTGTCAAAGCTGTGATTGCAACGATAGGGCGATCTCAGCCGCTCTGCATACGTTGGTCCAAGGAATCATCGGGGGCAGATGGCCAATCGTCCGATAAATTCGAACTCAGTTCCACGGAAAGTATTCAATGGGATAGTCGTCAACCAGGATCGTGGAAAAAATTATCAGGACCTCGGAACTCAGCATCACTCGATTGGCTTGTGTCCACTTCAACAAAAATCGAAAAATATCAACAATCAGTCGGTGAATCGCTCGCAAAGGGAATCGAATCGAAGGAGTCATTGGTTTCAGCACTGCTGGAGCTAGCAGGAGACAAGCGTTCAGAAAATCGTATTGCGGCCGTATCAACACTCGCGTTGCTCGGACAGTATGACGAACTCATCGAGTTACTCTCAAAAGAGAAACAAGACAACGGCCTAAAGGATGGAGAGTGGACGCAGATGGCCTCTTCGATTGTTCCGCTGGCGCTATCACGGGGAATCAAGTCGGCAACTCGGTTTCGTGAATCACTCGAAAAAAAATCACCCGTCGGCACAGCAGAACTCCTCTACAAATTAATCAACGGATATTCCAACGATGAACTCGAGGCTGGAGCGGATCAGGTGCTCATCGATGCCCTCGATAATGAACACATGGTCGTGCGACGCTATGCCATCTTGAAGTTGCTCGACATTGTTGAGGGGGCAGAGTGGTTCAAAGAGGCCGACCGTCAAAAATATAAAGTCGATCGTTCTGAGGCGTCTCGAAAGGAGAGCCTCAAGTGGTGGCGACAGCAACTCGACCAAAAACGCATCCGTCGAGTTTCAAAGGATTCCAAATCTGATGTTTGAGCGTGACGAGCATTTCCCCGTTGCCCAAAGATCTCCAATGTGAGCCAGAGCGACTGTTTTTAAGGCAAGGCGGAACGATCGTTTGTCGCACTATCGGAGTGTTGTTAGACTCGGCGCGAACTTGGACAGATTTTCCAACTCATTACGTGTCAAGAAAAAACGCAGTTTTACCTCGCAGGCCGAAGAGAGGCCACTAAGGAGTCCGATCGGGTGCAGGTCAATATCTCAGCCCGGCACGGTCATTTGAGCCCGGCTTCACAGTCAAAAATTTCTACCAAGGTTGCCCGCTTAAAACGGTTCTTTAGCCGTATCTCAGCGATTCACGTGACCGTCGACCTCGAGAACGCTGCGTTGCCAGCAGTTGAGATCATTGCCTCAGGCGAGCACATGCACGAGATGGTCAGCCATGAGACGTCCAAACAATTGTGGCGGAGTGTGGATGGAGCTGTACAAAAACTTGAACAACAACTCAGAAGACACAAGGAGAAGATCCAGGATCATAAGCACGTGCAGAGCGATCGTCATGCTGAAAAGTAATACGAAGTCATTCATCGAAAGATAGTGATTGCGTTCAAAAAAGACTTGTGTGGTGCGTTTCTGTGCTTGATTAAAAGATCTGGAAAGAAAACATGAAGTTTTCAGATTTCGTTTCTGTCGAATCAATTCGCTCAAGTGTTCACGCTACGACCAAAGAAGGCGTGATCCGCGAAATGACTCAGTCGCTTGTCGATTCCGGGAAAATTATTTCCGGTGAGCTTGATGGCATCGTCAAAGCAATTATGAAGCGAGAGGATCTTGGGAGTACCGGAATAGGTCGTGGAGTCGCAGTTCCGCACACCAAGCATCCAAGCGTCGATCGATTGGTTGGTACTGTGGCGATCAGCCATGACGGTGTTGATTTTGAAAGTCTCGACGGGGAACCCGTGCATTTGTTTTTTCTTCTTGTCTCGCCTCCAGATCGTCCGGGAGATCATTTGCGGGCGCTTGAGAATATTTCAAGACAACTGCGGGACGATGGTTTTTGCAAGCGACTCAAGGCAGCAAAAGTTCCGGCTGATATTCAGGATTTGCTCGAGGAGGCGGACAAAAACGGGTTCGTTTCGTGATACGGTGACGCATCGAACATTGTCCAGAAAGGTCGTAGTGGGATCGTCAAACGGGCTCCACGCCCGTCCGGCGGATTTAATAACGCGGGAAGCGCGGCGTTGGGAGTCGCGCATTGAATTCATTGGTGAATCACGGCGGGTTGACGGCAAGAGCATTTTGGATGTGCTCACGCTTGCAGCAGAACAAGGAACGAGATTGGTGATTGAGGCCACTGGGCCAGATGCCGACAAGGCTCTTGAGGCGATTGGACGCTTGTTCGATTGCAATTTTAACGAATTAGGAGAAGACAACCTGAATCCGATTGGTTGAATCGCCCGACGATGTTGATCGCAGCAGAGTGCTACGCGATCTCGCGGTGCACGCTTCCAATTCGAATTCCCAGCCGTCGGTTCCTCGGGACCGACTCCGCGCCGGTTGGCGCCGGAGAGATCGAACACATGCTCTGAACGTTTGAGTGGTTCCGCAGGGAGCCTCGCTGAGCGTTGAGGGAACGGGGGGGATCTCAAGGGCCCGATGCCGGCGCGTTATGGACGCGTCATGCTCAAACTTCAGGGGATCGCCGTTTCGCCAGGTGTAACCATCGGCGAAGCACTTGTGCTCGATAGTGAGGGATTTCGAATCCCCCGGCGTTTCGTTGCGCGAAGTGCTGTAGATTCCGAACTTGAGCGTCTGGCGCGTGCAGTCGCAGACACGGCCAAGGAAATCGAGCGGAATCGAGACGCAATCGAATTGGAACTTGGCGGCCAGTATGCCGCTATTTTCGAAGCCCATCTGGCGATGCTCCATGACACGCGTCTGCAAGAGGAACTTCAGTCGGCGGTGCGCGACCGAAATTGGTGGCCAGAATATGCCGTGAGTAGAACGTTACGACGGTATGCAAAAGTCTTTCAAAATCTCGACAACCACATTGCGCAGCGCGCCCACGATATTTATGATATTGAAAAAAGCCTATTGCGAAATCTTCTCGGTGAGCGTCGTGAAATGCTCACCGATATTTCCCAGCCCGTGATTGTGCTGGCGCACAATCTCACGCCGAGCGAGACCGCCAACCTCGATCGCCGATTTGTGCAAGGATTTGCCACCGAACTTGGCGGCCCGGGAAGTCACACGGCAATCGTTGCCGAAGGCCTCGAAATCCCGGCAGTAGTGGGACTTGGTCCATTTCTGGCGGATGTTTCGGGCGGCGAACCGGTGATTCTTGACGGCAATCAGGGCGTTGTGATTCTGCAGCCCGACGAAGAAACGATCGCACGGTATAGGCTCGAAGCGGAGATCGCTCGATCGGTTGCAGCGCAGCTTGACACGCTTCGTGATTTGCCAGCAGAGACCATTGACGGCGTGCGCATTGGCATTCATGGAAACATTGAGTTTCCAAATGAAGCAGAGCACTGCATTGCTCGTGGATGTGACGGCATTGGACTGTATCGAACCGAATTTCTTTATCTTACAAGTCCGCGCGAGCCAACAGAAGAGGATCACTTCGCTGCTTACAGCGAAGTGGTGCGAGCGATGCCAAATCTCCCGGTGGTGATTCGCACGCTCGACTTGGGCGCTGATAAGTTGCGCACCGAGACGACTTCTGAAGAGCGCAACCCATGTCTTGGATTGCGAAGCATTCGATTGTCGTTGCGCCATATCCCTTCATTTCGAACGCAGCTTCGTGCAATCTTGCGCGTCAGCGCGATGGGAGATGTGCGAGTGCTTTTCCCGCTGATCTCGACCATTCTTGAACTTCGGCAGGCCCGCATGGTTCTTGCCGATGTTATGGAAGACCTTGCTGAAAAACGAATCGATTTCAACCGGAACATGAAGGTTGGAATGATGGTTGAAACACCAGCGGCTGCAATGATGATCGATGTATTTGTCAAAGAGGTCGACTTCGTGTCGATTGGCACCAACGATCTGATTCAGTACACGCTGGCGGTCGATCGTGGAAACAAGGATGTGGCGGATTTGTACAACGCTTCAGATCCTTCGGTCTTAAGGCTCATTCGTCGGTCACTTGATGCGGCCGCTGCGGTCGGAGTGCCGGCCAATTTATGTGGTCAGATGAGCGGCAGCGTGGTGTACACGCAGCTTTTGCTCGGGCTTGGACTTCGGCAGCTCAGCGTGCCGCCGAGTTCTATACCCGAGGTGAAACAGGTCTGCCGAAGTGTTTCGGTTGCCGAATGTCGCTTGATTGCCGATCGCGCGCTCGAAATGGATAGCGCCCGTGAAGTAAAGAATTTTCTGCGCGACCAGTTGAGTCGCGTGCTGCCGGAAACAGCCGTATAAACGACGCCGCCTGAAAGCGGCAGAAAAGGAAAGAGAACAATATGAAGCAGGAAATGCTTATTAATGTATCGCAGCCGGAAGAGTGCCGAATTGCGATTATGGAAAATGGTGTTCTGGAAGAGCTTTATGTGGAACGCACCAGTCAGGACAACTACGTCGGCAATATCTACAAGGGACGCATTGTCAATATTGAACCGAGTATTCAGGCAGCGTTCGTGGACTTCGGTGTCGGTCGCAATGGTTTTCTCCATATCAGTGACGTAGAGCCTCAGTATTATCGGCAAGGCGGCCTCGATCCAGACAAAGCTTTTGATGCGATGGATGCACGATCACGGTCCGACGAGCATTCACACGATCGAATGGAAGAAGGGGACGAGCCGATCAGCGATGAAAGGGGCCGTCGTTCAACAACCTCTCGGCGTCCACAGCGGCTTGGTGATCGTCCCCGAGTCAAGCCTCCAATCCAAGACGTTTTGCGACGTGGAGATGAAGTGCTTGTGCAGGTGATTAAGGAGGGATTTGGCACAAAGGGACCGACGCTCTCGACCTATATTTCGATTCCGGGTCGCTATCTGGTTCTGATGCCTCCACTGGGTCGCGTAGGTATATCCAAAAAAATTGATGATGAACGTGATCGGCGAATGCTGCGAGACATCATGCTCGACCTGAATCCTCCGAAGGGGGTTGGGTTTGTGGTGCGCACTGCCGGCATCGAGCGGACGAAGCACGAGATGGCCCGAGATATGGCTTATCTACTCCGACTTTGGAAATCAATTGTGCGTCGTATGCGTAAGTTTTCTGCGCCAATCGATATCTATCAGGAAAGCGACATGATCATCCGGACGATCCGGGACATGTTTACCGATGACGTCGGCACGATTCTCATTGATGATGTCGCGGCTTTTGAACGCGCCCGTGAGTTTCTTGAACTCGTCATGCCAAAATACGTTGATCGACTTCAGTTGTACGACGAAAAGGAACCCCTCTTTCATCGCTATGGTCTCGAAGAAGAAATTGGAAGAATTCATCAGCGAAAAGTACCGCTCAAGGGAGGCGGTTCGATCGTCATAGATACAACCGAGGCGCTTGTGGCTATCGATGTGAATTCAGGAAGTTTTCGCACAGAGAAATCTGCTGAAGAGAACGCCTATCAGATGAACCTGATTGCGTCCCGAGAGATCGCCAGACAGTTACGACTGCGAGATCTCGGCGGTGTCATTGTCAATGATTTTATTGACATGCGACGGGAAAAATACCGACGAGGCGTTGAGAAATCCTTGCACGATGCAATGAAACGCGATCGGGCTCGAACAAAGATATTGCGAACAAGTCCCTTTGGCCTGATTGAAATGACGCGGCAGAGAATTCGTCCATCGCTGCGAAAAAGTATTTTTCGCGATTGCCCAACGTGTGCGGGCACCGGTATGGTGAAAACTGCTGAAAGCATGTCGATCGAGGTGATGAGAATGCTTCAATTAACCAATGCTCGAGATGACATCGCTCGGCTCAATGTGACTGTGCACGACGAGGTTGCTACCTGGATGAACAACCAAAAACGTCGCGAAATGGCGCAGCTTGAGGACACCCGTCACCTGCAATTGCACGTCAACGGAAAAGAGAGTGTGTCTCCCGAACACCTCGTCTTCGAGGCATGGGATTCAAACGGCCGGCTCGTCCGCTTCCCCTAGTTTTCTTGAGTCTCTTGCCGCAGGAGTTGTTCCCACTCGACCTGCACCGGTCTTTTGTTTACTCTTCTTTGACTTGGAGGATCAAGAAATTGTGCCTCCGGAACGTCTCATTTTTTTCACGTGATTTTTTGGAACACTGCCATGGATAATCCTGTCGCCCCCGTCAAAAAGAGTTCGTCCAAATCCGATGTTGCTCCGGTTGTGAAACTAGAAAAATCTGGTCGCTACGCTGTTGTCGTGGACGGCGGCCGTCAGTACACGGTGCGAGAAGGAGATGAACTGGAAATAGATTTTCGTCACGTGACGGCTGGCAGTGAAGTTGTCTTCGAGACAGTCCTCGCGGTAAGAGACGCCGAAAAGCTCACGGTTGGCATGCCGATTGTAAAGGGCGCTACGGTCAAGGCGCTGGTGCTGGGATTAGTGCAGGGCGAGAAAATTTTTGTGCAAAAGTTCCGTCGTCGCAAAAACTATAGACGACGAACTGGGTATCGTGGGATTGCTACTCGAATTCGGATTGCATCGATTGCGGTCTGATTTTTCTACTCACGTACAATGCCGGCCAACGGACCCCCGCTGCGACAGAGTGCATCGATTCGTGCGGATGTTTCTCGATCCTCAACAACAGGCGGCGCGTGATGCGGTTTGAGTCTGGCATCAATCACCAATGGGCCGGTACATCCCCAGTGTTTTTGATGAACAGTCGATCCTGCGCCGTGCACATCAGCAGCGGGATTCGATCGCGTGAATGTTATCCAGAGAAAGTTTTCCAGTGACGCGGATGCAAATTCACTATCGTCAACGATCACAACAAGTGGCCAAGAGCGCAGGGGATGATCGTCCCGAATCGTACTGACAAGCCGTTCAATATCTGCCGACCAAGGAGCCGAGGCAGATATTCGCCAGATCGCCGCATCATCGGTTCCAGACGAAGACATCTGTGGCTTCGGCTCAATGGCTGGGCCAGTCACAGCGACAACGCCCGGCAGACAGACTCTCGGTGCATAAAAACCATTCGGCAGCGACCATCCTGCGGGGATCTCTCGAGGTAACGAACGAATCGCGGGGCCGCGAGCTGCAACGACAAGCTTTGAGCCACAATTCAATCCACTTCCAGAGTAATCGAGCGTATCAATCGTTGTCTCGGTGTGAAAATGACAGTCACGCAGCCAGTTCACGCGTTCCAAAAGGTGAGAAAAAAATGGACGAATCTGATGCGCTTTGAGGCCTGGAGCATCGCCCTGCGACACGATGAAAAGATATTTTGCCAGCGACAATTGTCCTTGCCCAAGGATCGCCGAAGCTTGTGTCAACAATTCTGATGGACGCGTATCGTTTTTCCAAGGCATATAACGTTCACTTCCCACAGCCAAAAGCAAAGGATGAACGCCCGAAGCATCGACTGCATGCACGCTCTGTACGCCCGGCAACACCGTTGGAATCACCGGGCCGGTAAGTTCGTGGACAAGCCAGCCGAAGAGAGTGTCCTCCTGCGGTGGCCTGCCGACCACCGTCATCGGCCAGATCGCGTCCTTTCGATGCCAGACATGCTCCACCTGCATCACAGGAAATTCATGTTTGCGGGCGTAGTATCCCAGATGATCCCCAAAGGGTCCTTCAGGCTTCGTCACGCCAGGCATTACGATTCCCTCGATGACAAAATCAGCATCTGCATAGATTGCAGGCCGACCAGGCCTTGAAATCATTGCAATACGATGGCCTGCAAGCACTCCGGCAAAAGTGAGTTCTGAAAGACCTTCAGGCAGTGGCATGACTGCCGACACCGCAACGGCCGGAGATCCACCGACAAAGATTGAAACTTTGAGTGGCTCACCTCGCTCAATGGCGGCGCTGTGATGCACGCCAATACCACGATGAAGTTGGTAATGAAGACCTATTTCACGATCGTGTTCATACTCATTACCAGCGAGTTGCACGCGGTACATTCCGAGATTCGAACGCAGAGTGCCGGGACGATGCGGGTCTTCGGTGTAGACGGCTGGCAGTGTGATAAAAGGTCCACCATCATTCGGCCAGTTGGTGACCTGGGGCAAACGACTCAAAGGAATTTCATGCGAGAGCACAGGACCTCGTCGAACTTTTCTTGGCAGCATTGAAATCGCGTCAATCGGCGACCGCCAATACCGCCAAGGCCGCTTCAAGGCTTCCATGGGATCAATTTTGAGTTCGACAAGTTTTTTCACGCGATCGAGTGAATCCGAAAAAATTCGTTCGATTCGCTTTTGTGTACCGTAAAGATTGACGAGTATTGGAAACGCAGAACCCTGCGGTGTGGTAAACAAAACGGCTGGTCCACCAGAGCGAAAGAGTCGGCGTTGAATCTCGGCGATCTCCAGATGCTGGTGAACTGGATGATCGATCACAATGAGTTCTCCCTCATTGCGAAGCTGATCGGTACAGGCACGAAGAGAGTGAAAACCCATAGAATAGTGGCTCGGTATGGAAGAACTGTGTATAGAAACAAAAGAAAGAGGATGATGAATACCATAGACTCATCCATCCTAGTCAACTGCTGTATGCCGGCAGTCAATTCGGAAGAGTCTCAACGATTTGTCACACTTTCAGTGCTGATTGTGAAATTGTTTCTTGACACTCCGTGGAACTGTGCAAGTGGCTGATCTCTTTAGTGCTTCTCGGGCCGCAAACATCGCCCGCGCTGCTCCGCTGGCGGCGCGCATGAGGCCGCGT
>Ga0114966_10005160_pt1 | contig 11108 bp, 12 predicted proteins | sample M_130207_XF_Meta_FD_87029 | JGI IMG/M metagenome (GOLD analysis project Ga0114966, IMG submission 87029) | Freshwater microbial communities from Lake Montjoie, Canada to study carbon cycling - M_130207_XF_MetaG | ecosystem: Environmental > Aquatic > Freshwater > Lake | place: Lake Montjoie...
TATGATTTCTTTCTTCTAAATCAACATAATCGTTGGTAAATTCAATCACTTCGTAATCGTAATCGTTCCAGCGCTGCATTGAACTTCGTTTGCTATAATATTTAAATTTACCTAGAGGTCGCATGTTATTAGATAAAGTACTCCTAACATAATAAGTATACTTATCGTCGAATACGGTCGCTTTATGTATGCCTGCATTCACAGGTGTTTTATAATAGATGTTGTAGCCTTCATGCTTCATATCTTTAATTTGATAATAGACGAAACTCATTCTGTTGCTTTTAAATATAGTTGATTTTATTTTAAAAGAAATGAAATCAATTTTATTACTTTTTAGAAAAAAGTAACACAAAAACACCATAAAACCCCGGCATTAACTCGGAAATAATTCTCGGTAAAATATTTGATTTATTACTTTTTAGAAAAAAGTAACACAAAAAACACCATAAAACCCCGACACAAACTCGGATATAATGCTTGGTGCAATATTTGATTTATAACTTGTGCCCGAGTTTGTGTCGGTGTTTTGTGACACTTTTTTGAAAAGTGTTTTTTGAAAAGTGCGTTTTGTAAAATGGAAAACTATATAAAGATTATGAATGAATAATTTTAACTGTGAATGTTTCATCCTCCGCCTCATTTATTGTGTCATATCACACCGTTATTAGCAATTGGTGGTTATTTATCATATCCTAAACAACTTCGCATAAATCCAACAGTGTTATACTTCTTATCTGTTATTCATAACGGATTATTGGTTACGTTTAGTGCTTGGACTTTCATGTCGTTATCACGAATATTGTATAACGATGGCATAGTATTACAATCTAATTATTATTTTCAAAATCCGAACTTTGATGCTATTATTTTTTGGTTTTACATATCAAAATACTACGAGTTCTTTGATACATTCTTATTATATTTAAACGGAAAATCGCCTATATTCCTTCAAAAATATCATCATATAGGAGCGGTTATTTGTTGGCATCTTATGTATGTGTATAAAGTTGAAAGCATTTGGATTGCGACGATTTTAAATTCATTTGTCCATACGATAATGTATTCATATTATATAGGTTGTTTATTGAAAATAAACCAAGTTAGGTTTATAAAAAAGTATATAACCTCCTTACAATTGTGTCAATTAATACCACAACCAATGTGTCTTTATTTATACAATTCCGATGAAAATTATAATATTTTATTGTTTTTCACATTTTACTCTGTTGGGTTAGTTATATTATTTGGAATGTTTTATTATGACAGTTATATAAAAATAAAGCGTAACAAGTAAAGGTTTTGTGGCACTTTTTTGAAAAGTGGGTTTTGTTGCACTTTTTTGAAAAGTGTTTTGGCTCTACCTTTTCCCAAAAGGTAGCCTAGAGGTAGTTGGGCAAATACCTGATCACATTGTTATCATAAGCTGTCACCTTAAACGCCTCCTTATACCCCTCTACGTAAACAGTGTCGCCATTATAGACGTTGTCGCAACCGTATTCACTGGTACCACTTTGTCCTCTTACTTTCACGGGTAATTTTATCATATTATTTTTGTCATTTAATGTATAAAAATTCCATTTATCTCTCCTCGTAAAGAGCGGCCGTCCCATTAGCGGCAGAATTCTTTCTTCATTTCCGCTTACCGGAGTGAGAATACCAATTTGCCTGAACTCGGAATCGTCGGTGCCTTGCGTGGAGACATTAATAGGCACATGTGCACGCGCACGAGGAGCAGAGACAAGCGCAGTAGACCCATTAAAAACAGGTACAGCACCGCCAATTCCAACAGTACCTCGGATATCAAGTGCGCCGCCAGTTAAATAACGATCATCCCGTAAAGGTGGTTGATAAATGTCAAAGAAAACATCGTCACCGTGACCTTTTCTTGTTTCAAACATAGACGAAGGCATGGAATTATTTATTATTATACTTCCGTGACTATTACCTCTACTTCTCATGATAGTACTACTTCTAGTTTTATAGTATATGATAATACCAATAATGAGGAAAATAACACAAATAAAGATAATCGTGACATTTTCAATGCAAAATACGCCCGGAGGGCAACGACGTCTTGACATTATATATATATCAATAAATTATTTATTTATCATCTGGAATAACGGCATCTTTACCGAACCCTTTCATCCGGTCTTGAATACCGCTCATTAATCCCGAAATACCGCCCATATCTAAATTACTCAAGACGGAACTGGCTTTATCCATAATAGGTGTTAGCTTTCCAATATTGTCCATCAATTGCTTTTGTTTTTCCGCTAACCGTCCGGTATCATTAGACATATTCTTGATCGCATCGGAACTCAAGAGTTTATCTAAATTGTCATAAGCCGATTCTAAAGTGGCTGAATAATCAATCTTCGGTTTATGCCGAGGTGTAGTATCGTCGTCTTCCGCATTAAAACGCGCCGGACTCAATTTCTGAGTAAACTTTTCTTTGTCTTTTGATGTTGTTGTACCTTCCGCACCATTAGAACCCTTTGAAGAGGTAATAGCCGCACGCATTTCACCGCTTACGGGAATCTCCGACGTGCTCATGGGATTAGGCGGTAAAACTGTCTTTTTTTCCTCTTTTTCTTCAGCCTCTTCTTCCTCTTTAGTTTCTGCCTTGTCTTCTTTTTCTCCTTCTTCTTCCCCATCTTTTTTACCTTCCATACCTTCTTGCACTTTGCCTAATAAATTAATTTGCACTAAAAAGAAAGTGCTAACAACGGACGTCAACATGACTATAATCATATTTTTACTAAAGTAAGTCGTAAGAAACCCAATAATAATAAAGAAAGCGACCGCATCTAATTGTTTCAGCATTAAATAACTAAACAAATTAATTACCGAAAAGAATAAAACCACATATAATACATTTCGGTTTCTTAATAACGATTGTAAATCCATTTTTTTAGTAGAAGTTCTTTTAGCTGATGAACGTTTTCCCATTATATACTTATAACAGAAAAAATTGAAGTATATTTGTTATTGTTTAAATAATAATAACAAATTAATCATGTCTGCGGTTATTAGATATTCTAACAAGTTTCAACTCGCCATTTGCGAACGATTTCAAATAAATATTCACGGAGCAGATGAAAAAAGTACTTCTAATATTACGGAGCATTTCCTAATTAATACCATAATGGAACTCGGGGAATTTTATGATAATAGTTATAAAGAAGAAGAGGTTAGAATACAGCGTTATTGGCGGCGATCACCACTGCTTTATAATCAAAAATTTATCCGCTTGGAAATAATTCATGCAGATCAACTGAAGCCTGGCGGGGAACATGTGGCTTATTTTAAAACCTTTTGGTTGCGAATTGTGCAACGCTGTTGGAAAAAAGTGTTTAAAGCTCGGAAAGAATTATTAGTTAAAAGAAGCTCTCTGAAAGCTTTACAAGAACGACAACGTACAGGACAATGGCCGGTTGGTCTGAGAGATTATCCGGCCTTTAAATTGAATTTGCGTATATAAGTTTGCGCATAATTATGAATTAATGGCTCTTGCTATGCTGATGACTCTTGCTATGCTGATGGCTCTTGCTATGCTGATGGCTCTTGCTATGCTGATGGCTCTTGCTATGCTTTTTACTTCTTTTACTCAAACGATGATTACTTAACCCAATCAATTTATCCGACAAGTTTTTTTTAAGAGAGAATGTGTAACCGCCGCGCATTTTTCTACTGCGTTTGCTCTTACTACTGCGCTTGTTCTTACTACTGCGCTTGCTCGTTTTATTCTTAAGACAACCGCATGAAGAACTTTTGAACAAGGTTTTAAAAAATTCCATATTATATATTACAGCAAGCTTTTTTCTAAAGTGGAAATCTCTTTTTTAATCTCTCGTTGATCTGATGGTGAAACAATTGTTTTCAATAAAGTTTGTAAAGCGGCAAGCTGTTTTTTCTGTACCGCAAAATATTCATCGTATTGATCAATAGCCGCTTGTAAATAAGGGTTTTCTTTGACGTTTTGTTTTAAAAGCTTATAATCATCTCTCATTTGTTTTTTTTTACAATCAGCTTGTTCTTGTAAATGTATTAGCATTTGATCGTATTGAGCTAGGGAGAGAGAACTGCCCCCTTTTTTTCGTGATTTAGGTTCACTCATTCTAATATATAAAACAAATAAATATAAATAATAAAACTCATTATAATTTAGGATGGATAATTTAGAGAAGAGAGATAATTTCACAGAAAATGTGTTACAAGTTTCCCCGCAAAACATATCCCCCCAAAGGTACGTCTTATTCCCCATAAAAGACCAAAGTATTTGGCAAATGTATAAAAAACAAGTAGAATGTTTCTGGCGCGCAGAGGAAGTAGATTTATCCAAAGATTTACTTAGCTGGGAGACCTTGTCGTCCGATGAGAGAAATTTCATCAAAGTTGTCATCGCTTTTTTCGCCGGTTCAGACGGCATCGTCTTAGAAAATCTAGCCGTTCGCTTTATGAGCGACGTGGAACTGCCTGAAGCCCGAGCTTTTTACGGTTTTCAAATCGCCATGGAAAATATTCATTCGGAAATGTATTCTCTCTTGATTGATACTTATATCAAAGATGAGGAAGAGAAAAATCGCCTCTTCACTGCTATGGAGCATTATCCCTGTATTAAAAAGAAAGCCGAATGGACGCTTCAATGGATTCATTCAAAAGATGCCTCCTTTGCTATGCGGCTTTTGGCTTTCGCTTGCGTTGAAGGAGTCTTTTTTTCGGGCGCTTTTTGTGCGGTATTTTGGCTAAAGAAACGCGGTTTGATGCCCGGTTTAACGTTCAGTAATGAATTAATCTCTCGTGATGAAGCTTTACATACCGAGTTTGCGATTCTTTTGTATAGTAAATTGCCGGAGAGATTGGCGTATAGTGTAGTCAAACAATTGATTATGGAAGCGGTCTCAATTGAACAGGAATTTATTTGCGAAGCACTGCCTTGCAGGTTAATAGGGATGAATGCCTTACAAATGTCAAAATATATTGAATTCGTAGCGGATCGGCTAACTATGCAGCTTGGTTACCCAGCAATTTATGGCACTTTGAATCCGTTTGATTTTATGGAACTGATTTCTATTGAAGGAAAGACGAATTTCTTTGAAAAAAAAGTGGGCGAATATGCTCTGGCCACTAAAAGTCGGCCGGTAGATGTATTTGATTTGAATTCTTTGTTCTGAGCGCTAGCTAATGGTAATGCATAAATAATATCGCCACTACAAAACTGTGTTCCCAAGACATGAGTTCAAATGTTTTATTGCCGTTTAAATGTGCTTGCTCAGTGCATTCAAACGTATCTTTATATCGCCATCCATGCATGGCTTTTTCTCTATTGTCCGGGTTCAAGTTGCGTAAATCATTTATATCTGGCCATAACATCGCATGCACGTCAAGAGATGTACCCCATTCAATATTTTCATAATTATCTATTTTTTCACTTAAACGATTGACGGTATCCATGTTGCGGTTATTATACTATTAATAACATATATAAAACTAATTTCAATTTTATATATATATGCCAAATTGTTCCGAAACAAAAAATAATTTTGAAGAAAATAATATGTTACTAATAATTAGTGTATCTATAAATATGATCTTACTTATAGTAAATGTAACTCTTTTATATGATAAGTTAGTTAATAAAGTACCCTTGATTCAAGAGCCACCGTCGCCTCCGCCGTATATATCAGACGTATAAACGTAAAATATTAATGCTAACCGCATAAATATTTTACATATAATACTATATAGACCGTAAAATTATATACACCGTAAAATTATAATACGCATAGTATTATAATTTTATATATACACCGTAAAATTATAATACGCATAGTATTATAATTTTATATAAAATAAATATAAACACAGTTTAATAATAAATATAAATGGATTTACAAACCTTAACGGATATTAAAAATATTTTATATATTAATCTAGAGTCACGTTTAGATCGAAAAGAACATATTGAAGGGCAACTTAAAACGGTTGGGTTCCCTTCCTTCGAGAGATTTAACGCAATTAAAATGCCCAACGGGAATGGTCGGATTGGTTGCAGCATGAGTCATATCAAATGTCTAGAGCTCGCTAAAGAACGTAATTATTCACATCTCCTTATTTGCGAAGATGATACTTTATTTTTAAAGCCAGAGGTATTTAGAGAGCAATTAAATAAATTCTTGGTAAAAAAATATAACTGGGACGTAGTTTTATTTGCCGGGAATAACGTACCGCCGTATGAACGAATTGATGAGACTTGTGTTTGTGTTACGCGCTGTCAAACAACGACTTGTTATTTAGTGCATGGTAATTATTTTGATACTTTAATAAGCAATATGAAAGAAGGTGTGACGAAACTAATGCAAGAACCCACTAATCATTTTCATTACGCCATTGATAAATACTGGACGAAATTGCAAGAGAAAGATAATTGGTATATGATTACGCCCTTAACGGTTGTCCAGCGCGATGATTATAGCGATATTGAACAACGGCGAACTAATTATGAAAAAATGATGGTGGATTTGGATAAAACTTATCTATTTCAACAGCCGATTTTTACTCATCAGCCGAATTTCATGCAAGGGTTGAATTTTAACGGACAAATGCCAACTTTGCAAATGCCGAGCTACAATATGCCCACATATAGTTTGCAAATGCCCAAATAATTATTTAAAGGAAAATTAATTATACAATTAAATGTTAACAGATTCTATACTTTTTATATCGGTCTTCAATTTGGGCTGCATTAAAATCGCCGAAAATCATCTCTCTTCGCTGAAGAAAGTTGGTATAGAAAATTATATGGCTTATGTAAATGATCTGGAAAGTTTACATATTTTGACAGAAAAAGGTTATAAGGTAACGTATTTAGAATCAGAAGTTAAAGTCATGAAAGAAAAACAAGATTTCGGTACAGAAAAATTCAACGATATTTCTTATTTACGCTATAGTATAATAAATAAATTACTAGAGGAAGGTAAAAATGTTTGGTATTTGGATGTTGATACCGTAGTGCTTTATAACTTAAATGAACTTTTTCCTATTTTTTTCAAATCAAATAATGATTTAATTATACAAAATGATTTGAATATGCCTTGTACCGGTTGTATGTTATTTTTTCCTAATAAGAAAAATATGGCTTTGACCGAATACATATATAACAGTCGTACGCCAAAAGCAAATGATCAAGTTTTTTTAGCGCATATATTGAAAGAAAATAAGTTTGATATTAATTTGCATTTATTAGAACCGACCGTTTTTCCGAATGGTTTACTGTATTTCAATGAACGACATCCTGATCCGAAATATAAATCTTTACATGATCAATTCAAGAATTCTACGAATCCGGTCTATTTTGTTCATGCGAATTGGATGGTTGGAGTAGATACGAAAATCGAAGCCTTGAAAACGAAAGGTTTGTGGTATGTATAAAATATTTTATTTATTTATTTTTATATAATAAATAAATTTAAACGATTCGAGATATATATTACCATTACAACGTGTAAAAAATGATTTCCTCAACGATTAAAAAACGCACTCAAGTGGTGAATAAGCAACTAGAAAAAGAATGGTGTCAAAAATGGATGAAGTATATTGAAAAACATCCCGAGCACCCTTGGAATTGGTATAATATATCTCAGAATCCCAATCTCACGATGGAGTATGTAGTGCAACATCCCGAGCACCCTTGGAATTGGTATGGGATATCTTATAATCCTAATCTGACGATGGAATATGTAGTGAAACATCCCGAGCACCCTTGGAATTGGTCTGGGATATCTTATAATCCTAACCTGACGATTGAATATGTTGCGCAGCATCCCGAGCATCCTTGGAATTGGGCTGGGATATCTTGTAATACCAATCTGACTATGGAGTATGTTGCACAACATCCCGAGCACCCTTGGATTTGGGATGGGATATCTTGTAATGACAATCTAACGATGGAGTATGTTGAAAAACATCCCGAGCACCCTTGGGATTGGTATAATATATCTCAGAATCCTAATCTGACGATGGAGTATGTTGAAAAACATCCCGAGCACACTTGGGATTGGTCTGAGATATCTCAGAATCCCAATATAAAGATGGAGTATGTTGAAAAACATCCGGAGCACCCTTGGGATTGGTTTAATATATCTCGTAATCCTAATATTACGATGGAGTATGTTGAAAAACATCCAGAGCACCCTTGGAATTGGGATATTATATCTCATAATCAGACTCATAATCTCAATCTAACCATGGAGTATGTAGAGCTACATCCCGAGCACCCTTGGAATTGGTCTGGGATATCTTATAATCTCAATCTAACAATGGAGTATGTAGAGCAACATCCAGAGCACCCTTGGAATTGGTCAGGAATATCTTCTAATCCCAATCTGACGATGGAGTATGTAGAGCAACATCCCGAACACTCTTGGAATTGGTATTGGATATCTTATAATCCCAATCTAACGATGGAGTATGTAAAGCAACATCCCGAGCACCCTTGGATTTGGGATGGGATATCTCGTAATCCTAATCTAACGATGGAGTATCTAGCGCAGCATCTCGAGCAGCCTTGGGATTGGGATAATATATCTCGTAATGACTTTGAAAAAGAAAAAAACGCATTTATAGAAAAAAAATATAAAGAACATTTATCCGCTTTTAAAATCCAGCAATGGTTTCATCATATAAAATTAAATCCAAACTATAACTATTGCAAAAAACAACTTAATATGTTTTATGACAAATATTTAAGTCGCAACGCCGCAACATGATTATCATTCCCTTTGGCATTAAAAGCCGATTGTCTATGGATCCGATGTTTAACTAAAACTTCCGGGCAATTATAAAATCGTCTCTTCTCTCGCCATAACCGCAACCATAAATCGTAATCTTCCACGAAACAATTCACATCCCAATGCGCCAATTCTTTTTTAATAATAGCACTACTATTTATCATTGGATTATTTTGCAAGAAATTAAAGTTGCCAATATCGCCTGTAGGTATAGCCGGGAATATATTATTTATATCGCCAAAATAAACGCACTTGGTGCCAATAACATCATAACCTTTCAGTAAAAAAGGCTGTTGCACTTCTAGCTTCTTCGGTAACCATATATCATCAACATCTAATATAGCCACATAAGAGTATTGACATTCGCCGAGCATTTTATTCAAAGTCGCTGCTTTGCCTTTGCAATCATGATAATCCAAGACTCTGATTCTCTCATCACCTAACGCCTTAATATAATTATCTACCATTTGAAAAATTTGACTATTCGGTTCGTAACCATTAATCGCGATAATTAGTTCCCACTCTTTAAAAGTTTGATGAATTACGGAGGAGACCGAATCGGGTAAAAACTCGGAACCATTATAGATGGGCATTAGTATACTTGGGGGTACACCCCCACACCCCCCTTTGAAGCAATAAGAATTGTCGCTTTGCATATTATATTTATTACAAAGTAATATTTAAGTTAATTACAAGTAAAAAATAACCCGGTTAAAGGTTATTTTGTATAATTTATTGTTTAAAATCTAATCTATTTAAGCATCAGCGTTTCTCCAGCACGACATACAGCATTTTCCCGAATCGCCAAGACATTTGCACCCATATTTCTCTGCTTCAGTCATAGGTTTTTCTGCAGGTTCCGACAGTACAGGTTCCGACAGTACAGGTTCCGACAGTACAACAGGTTCCGACAGTACAGAAGACTTATAAGTAAACCCTAAACCAGCACAGTCTCGGTTACTAGAACGACCGCCTAAATCTTTTACATGACTAATCGGTTCAATACGACCGGTGCCTTTAGAGCCTAAGCCAACGCCATCAACAAAGCCCATTTTTTTCATTTGTTCTTTGGCAACAACACTGTAAGAGGCATCCACACTGTAAGAGGCATCCACACTGTAAGAGGCATGATCCACATCCTCTCTAAATGTAAATTCTCCTTCAATACTACCCCAATCAAAACTTGTAGGTACTGTCATTGGAATATAGGTCGGCGATTCGGGAACGTATGCTTCTTCTTCTTCTTCTCTTGACGAATATTTTGATACTGGCCATTGCTCTTTCGTTTCTTTTGCTTGATTTTTGTTACTGCTTTCGCTCTTTTCCATGCGAGCTTTGATCTTTTCAATGCGGTAGCGGAGTTCATTCATAGCTTTAATACAGCACTGATATTCACCCCAAAACTGAAACTCATTCTTTTCAGCATCGTAGCAAATATAGTCCATATCGTGATTTTTCATGGTGAGTTTCAAATAATAATTGTTCTCGCCCATAATGGTGACAATCGTATTATTATCTCTCGGAGCCGAATAACTTCCGAAAGAACTGAACTCTCGGCTGCGGACATCACGTTGGACCCAATCTGCTGAATTAATAGACATATTATAAAACCCCTGCGTTACTGAAGCGATCTGCGTAAGCGTTTGTGATTGCGTCAGTTTGGTCAGCTTATAACGCATCGGGGGTATACTTACCTTTTGCTCACGAGGAGCACGTTCATTATAACCTCTCTTGTCATGACGTTCATCCGAACGCCGAACAGAGGACGACGACGAGGATCGGTTTGAGTTTGAGCTTGTTCGTTGTTGATTCATTTTTGATTTGATTAAAAGCGGGAAATACCATCTGTTTAATCTCTAAAAAGTATTTCAATTTTTTGCATTTTACTGCGTCTGCTTACGGTCACTTGCGGTTTAACTGAAAATAGTTGAATTTAGTTAAAAAAATTGATTTAAAGTTAATAGGTTATATAAGAGTATATTATAAAGATGTCAAAATATAGTTGCGAAAAATGTGGTATGGAATTTAAACAAAAGTCTCATTATAATCAACATCTATCTAGAAAAACGCCTTGTATTAAAGAAGCTAAATTAAAAGAATATATTGACAAAGCGGTAGAGGAAAAAATAAATGTAATGAAACAAACTTTGCAGACACCTGAGCTTACTATTGCTCCGCTTACTATTGCTCCAACCTTTATCGAAGTTTGTGCTGGAGGCGGCGGTCTTAGTTGCGGGTTAATGAAAGCCGGCTTTGTACCTTTATTGTTAAATGATAATAATAAAGATTGTTGTGAAACTTTGAAAAAAAATCATA
>Ga0114966_10005163_pt1 | contig 11106 bp, 23 predicted proteins | sample M_130207_XF_Meta_FD_87029 | JGI IMG/M metagenome (GOLD analysis project Ga0114966, IMG submission 87029) | Freshwater microbial communities from Lake Montjoie, Canada to study carbon cycling - M_130207_XF_MetaG | ecosystem: Environmental > Aquatic > Freshwater > Lake | place: Lake Montjoie...
AACTTTATTTGTTGGTGCAACATCAAAGATTCTTGGTGAGCCTTTCTTTGAGTCTGACTTAGCAAAGCAAATGCGACTTAAATCTGAGAAGTCTACGGAACAAGTTGGTGCTTTTATGGCTAACAGATATGGAAGTATTGAAAAAGCAAAGCAAGCACTTGCAACTAATCCTGCTAGTGTTTTATCTGATTTATCATTATTATTTACTGGTGGGAGTATGTTGGCAGCAAAAACTCCTATGCTTACAAAAGCTGCGCCTATATTAAGAACTGCGGCTGAATACACAAATCCATTGAATGTTATTACCAAGCCAGTTGCTTTTGCCGCTAAAGGAATTGCGCCTGTATTGGGTATGACTACTGGCGCTGGTTCAATGGCTATTGAAGAAGCATACAAAGCTGGCAAAGAAGGCGGTGTAAAGGCTAAGTCTTTCACAGAAAACTTGCGTGGGACTGCTGACCAACTTCAAGTTCTTGAGGATACAAAATCCAATTTGCAAGCAATGATTCAAGAGCAACAGAATTTATATCGTTCTGGAATGGTTAATATCAAGGCAGATAAATCTATCCTATTGTTTGATGATATTGACAATGCTTTACAGAAAGCAAATGATCGTGTTTACTTTAAAGGAGTGGCAAGAAGTGAAGATGCTGCTGGATATTTAAAAAAAGCAAACGAAATCATTGATGACTGGAAGAACAGAAATCCTGCTGAATACCATACACCTGAAGCATTAGATGCTTTAAAACAAAAAATCTATGACGATGTTTTGGCTAATATTCCAATAAATCAAAAAAGTTCAACTGGAATCATTGGGGACATTTACAACTCTGTAAAGTCAACTATTCAAAAGCAAGCCCCTACTTATGCAGACACAATGAAGGCTTATGCGGATACAGCAGAGCAAGTTCGTGAAATTGAAAGATCACTGTCTCAAGGTAAAAAAGCATCTGCTGATGCTGGTTTGCGTAAACTTCAAACTGTATTGCGTGATAACGCAACTACAAACTATGGACAACGAGCCAACTTAGTCAGTCAACTTGAGGCTACATCACCTAGTTTGGGTGGTGGTATACCAATCAAGCCAGCACTTGCTGGTCAGGCTTTAAGTAAGGTAACTCCTAGAGGAATCCAAGCTGCTGGAACTATTGGTACTGCTGGACTTCTTAGTCAATTATCCAGCCCATTAACAGCAGCTTATCTGGCAGGGTCATCACCCCGATTAGTTGGTGAAGCTGCTTATTTAACTGGTCAGGGTAGTAGACAAGTTGGTAAGGTTACTGGTCTATTCCCCGAACTTGACTACCCATTAATGTTTAATTTGTTGTCAAAGTCACAAACCCAATAGGAGACTGAAATTGACCCAATCTCTATCTGCCTACTTGCGGCTGGCTTGGTCAAAAACATCCAAGCTGGCTGTGACCTCTATAAGCAAGCTAAAGAACAGTTTGTCTCTATTAAGCGCACTGCTGATGAAGTTGTTGCCATTGGCAAAGAGATTAAAGGATTTTGGGGTACGTTGCGTAAGTTATTTGGCGGTAGTCCCAAGCCTGAAACTGCAAAGTCTATATCAAGGGCTAAAAAGTCTGACTATGTTGCTGTTGACGAAACTCAAGTCAAAGCTGACATCGTTAAGAACCTGAGTGAGTTTTTCAAGCTACAAGAACAGTTAGAAGCGCATATCAGGGAGTCAGAGGAGAAGGCTAGGACTGTAGTTTTCTCTGATGATGTGAACTTGATGGAAGAAGCCCTAAACAGGGTTTTGGCGCAACAGGAGATGGAGAGGTTGGTAGTTCAGATACGAGAGTGCATGGTCTATAAGTCACCTCCTGAGATGGGTGCTTTGTATTCAGAAGTGTTCAGCATGAGGGACATAATTGCGGCAGAGCAGGAGAAGGCAAGGAAAAAGCGGGATGCAGAATCATGGCTACGAAAGGAAAGGGAGCGTCTTCTAGCAGAAAAACAAGCATACCTGTTGGTAGCTTTCCTGTTCCTCCTGTACCTATGGATGGTAATAGGTCTGGTAAGCAAGATTGGGAGAACGTAGTGGGATGGATTGCCGCTTGTGTTCTTGTCATATTGCTGTTGCCTGTTTTGGGTATGTTGTACATGGATGTACTTCAAGCCAAGCATGAAGCCAAACAACAGCAAGAAAAAGTGCAAAGACTGATTAAACAAGTTGAAAAGGAGAACCGAGATGCAAGCACCGATAGACCCAAGTGACACGACAGTCAAACACTTCATCTACTACTATGCGTGGTTTTGGGCGGCAACGTCAGTTCTGTACTTCTTTTGCGTAACCTTTATATCGTTGCCTGAAGGTGGCAGGGACTTCGCCAACATCATTCTTGGGTTTCTGTTGGGTACAGCAGTAGCTACCATTATTTCGTTCTTCTATGGGTCAAGCAAGTCAAGCAAAGATAAGACTGATGCCCTGATGAAAGCAGATGATGTTAAGCCTGTTTAATCCTTGGGTGCTGTTGAGCATCCTGATGGCTGTTTTAGGGGCTTTTGGCAGTGGTTATTACAAGGGTGGCAAGGATGAGAATGCTCGCCAACAGGCTGAAATAGCCTCTTTGAATGCCGCCGCTAGGGAGAAGGAGCAAGCCCTAGTTCAAGCCGTAAACAAGCAAACAACACAATTATTGAAGGTAGAAAACAATGCGAAGATTCAGATTGCAAAACGTGATGCCGCTATTAGCGCTGGTACTCTCAAGTTGCGGATTCCTGTCCAAAGCCCCGTCTGCCCCGTACACACCGCCTCAGATGCCTCCCCTACCCCCAGAGATAGCGTTCAAGCAACAGCCGAACTTGACCGAGAGACTGCTAAAAATCTTATCGCCATCACAGACGATGGAGACAAAGCCATCAGACAACTAAATGCTTGCATAGATGCTTACAACACTGTTTATCAAACTTTGAATAAATCACGTTAAGATTCACATTGTTGTCATTGATTTAGTTTACTTTAGGGCAACTTCACTGGAGTTGTCATGTCAGGAAAACCTGTTTACAGCGATCAAGAGTTTATTGAACTTTGGAAGACGCATGAATCTGCTAGTGCATTGGCAAAAGCTGTTGGCATGGATTTGCGTAATATTATCAGGCGCAAAAACAACATAGAAGCTAGATATGGTACGCAACTGAAATCCAAAAATAATACGCAGCCAAGTATTAAAGAAAATCCAGCAAAGAAAATGTTGGGGATTGAAAATGGTGTCATTCTGGTATTTAGTGATGCTCATTTTCATCCAAGCATTCATACTACTGCTTACAAGGGTCTGCTTTGGGCTATTAAAGAGTTTCAACCCAAGGCTGTTATTGCTAACGGAGATATATTCGATGGAAGTAGTATTAGTTCGTATCCTAGGATTGGGTGGGATTCCGTACCAACAGTTGTAGAAGAATTAAAAGCCTGTGAGTTGGCAATGGGTGAGATAGAGGAGGCTGCCAAGAAAGCAAGACACAATGTAAACCTAGTTTGGACACTTGGCAACCATGATGCTAGGTTTGAAAACCGCCTAGCTTCCAATGCACCTCAATATGAACACGTTAAGGGGTTTTCACTCAAAGACCATTTCCCTGCATGGCATCCTTGTTGGGCTTGTTGGGCAACTGATGATGTAGTCATAAAACACCGCTGGAAAGGCGGTGTACACGCTACGCACAATAACACTGTTAACTCTGGCGTTACGATGGTTACAGGGCATCTACATAGCCTTAAAGTCACCCCTTTCAATGACTATAGACCTTACACTCGTTATGGTGTAGATACAGGAACTTTAGCGGATACAGACGGGGTGCAGTTTGAGAACTACTTGGAACTGTCCCCAACTAACTGGCGCTCTGGATTTGCCCTACTCACATTCCATAATGGAAGATTACTTTTTCCTGAGTTAATAATGAAGTATGCTGAAGGTCAAGTCGAGTTTAGGGGTAAGGTTTACGATGTATAAAAAAAGGGGAGTCCTAAGACCCCCCTGCAAGTAACAACTGCACCTGAATTATGCCATACGTTGCCAGACTACGCCATCTTCGTCTTCTACGATCTCTCCGATTTCGTATTCTTCGTCTTCTTCGTCTTCAACGCTTTCGTCTTCGTCTTCGCTGACTTCATCTTCATCGCACTGGTTGTATTCGTACTCTTCGGTAACGTCATAGTCAACGCACCAGCCATGCAATTGCTGGAATTCGATGAATTCTTGAATGATTGCAATCTTCTCGAAATCACCTGTCTCAATAGTCACTGTCTCTGTACCAAAATCCCACTCAGCAATGTCAATCTCAATCTTAAACATGATGTTCCCCTTGGTTATGGCACTATTGCCAAGTAAAATCCTATCTCTGATTTGTGACAGCTTCCACCCATAATCCCTCAATTTTTACAACGAAAGGTTAAATAAATGAACTTATCTGCCAATTTTTCTTTAAAAGAACTTACAAAATCTGACGCCGCTACCCGTCTTGGTATCGACAATACACCTGATGAGGAAACCATTGACAATCTCAAGACTTTGTGTGACAAGGTGCTTCAGCCTGTTCGTGAGCATTTTGGCAAGTCTGTTACTGTGAATTCGGGTTATCGTAGCCCTGAATCCAATGCCGCTGTTGGTGGCTCTAAGACTTCAGACCATTGCAAGGGTCAAGCTGCTGACATTGAGATTGATGGCTTGCCCAATCCTGAACTGGCTCAGTGGATTATGGATAACTTGGACTATACCCAGTTGATCTTAGAGTTTTATACCCAAGGTCAGCCAAATTCGGGTTGGGTTCATGTATCGTATGACCCTAATAACCTGAAGAAGCAGGAACTTACCGCTGTTAAGGTTGCGGGGAAGACTCAGTATTTTCAAGGTTTACAGGCTTAATAAGCCTCCTACAGAAGTGTTTAGGGGTGAGGTGTTCGTACAAGATCACCTCACCACACTTCTCACATAACCAAGCATGACCCATATCTACAGTGGTCTGCTTGTTGCCATGCTGACCATTCTTGCGCCCGTAAAAGGTTCTAATCTTACGAATCATTTACTTGATTTAGCCCGTGAATAAACAGTAACTTGCTGTTTTTCTTGAAGTCCAATTTTAGCTTGTGCAGCCTGACCCCATGCTCTGCCTTGAGCAATTTGGCGCATTTCCTTGTCTCTTGTCCAGATTGATGCTGTCCCATCACGCCAGTCAAATGCGTTCTTTTTCTCAATCATGCTTGTCCCCTTGCTCTGATGGCTTCAGCGCAAGCCAACTCAGTACGCTCTCCGTAATAATCTTCAAGGCTGTTTATACTTCCACACACCCTCGCACAGGCTTCACGTTCTTTGGCGGCTACCAGTTTGGCAAAGACTTCATATCGTTTGTCAAAAGCGTTTGTGGTTCCGTCATCAATTTCATATTCAACAAAACCAGCCTCCCACGCCATCGCAATGATTTCATCTTGTGTCATAGCTTCTTTTCCTTAATCTCTTTCTGTATCCCCGCACTCATTTGCAGAAACATTCGCATCCACTTGATACCGCCAAGTCTTTGGTACTCGGCAAACTCTGATTGGGTAAGGCGCAACGTGATGGACTTACCCTGCTCTGTCTTTTCTTTCATATCTTTAAATTCCTGATGTAGATCGTTAGTGAATCAATCGTATCTTTCCCAAAGCCAGTTAGCTTCTCCACTTCTAAAGCCACTTCTTCAATGACTTGGTTGCGGTATGGGTTTTTTGATATGGCAGCTTGTACGGCACGTTTGCGCCACAGACTCTGCTTCTCATCCTCATCTGTCATGTTTTACCCTTTTCTTAATTTGAGTCGCAAGAATGATTCTTTCAATCTTCTTGCACATATAGCGGTTGTCAGGTGTTCTAGTCCACTCGCAATCTGGACACTTCACTACTCGTCTTGTTCCTTGTTTAGTAGGTACAACACAAATGCGATGCAGACGCAAATTCCCAATGCGAACCCTGAAATCCCCATTACGGCTACCCAGATGATTGTTTCCCACATTGATCTTCTCCTTTGGTTTGTTGTCTAATGAATCAAAGTACATCAGAGCCACAGCACAAGCAGCGGCAATGATTAACTTGATGATCGTATTCATTTGCTTTCAGCCGCCAGCAAGTCGAGTTCCAAGGACTTCATCTGCTCCTTGATGATGGTCATTTCCTGTTCCATCAGTTCAAGTTTCTTTTCCAGACGTTTCCTAGTCATAGTCTCCGCATGAGCCCAGCCGATAGCAACAGCATCATTGGCAACCTTGTCAATGAGTTGGATGATCTCGTTACGGCTCATAAAGCTGCCGACAATGCCTTTAGCTGGCGCTATGCGGTTTATCAATTCTGTGATTTCTGATGCGATGCTCATGCTGTTTCTCCTTGAGGTTGTGGGGTATGCCATGCTGACTGCAAGGCGGTGAAGTTCATAGGCTCAACTGTGACAGTGGATAGGAACAAGCCCTTACCATGCAGCTTGCGCCCCCAATCGTCAGTTGCCTTGGTATTGGTCAACTCCTTACGCTTAACAGCGTTATAGACGTTATTAGGCTTGAATCCAGCCTCTACCAACTCATCCATTGTGCGAGGTTCTTGGCAGAAGTCTTGGAGATCGGTCATATCCACCCTAATCCTTTTATTGGTGCGGCAACCATAAAAATCAATCCAACTACTTGGCAATATTTTGCATTTAATGTTGGTGCAATCCAAATAGTGCCAAGAATAATCAACATTTGTGTTTCAGTCATGTTGACCACCATGACACTAAAAGAACAGCTAGACCAATGCCGATAGCAATGGCGGCGAGAATGTCAGGGATTGTTTCTTTCATGGGGTTGCTCCTTTAATAGTCTTGACCAGCACGGGCGGGTTGTGCGCCTAAGAACTCAGCGTTGTAGGGTGCGTTGTAATTAAATGATGCTTTACGGATTACAGCGGCGGCTATTGCATCGCACTTGTCAGAATCAATTTCTGGGAAATTGCATTCAATGTTGTAGCCAAGGCTTTCAACATCCCATCCGCTAGATGACTCTAAACAATTTTCTGCATGAGCAACCGCATTGCGGGTTATCGCAAATGCGTCAATTCTTGTTAAGTAGGCTTTGCTTTGGTTTGCATTCATTTCAATTCTCCTTTAAGGTTGAAAGATGGGGCTTGCGCCCCGTTGGGTTGATTAGTTAACGACTCTCAAAATACCAGTGTGACCAGTGCCTTTTAAGAAATCGACCATTTCGGCAAGCAATTCCTTTTTGGAATTTGCAGAGAACTCAATGGGTGTATCCGCAAGATCAACAATATTGGTGCGGATATTGATGCCCTCAATCTCGCCAAGAAAATACTCGCCAGAGTAGCAGTCATCTTTTTCGTACACATATGCTTTGTAGATTTTTGTCATCTTGTTTCTCCTAGTGAGTTGATTTGTAAGATGCGGGGCAGCTTGTTCTCATACGAACATCAGATTTATCGCTGTTCATAAAATCTATTAAGTCACGATAAGTTTCAAACCAGTAATGGTGATGCGAAACTTGGGCGCAATAAAACTCGTCGTGCATTTCAGGTGTTGAGTAATCGGTGTATTTCATCTTCAATTCTCCTGTTAGGTTTGGGTTGCTGACAGTTGCCAATCATATAGAGTTGGACTACATAGTCAACCCCCACCCATTTAATCCCACACATTTCAGTAGGGTATTTAATCAGATAGCACTTGACTTATTAATCCAATGTTCCCTAGAATCCTTGGCTATGAACACTCCAACTATGCAAACCATTGAAAACATTAGGGAAAAGGCTGAGAAAGCTGGCTACACCATTACTGATGTAGCTAGACACGCTGGCTTTGACCCATCTCAAGTTAGCCGTTATGCCACTGGTAGAACCATACCATTGGTGACTTCCATACAACGGCTAGAAGACTCGGTAGATTCCCTTATTCAGCAGCGTCTTAAAGCCTTAAACAGTGCTGAAAGGGTTGAAGAATGACAGTTATCACCACAGTCTTCTCACCCAAGCGCATCATTGGTATAGATGTAGGCTTAAATGGAGCTATAGCTATGCTGAACGGGGAATCCCTGCATGATGTAGTTGATATGCCAACAGTCTCCCTTACCCGCAATGGCAAAGCCAAAAGGCAGATCAGCATCCCCGAACTGGTAGCCATCATTGAGGAATTTAAACCCTCTGAGGCTTATGTCGAGAAGGTCTTTGCAATGGCTGGTCAAGGAGTAACAAGCGTCTTCTCTTTTGGGCGCTCTCTAGGTGCTATAGAGGGTGTTCTTGCGGCTAGATGTATCAAGACAACCTTGGTGACTCCACAAGCTTGGCAGAAGGCTATGGGAGTCTCAGGGGGAAAAGATGGCGCTAGAGCAAGAGCAATGGAAGTATTCCCTTGGCATACTAGCTACTTCAAACGAGTCAAAGATGATGGTAGAGCAGATGCGGCACTAATTGCAGCTTGGGGGTTGAGGCATGGATGACAAAGAAAGAAAAACCTTGCGTGAGCATATCGTTTGGCTAGGCTCACAGCTTGAACAAGAACGCAAGCAGAACCAACAGACTGTAGTCTTCATCAAGCGTCTTCTAGACCCTGAAGACTTGGGTCATGCAGTCTCAAATGAAACAAGACAACTTGCCTACCAGTTACTCATTGAAAATCACCATATCGAAAGAGCATCATGGCAAAACAAATAAACCTTAGAGCATCAGCGGCATCCCGATGGATTGCCTGTCCCGCCTCTGCCAGACTTTCAGCACAAATGCCCTATGTCGAGGGCGGCGAGGCGGCAAAGATCGGGACTGCCATTCATGCCTTGGCAGAGACTTGCTACCAGCTTGACTCTGACCCCATGAAGTCCATTGGTACAGTCGTTGAAGGTATCAAGATGACTGAGGAAAACTGTGAGTTTGCTCTTGAGCATCTAAAGGCTATTTGGGCTATTGAAGATGAATTTACACGGGCGGCAATGCTTGTCCCACAATTCCAACTCTTTGTTGAGAAGTTTTTACCATACCAAGACACTCCACAGGTCAAGGTTGGTGGTACTGCTGATGTAGTTGGCTACTGTCACTTAAGCCGCAAACTTATCATTGCAGACCTTAAAACAGGTCGAGGCTATGTAGACGCTGACAATGACCAGTTGCGCCTATACGGGTTGGCTGCTCTTGAAGCTGAACAACTCTACAAATACATTGATACTGTCGAACTCTGGATTATCCAACCTCATCATGGTGAAGTCAGAAAGCACTCAATGACAACGCAAGAGTTGGTAGATTGGGAGCATTACGTTCTTATCCCTGCTATTGAGAATGCACTGAACCCATTGTTTCAACCTGTACCCTCGGACTCTGCTTGCCAATACTGCAACGCTAGAACAATCTGCCCTGCACAATCTAATCTTGCTGAAGTAGTTGCCACTGCACCGCCTGTAGAGATGCTCACAGAGGCGCAAATAAGCGTCTTGCTGACTAAGTTTGATATGGTTGAGGGCTACATCAAGGCGGTACGAGATCACGCCTTAAAACGCATGGAATCAGGCTCTGTCATTGATGGTTGGCAACTGCAACCTAAACGAGCGTTGAGGTCGTGGACTGATGAGAAAGAGGCTTATGCTGGACTCTTAGCCTTAGGGCTTGACGCTCGCCAAGTAACAAAGACCGAAATCATCACCCCTGCACAAGCTGAAAAACTGCTAACAAAAGACCAAAAGCCTAGCCTTGAAGCGTTAACTTCCCGCATATCCAGCGGATTAACGCTTGCACGAGATAAAGGTTTAACACAATAATCACTACCCCGAATCCCCCAACCCCGTGGCATCAGCCACTTCAACTTTAACTTTAAACAGGAAACTTCAAATGAACTTAAACCTCTCAAACTCTGGCGGCTCTGGCAACTACATCCGCTTCTCCCCCCAAGCTAATGCTTGGTCAAACCAAGATGGTGAATTTGTCTTAGAGAAATTTGTCTTTGACTACGAGAACTTGCAAACTGGATGGATGCTTATTGCAACTGGCATCTTTGAATTCAATGCTGATGACTCGTTGGGGCGTAAAGGCGCACAACCTACTCCCGAATTCAAGCGTGGCTTTAAGGCAATTTTCTATAATAAGACTATGGGAGTCGCAGAGTTCAGTGCCAATGGCGCAGGGGCTAACATGGGCTTGGAATCCCTGTACAAGCAAGTACAAGCGCAAGCTGGCGCTAATTTGGGGAAGTTGCCCGTGGTTGAGTACACAGGCTCACGACCCGAAAAGGTAGGCAAGGGCAGCACTCGTGTACCTGAGTTCACTGTTACAGGTTGGGTAGCTAGACCTGCGGCATTGCAAGAAGGTGCAGCGGCAGAACCTGAGTTCTCTGCGCCAGCACCAGTTGCTAAACCCGCACCTAGCAAACCTGTCCCCTCTAAGCCAGCACCATCACTTGACGATGACGAGATGTTTAGCTAACCCCTAGCACTCCACAGCACCAGAGTTTCGGGGGAGACTCTGGTTTTTTTGTCCCTTTAATAAAGATACCTAATGTCAGCACAAGAAATAGCGTCCATCTTGGGTAACGCAAAGAAAGTTGGTGGTGGTTACCTTGCTAGTTGCCCCGTACCTAGTCATGGTCAAGGTAATGGAGACAAGCATCCAAGCCTGTCTATAACTATGTCAGATGATGGCAACCCCCTGTTCAAGTGTCATGGCGGCTGTGACCAGCATACAGTCTTCTCAACCATTAAGGACATGGGACTTCTGCCTTCCCTTCCTGACAGACCTGACTACCTCGACAGTATCAAGCCAATGAAACCCATCCCATTGATCTCTACGCCAGTGCTAGAGCATGAATGGCATTACACAGATGAAGATGGCATCAGCCTATTCATCAAGCAAAGATTCAAGACCTTTGACTCTAAAGGCAAGACATATAAGACCTTGAGAGTCATGCCCGATGGCACAAGAGTTGGCAAATTGGGAGACTGCAGGATAGTCCCTTACAAACTGCCCGATCTGCAACAGGCTACTGCCGCTGGTAGGGTTGTCTACATAACCGAGGGTGAGAAGGCGGCAGATGCCTTGGGCAGTCTTGGGGTAGTGGCTACAACATCTCACGCTGGTTCAGGGTCATGGAATCCTGAACTTAACCAATACTTTAAAGATGC
>Ga0114966_10005165_pt1 | contig 11105 bp, 10 predicted proteins | sample M_130207_XF_Meta_FD_87029 | JGI IMG/M metagenome (GOLD analysis project Ga0114966, IMG submission 87029) | Freshwater microbial communities from Lake Montjoie, Canada to study carbon cycling - M_130207_XF_MetaG | ecosystem: Environmental > Aquatic > Freshwater > Lake | place: Lake Montjoie...
ACGCCATTTCGCCTGTCGTCGCTCAGCGTCGCGTGCTCGCGTCCATACGCCTACTTCGGGCAGCGGGCCTTCGACCTCATCCCCGGGGCAGGCCAGGACGGCATGCTGGGCTGGATGGGCGCGGCCACGCGCAGCGTCAGGGGCCCGGCCATCGCTGCCACGGGTGCGCTCACAGGGGCCTGGCACCTCGACTCATCGCGGCTGGCCCACGGTGTGTCATCCCGTCGCATCACCATGGAGAGCCCCAGCGGCGTGGCCCTGCAGGCCGACGGCGAGCCGCTCGGGCGATTTCATCATGTGACCTTTGAGCCAGCCCCGGGGCTGCGGGTGCTGCGCGCGGGCTAGATGTCGTGCCCGGCGACCAGGTCGTCGAGATGGGTCTCGAGCCGGCGGCCGAGCATCGCGAGGGCCCGGGCGCTGCCGGGGCCGCCGTGCCGGGCCGACAGGCACAAGGTGGCGCGCACATCGCGCACCACTGCTGCTGCGGGCTCGCTGAGGGCACCCCCACCGGCAGGACCCGGTGGTGGCCACTCGGGCGGACGGCCCTCCATGAGCGGTGCAATGACCCGGCGCACCGACGTCACGACGGCGTCGAACGCATCATCGGGCAGCGATCCGCGGGCGCCGTCAAGGGCGTCGCGTACCTGTGGCCACGGATCTGCCGGCTCGCCGGGCGGCAGCGCGCGCGCCAGCGCAAGCGGGTCGTCGATGGGCACGAGACGCGTGGCGTCAAACCGCCCCTCTGCCATGGTCAGCCCGGCGGCGGGGTGTCGCGGCCCGACACCATCGCCATGCCGTTCTCCGGATCCCGAAGGGGGCCGAGCCTGCGGAAGCGGTCACGGCGCGCAGTACGGCGCTCAGCCGGCGTAAGGCCCTCGAGTTCCGCAAGCGTGCGCTCGAGGTACTGGCCGAGAATTTCCGCAGCCTGGTCGTAGTCGGTGTGCGCTCCGCCAGGGGGCTCGGGCACCACGGCGTCGGCCACGCCCCAGCGGTAGCAGTTGGCCGCGGTGGGCTTGAACGCCTGCGCGGCCTTCTTGGCCTGCGAGGCATCACGCCACAGAATGGCCGAGGCGCCCTCAGGACTGATGACCGAGTACGTGCTGTTCTCGAGCATCAACACCTTGTCGGCGATGCCGAGGCCGAGTGCGCCACCCGATGATCCCTCGCCAATGACCACGGCAACCACCGGCACGTCGAGGCGCCACATCAGCTGCATGCTGCGGCTGATGGCCCCACCCTGCCCGCGCTCCTCGGCGCTGGCACCGGGGAAGGCACCGGGGGTGTCGATCAGCGTGATCACGGGAATGCCCAGGCGATTGGCGATCTCCATCACGCGCATCGACTTGCGGTAGCCCTCGGGGCTCGCCATGCCGAAGTTGCGGTAGGTGCGCTCGTTGGTGTCGCGGCCCTTCTGCTGGCCCACAATGGCCACCGGGCGGCCGTTGAAGCGGCCAAAGCCCGCCACCATTGCGGGGTCGTCGCCGAACAGGCGGTCGCCGTGCATCTCCTCGAAGTCGGAGCAGATGCGGTTGATGTAGTCGAGCGTGTAGGGACGCTCGGCGTGGCGGGCCAACTGAATGCTCGCCCAGAGATCCTCGTCAACCTGCGGCTCGCTGGTACGGCCGAGCTTGCCGGTGACGCGACGCACAAATCCGGGGCCGTCGGGCTTGCTCACTCGCCACCCTCCGTGTCGTCGCCGCCCGAGGGCAGGATCTTGTTGATGGCCTTGCGCGCGGCTTCGGGGAACGACTGTGCAGCGCGGCCCACACCACCCGCGGCGTCCTGTGCCCACTGCAGTGAGCCACCGCTCTGGGCGGCCTGACCGGGGGGCGGGGCAAGGATTGCCAGCACGCGCCCAATGCGTGCGGCCAGCTCGCGGCGGTCAACCACAGCGTCCACCTGGCCATTGGCCAACTGGCGCTCAGCGCGGCCGAAGTCGGACGGCAGCACCTCGCGGGTGGTCTCCTCAATCACGCGGGGGCCACTGAAGGCGATGAGCGCGCCGGGCTCTGCGTAGGTGACATCACCAAGCGATGCAAAGGATGCCCACACGCCACCGGTGGTGGGGTGCGCGAGAATCACGACGACGGGCACCCGGGCGTCGGCCAGGGCGTCGAGCGCGATGACCGTCTTGGCCATCTGCATGAGGGCCAGCGTGCCCTCCTGCATGCGGGCGCCACCGGACGACGACAGCACCACGAAGGGCACGCCCTTCTGCGCCGCGTACTCGCAGGCGCGCGCGAACTTCTCGCCCACCACGGCGCCCATGGAGCCACCCATGAACGAGAAGTCCATGATGGCCGCCACGCACGGCACGTGACGGATCTCGAGCTCGGCACACACGATGGCCTCGCCCATGCCCGTGCTGCTCTCCGCGTCGCGGATGCGCTCGACATAGGGCTTGAGGTCGGTGAACTGCAGGGGGTCGGCGGCGCGCAGCTCGGGCCACAGCTCGGTGTAGCCACCCGGCTCACCCAACTGCTCAAGGCGTTCGCGGGCAGTGACGGCGAAGTGGTGGCCACAGGCCGGGCACACGCGCATGTTGCGGCGCATCTCGTCGGCCGAGTAGTGGCTGTCGCACTTGGGGCACGTGCCGGCATCAGACGCGATGCGGCGCGGGCGGTCCTGCCGGTGCCCGAGGTGCCGGAGGCGCTCAAAAGAGACATTGATGTTGCGGCCCACGCGACTCATCCGTTGTCGATATTGCCATGCGGCGCGGAGCCGCGTGTGGAGACCCACTCCTCAACCGCTTTCCGGTACGCGGGCACGATGCGCCCCTCGTGGCGATGCATGAGCAGGTCTTTCGCTGCCACCTCGGGCGAACGGCCCCGCAGACGCAGCACGGCGTACGCCACCATCATCGATCGACGCCGTCCACGCTGGCAGTGGATGAGCACCCGGGCGTGGGGATCGGCGTCAAGCCAGCCCGCGGCGGTCTCGGCCGCCTCAGCCCACTTCGTCGGCGGCTGATGCCGGCCGTGGTCCCACATCGGTGCGGCCACCACGTGCGTGGTACCAAACGCCTGCTTCTCGGCCGAGAGATCCTGGCTGAACCTGGTCTGCAGGTGCGCACGGCAGTTGACCACGTGCGTGACGCCCTCGCGCTGCAGCACCAGCAGGCTCGCGGGCGTGGGAATGCTGCCGATGGCGATGCGCTCGTCACCGATCCAGGTCCACGGACGGGTTTTGGTGCCGGGCCCGTACACCCGGTTGGTGAACCTGAACCAGATCTCCCGGATGAACGTGGTGGCGGCCGAAAACCGCCCCATCGGGGGATGGTGGGGTCGCGCCTCGCTCAACGCGCTCCCGCGCGAATGAAGGCCAGGGTGGCGTTGTGACCGCCAAAGCCGAACACGTTCGACAGCGCAGCCTTGACGTCGGCCGTGCGGGCCTCGTTGGCCACGTGGTCAACGCCCGCGCAATCGGGGTCGGGGTCGTGCAGGTTGATGGTGGGAGGCACGATGCCCTTCTGCAGGGCCAGGGCCGTGAGGCCGCCCTCGAGCGCACCAGCGGCACCCAGCGTGTGTCCGTGCATCGACTTGGTGCTGCTCACCATGGTGCGTGCGGCCTTCTCATCACCGAGGGCCAGCTTGATGACGCGAATCTCCGACGGGTCGCCCACCGGCGTGGACGTTCCGTGCGCATTGACGTAATCGATGTCGTCGGCGTCGAGGTCGGCGTCGGCGAGCGCCATGGCCATTGCTGCGGCCGGGCCCTTGCCGGTTGGGTCGGGCTCGGTGATGTGATGGGCGTCGCCCGACAGGCCGTAGCCCACCATCTCGGCGATGATGTCGGCGCCACGGGCCTCTGCGCGCTCCCACTCCTCCAGCACGAGCACCGCTCCTGCCTCGCCCATCACGAACCCGTCGCGGCCGATGTCGAACGGGCGGCTTGCGGTGCCGGGGTCGTCGTTGCGTGTGGAGAGCGCGCGCATCGCGTTGAAACCAACGATGCCCACGTAGGTGACCGCGGCCTCAGATCCACCGGCCAGCATGACGTCTGCACGGCCGAGGCGGATCTGGTCGAAGGCGTCACCGATGGCGTGGTTGGCCGATGCACACGCGGTGGTGGCACACGAGAGCGGACCCTGAAAGCCAAGCTCCATTGACGCCTGCGCGGCCGCCATGTTGGCGATGATCATGGGGATGAACAGCGGGCTCACGCGGTCGGCACCGCGGTCGCGACAAATCACGACCTGCTGGTAGAAGGTCTCGATGCCGCCGATGCCGGAGCCGATCATCACGCCCACGCGGTCGGGGGTGACGGTGCCCTCCACGCCGCTGTCGTCGAGCGCCAGTCGGCTGGCCGCCACGGCCAGCTGCGAGAAGCGGTCCATGCGACGTGCGGTGCGCTTGTCGAGGAAGTCGGTGGGCTCAAAGCCCGGCACCTCGCACGCGAAGTGGGTCTCGCAGTCCTGGTAGTCGAAGCTCGTGATGGTCTTGGCCGTCGACTCGCCGGCGATGGCGCCCTTCCAGGCGGCTTCGCGGCCGATGCCGAATGGGCTCACCACACCGAAGCCCGTGATGGCCACCCGGCGGAGTCCCTTTGCATTGATGAGCCTGCTCATCCTTCTCTCCTACATCGCGAGGCCGCCATCAACCGGAATAACGGTTCCGGTGATGAACGCAGCCGCGTCCGTGCAGAGGAACGTCACAAGTGACGCGACGTCCTCAGGTGTTCCGAGCCGCCCAAGCGGCGTGTGCGACAGCAGTGTGTCGCGCACGTCGTCGGACAGCCCGGCGGTCATGTCCGTGGTGATGTACCCGGGCGCCACGGCGTTGGCCCGCACGCCCCTGCCCCCGGCTTCCTTCGCCAGGCTCTTGGTGAGCCCGATCACGCCTGCCTTGGCAGCCGCGTAGTTGGCCTGCCCCGCATTGCCCATCATGCCCACAACGCTCGAGACGGCGACGATGCTGCCGGCGCGGCGCTTCATCATTCCCCGAAGCGCAGCGCGTGCCGTGAAGAATGACCCCGACAGGTTGGTGCGGATGACCGCGTCCCAGTCGTCGTCACCCATGCGCATCATCAGGCCATCGCGGGTGATGCCCGCGTTCAGCACCAGTGCGTCGAGCGGCCCGAGCGCCGCTTCGGTGGCTGTCACCACGGTCTCGGCGGCGGCGGCATCGGCGATGTCGCCCTGCACGATGTGGGCCTTCTGGCCCGCGGCTTCAACGGCTGCGGCAGTGGCCTTCGCCCCCGCCTCGTCGTTGACGTAGCCAATGCCCACGTCAAACCCGGCGTTCGCCAGGGCGATGGCGCAGGCGGCACCGATGCCGCGGCTCGCACCTGTGACCAGTGCGGTACTCATGCCATCACCTCCGCAATGCCGGCGAGATCGTCGGGGCCCGACACCTGGTGCAGCGATGCGTCGCGCGTGATGCGCTTGACGAGGCCCGACAGCACGCGTCCCGGGCCCAGTTCAACACACGTGTCGGCACCCATGGCGATGGCGGCCTCCACGGCCTGGCCGAATCGCACCGGCGAGGTGAGCTGGTCGAGCAGCACCGGGCGCATGCGGCCCTCGGGCTCCACCTGCGCGGTGGTCGTGGAGAGAAATGCCATTGACGGGGCCTTCGGGTCCCAGGCCTCAAGGGCCGGGGCCAGACGGTCGCTCGCAGGCGCCATGAGCGGGCTGTGGAATGCGCCGCCTACCTTCAGCTGCGTGGCCTTCACGCCCCGCTCGCCTGCAATGTCCATGAGGCGCGCGATGCCGTCCATGCTGCCCGACGCGACAACCTGGCCGGGGCAGTTGTAGTTGGCGGGCCACACATCGCCGGCCTCATCGCAGAGCGCCTGCACGTCGTCGTCCGACTGCCCGAGGATGGCCGCCATGGTGCCCGGGCGCTCCTCGCCCGCGGCCTGCATGGCCGCGCCGCGCTCGCCCACCAGGCGAAGCGCCTCACCGAACTCGATGGCACCACATGCCACGAGGGCCGAGTACTCGCCAAGCGAGTGGCCAAGTGCCACATCACCGGTGAGTCCGTGGTCGCGGGCCACGCGCCAACATGCGGTGCTCATGGTGAGAATCGCGGGCTGGCACACGTCGGTGCGCACCAGGTTGTCTTCTGGCCCCTCGAAAATGATGCTGGTGATGTCGTAGCCCAGAGCGTCGTTGGCCTCGGCGAAGGTCTCGGCGGCAACCGGGAAGGCCTCGCACAGCTCGCGGCCCATGCCCACCTGCTGGGCACCCTGTCCCGGAAAGAGCAGCGCGATCATGCGCGCGGCTCCCAACGCACAAGCGCAGCGCCCCAGGTGAGGCCCGCACCGAAGCCCACCATCAGCACCAGATCACCCGGGTTCACCTGCCCGCGCTCCGCGGCCTCGGCCAGCGCGATGGGGATGGACGCCGATGAGGTGTTGCCATAGCGATCGAGGTTCATCACAACCTTCTCCCGGGGAATCTCCAGCTTCTCGACCGCGTGATCGAGGATTCGCTCATTGGCCTGATGCGCCACCAGCAGGTCGACGTCGTCAACCGTGAGGCCGGCCGCCTCCAGCAGACGTGTGGCCGAGTCGATCATGATGCGCGTGGCGAAACGGAACACCTCGCGGCCCTGCATCTGGATGCAGAGGTCCTCGTGGGTGACGCCCTCGGTGCGCGACGGCATGCGCGATCCGCCTGCCGGGATGCAGAGGATGTCCCTGCCGGAGCCGTCGGCGCCGAGCTCGAACCCGATGACGCCATCACCCTGCGCACCCTCGTCGTCTGCCTCGACGATGGCGGCGCCCGCACCGTCGGCGAACAGCACGCAGGTGGATCGGTCGTCCCAGTTGACGATGCGCGACAGGGTCTCCGCGCCGATCACCAGCGCCTTGCGGGCAAAGCCCGCCTCCACCATCGCCGTCGCGTGGGCGAACGCGTAGACGAACCCGCTGCACACGGCGTTCATGTCAACGGCGGCGGCCGCGGTTGCGCCCAGGCGCTCGGCCACAAGCGTTGCCGTGGGCGGGAAGATGTGGTCGGGCGTGGTGGTGGCCACGATCACCAGGTCGATGTCAGACGCGCTGGTGCGGGTGCTGCGGAGCACTGCCTCGCCGGCGGCCACTGCCAGGTCTGATGTGGCCTGATCGTCGGCCGCGATACGCCGCTCGCGAATGCCGGTGCGCTCGCGAATCCACTCATCGGTGGTGTCGACGATCTCGGTGAGCTCGGCGTTGGTCAGCACCCGATCGGGCAGGTACGACGCGACGCCCGTGAGGCGTGCGCGGGGATGGCGCTTCCCCGCCAGGGCCAGCACGCTCAGGCCACCCCTTCGCGATCGACGATGGCGAACTTGAGGATGGCCGTGCAGGCCACCTCGTCGCCCACGCGGGCCTCGGCCTCGGCTTCGCCAATGGGGCCGCGCTGGCGCGTGACCCTGGTGGACATGTCGAGCACGTCGCCCGGGCGCACGGGTCGGCGAAATTTCACCTTGTCGATTCCGGCAAACAGGGCCAGCTTGTTGCGGCTCTCGGGCAGCGACAGGGCGGCAAGCGCCCCGGTCTGGGCCAGGGCCTCGACGATGATGACGCCGGGCATGATGGGCTCGCCGGGAAAGTGGCCTTCCAGAAACGGGGTGGCCGGGTCGAGGGTCCACCGGGTACGCGCCGACTCGCCGGGCACAAGCTCGACGATCTCGTCAACGAAGAGGAACGGCTCCCGGTGCGGGAGGATGTCCTTGGGGTCTGGAAGGCGGCTCACGATCCGGGAAGGCTACCGGTTTCGTATCCTCCAGCGCGTGACCTCCGAGCGCCCAGCCATGCCCATCGCCACACCTGACGGAACGCACCCATCCGCGTGCCCTGTTTGCGGCATGACCGGCGGCCGCGAGATCCTTGCCGCACGCGATCACCGTCGCGGGATGCCGGGCGAATTCCGGGTGGTCGAGTGCACCTCGTGCCGGCTTGCCCGCACCGATCCGTGGCCCGACGATCCCGGCGCCTGGTACCCCGACGAGTACCCCCAGCACGGCGACCAGCCATCGCTCACGGCACGGGCATCGGGCGCTGCCCTGCGCCGGGCAGCGCGCCCGGGAACGCGGCGCCTGGGACGCATTCTGGGGCGGGCAGTGCCCGAGGCCGACACCGGCGGACCGGTTGCCCCGAGGTCGCGCATTCTCGACGTGGGCGCAGGCACCGGCACCGCTGTTGCCGCATTTCGCGCAGCCGGGCACGACGCCTGGGGTGTGGAGCCATCACTCCGCGCAGTGGTGGTTGCCGAGGGTCGGGGAACCGAGGGTATGGTTGCCGGGTCGCTTGACGATGCGCTCGACACCGCGCTCATCCCCAGCGGGCCGTACGACGTCATCCGCATGAGCCAGGTGCTCGAGCATGTTGCCGATCCCATCGCCCTGCTGGAGCGGCTGCGCAGCATCGTCGCCCCAACAGGACGTCTCATTGTGGGTGTGCCAAACCTCGACTCCCTGGCGCGCAAGGTCACCGGCGGAGCGTGGGATGGCCTCGAACTTCCGCGCCACCTCCTGCACTACACCCGCGAATCGCTGCTGTGGGTGCTCAGCCTCGGCGGATTTCACGTCACATCCATGCGCACCGCGCCGTTGCTCGGCGTACTGCCGGGCTCCATCGACGCCCGCACCGCTGGCGGGGATCACCAACGGGGCTGGAGCGACGCACTTCCCGTGCGCGTGGCCCTCTACCCCGTTGAGTGGGCACTTGGTGCCGCCGGGCAGGGCGATGGCATCGTCGCCATCGCCGAGCCCGCCGGCCCCTAGCTACTCCTCGTCATCCCCGGCGTCGTCCGGGGCGTCATCCGCCTCGGCCGCGTCGGCCACCTCGACCGTGTCAGCGGCGGTGCCCTCGGGTGCCTCGGCGTCGGTCTCCACCTCTGCCTCGTCGCCAACCGGCTCCTCCGACTCGTCCACCGGCGCGCAGGTCACCACCTGGTCCTCATCGCCCACATCCATCAGGCGAACACCCTCGGTGCTGCGACCCATGCGCTTGACGGAGTCGACCTCGATGCGAATGACCTGGCCGTTCTTCGACACCAGCAGCAGGTTCTGGCCGCTGCGCACAATGCGCGCGGTGATGAGCTCACCCTTCTTGTCGCTCACCTTGATGGTGCGCACGCCCTTGGTGGGACGCCCCTTGCTCGGGTACTCGGTGAGCGCGGTGCGCTTGCCGTAGCCGTTTCCGGTGACCACCAGCAGGTCGCACTCCTCGTCGACCACGCCAATGGCCAGCACGCGGTCGCCTGCGTCGAGGTTCATTGCGCGAACGCCCTGTGTGCCGCGGCCGGTGGCGCGCACCTTCTCCTCGTCGAAGCGCGCGGCCTGGCCGCGCGCCGAGACGATGAGCAGGTCGGCGTCGCCGTTGGTGAGCTGCACGCCCACCAATTCGTCGTCGTCGGAGAGGCGGATGGCGATGATGCCGGCCTCGCGCAGCACGGTGTTGTAGGCGGCGAACTCGGTCTTCTTCACCATGCCCTGCTTGGTGGCCAGCACCAGATACTTGCCCTCGCCGTAGTCGCGCGTGTTGAACACCTGACGGATTTCCTCGTCCGGCAACAGCGCGAGCACATTTGCGATGTGGCGGCCACGTGCGTCACGCGCAGCCTGCGGGATCTCGTGCACCTTCTGGCGGTACACGCGGCCCTGGTTGGTGAAGAACAGCAGGAAGTCGTGGGTGGAGGCGATGAACAGGTGGTCAACCCGGTCCTCGTCCTTCAGCTTCGCCCCGCGAAGCCCCTTGCCGCCGCGGCGCTGCGCACGGTAGGTGGTGACCGGAAGGCGCTTGATGTAGCCGCCCGAGGTGATGGAGATGACCATCTCCTCTTCGGCAATCAGGTCTTCGAGGTCGATCTCACCCTCGGCCGGGATGATCTCCGTACGACGTTCGTCGGCGTACTTGCCGCGCACCTCGCTGAGTTCGTCGCGAATCACCTGGTACACCCGGGCCTCGTCGCCGAGGATGGCGCGCAATTCGGCGATCTCAACCTGCAGCTCGTCGTACTCGGCCTGGATCTTCCCGGACTCAAGCTGCGTGAGGCGCTGCAGTCGCAAGTCGAGGATCGCGCGGGCCTGCAGTTCGGTGAGGTTGAACTCGCTCATCAGGCCGTTGCGGGCCTCTTCCGGGTCAGCCGCCCGGCGGATGAGTGCGATCACCGCGTCGATGTCCTTGAGCGCGATGAGCAGACCCTCGAGCACATGGGCCCGGGTCTCGGCGCGCTCGAGGCGGAACCTCGACCTGCGGCGAATGACGTCGCGCTGGTGGTCGAGGTAGTGGCGGATGAAGTCGCGCAGCGAGAGCGTGCGCGGCACACCCTCCACCAGGGCGATGGCGTTCACGCCGAACGTCGTCTGCGCCTGCGTGTGCTTGTAGAGCTTGTTCAGCACCACCTTCGGCACGGCGTCGCGGCGCAGCTCAACCACAACGCGAATACCGTCACGGCCGCTCTCGTCACGCAGATCGGCGATTTCCTTCAGCACGCCGTCGTTGGCCAGGTCGGCCATCTTGCGCAGCATGTCCGACTTGTTCACCTGGTAGGGCAGCTCGGTGAACACGATGGCGTTGCGGCCGTGCTTGAGGGGCTCGTTGTGTGCGAGCCCGCGCACCACCACGCGGCCACGGCCGGTGCGGTACGCCTCGCGCACGCCCGTCATGCCCACGATCTGGCCGGCGGTCGGGAAGTCGGGTGCCTTCACGAACTGCATGAGCCCGTCGACGTCGATCTCGGGGTTGTCGATCATCGCGAGACACGCGTCGATGACTTCACCCAGGTTGTGCGGCGGGATGTTGGTGGCCATACCCACGGCGATGCCCGCGGATCCATTCACCAGAAGGTTGGGCACGCGGCTCGGCAGCACCGTGGGCTCGCGCCGGCGGTCGTCGTAGGTCGCGGTGGTGTCCACCGTGTCCTCGTCGATGTCGCGCAGCATCTCGGTGGCGTACTTCGAGAGCCGGGCCTCGGTGTACCGCATGGCGGCGGCCGAGAACTCCTGCGACCCGAAGTTGCCCTGCCCGTCAACCGTGGGGTAACGGCTGTTGAAGTCCTGTGCCAGACGCACCAGGGCGTCGTAGATGGCAGAGTCGCCGTGGGGGTGGTACTCACCCATCACGGTTCCCACGATGTTCGCGCTCTTCACGTAGCCGCGGTCAGGCTGCAGGCC
>Ga0114966_10005167_pt1 | contig 11100 bp, 7 predicted proteins | sample M_130207_XF_Meta_FD_87029 | JGI IMG/M metagenome (GOLD analysis project Ga0114966, IMG submission 87029) | Freshwater microbial communities from Lake Montjoie, Canada to study carbon cycling - M_130207_XF_MetaG | ecosystem: Environmental > Aquatic > Freshwater > Lake | place: Lake Montjoie...
GCCGCCGCTGCTGTGGGTGCTGGGCGTTCACGCGCTCGCGCTGCGCCTGGGGCTGGACGCGCGCTGGAGCGGCCTGTGGCTGGCCCATGGCCTTGCCTGCGTGCCCTACACGCTGATCGCGCTGGGGCCGGCCTATCGCGGATTCGACCCGCGCACCGAACGGGTGGCGGCGACGCTGGGCCGCAGCCGGGCGGCCTTTTTGCTGCGGGTGAAATGGCCGCTGCTGCGCGCGGCGCTGGCCTCGGCGCTGGCGGTGGGTTTTGCGGTCAGCGTGGCGCAATACCTGCCCACCCTGTTCATCGGTGCCGGGCGCTTTTCCAGCGTCAGCACAGAAGCCATCACCCGCGCCTCGGGTGGGCAGCGCGCGCTGGCGTCGGCCTACGCCGCGCTGCAGTGCGCGCTGCCCCTGCTGGGATTCGCGCTGGCGGCCCGGGTCGGGCGCCAGCGGCGCTTTGCCCTGTCCGGCCGGCTGCGCGAGCCCTGACACAATGGCAGCGATTCCCCGCGGCACGGCGCGTCGCCCCGATGCAGCCCATCGCCCCCCTAGCGGCAACAGCAACCAAGGATCTGGCCATGGCAAAGATTGCGTTTTCTGTCGACGGCAAGCAGGTTTCGGTCGAGGCCGACACCCGCATGCCGCTGCTCTACGCGCTGCGCGACGAACTCGGCCTGGACAACCCCAAGTTCGGCTGCGGACTGGCGCAATGCGGCGCCTGCACCGTGCATGTGGACGGCGAGGCAACCCGCTCCTGTGTCTACCCGGTGGCCGCGGTCGCCGGGCGCAGCGTGACAACGCTGGCCGGTCTGGGAACCCCCGAAAAGCCGCATCCGCTGCAGACCGCCTTCGTCACCGAGCAGGTGCCGCAGTGCGGCTACTGCCTGAGCGGCTGGGTGATGACGGCGGCGGCCTTCCTCAAGCGCAAGCCCAAAGCGACGCAGGCCGAGATCGAGGAGGCACTGGCCGGACTCAAGTGCCGCTGCGCCACGCAGGTGGCGATGATGCGTGCCATCCGGCTGGCGCAAAAAAGCATGGCCTGAAGGACGCCGCACCATGAACCACTCTTCGCACACGAAATTGGCCAGCCCCGCATCGCGGCGCAGCTTTCTCAAGGCCTCGGGCGCGCTGGTCATCGCCGTGGTCTGGGACCCGGTGCTGGCGCACACCACCGCGCAGGGCGCGCTCAGGCCGGCGCAGCCGAACCCGTCGCAACTCGACTCCTGGCTGGCGATCCACACCGACGGCAGCGTCACCGCTTTCTTCGGCAAGATCGACATGGGCCACGCGCTCGACATCTCCATCGCGCAGATCGTCGCCGAGGAACTCGACGTCGCGGTCGAGAAAGTCGATGTCCACATGGGCGACACCGCCACCAGCAACAACCAAGGCGGCGCGTCCAGCGCGCTGGGCATTGCGCGCGGCGCACTCCCCCTGCGCAACGCTGCGGCCGAAGCGCGGCGCATCCTGCTCGACATGGCGGCGGCCCGGCTGTCGGTGGGCGTGGCCGAACTGGCGGTGGACGACGGCGTGATCCGGGTCGTGGCCAGCCCGCAGCGAAAGACCAGCTACGCCGAACTCATCGGCGGCAAGCAGTTCTCGGCCGAAGTCACCTGGAACCAGCAGGTCGGCAACTCCATGAACGTGACCGGCAAGGCCAAACCCAAGGCGCCGTCACAGTACAAAGTGGTGGGCCAGTCGGTCAAGCGCCGCGACCTGGTGGGCAAGGTATTCGGACAGATGAAGTACGTCACCGACATCCGGCTGCCCGGCATGCTGCACGCACGGGTGATCCGGCCGCCGGCGGCGGGCGCCGGCGTAGCCAGCGTCGACGCAGCCTCGGTCAGCGGCATCGCCGGCGTGCAGGTGGTGCATGAAAAGAACTTTCTGGCCGTTGTCGCGCCCCGGGAATGGGACGCGGTGGTCGCCGCGCGCGAGCTCAAGGTCACCTGGAGCGCAGCGCCGCCGGCCTTCAGCGGCCACGACAAGGTCCACGCGCATCTGCGCGCCGCACCCGTGCTCAAGTCGGAAGATCCGCTCAAAAACGGCGACCTGAAAGCCGCTTTTGCGCAGGCGGCACGCGTCGTCGAAGCCGAGTACGAATGGCCATTTCAGTCGCACGCCAGCATGGGGCCGGCCTGTGCGCTGGCCGATGTGCAGAAGGAGCACGCGACGGTCTGGACCGGTTCGCAAAAACCACATTACGCGCGCGACGGCGTCGCCGCAATCCTCGGCATGAAGCCCGAGCAGGTGCGCGGCGTCTGGGCACCGGGGCCGGGCTCTTATGGCCGCAACGACGCCGGCGACGCGGTGCTGGAGGCCGCCTACCTGTCCAAGCGGCTCGGCAAGCCGGTGCGCTTGCAGTACATGCGCCACGACGCGACCGGCTGGGACCCCAAAAGCCCTGCCAGCGTCTCGCACGCCCGCGCCGCCATCGACGCGTCCGGACAGGTGACGGGCTACGACTTTGTCGCCAAGGGCTTCTCGCGCGCCGATATCAACAGCAACGAGTCCGACCCGCGCCACAGCCTGCTGGGCATGGCGCTGGGGCTGCCGCTGAACTACGGCATCGGATTCAACCACCCGGAAGAGAGTTACAAGTTCGCCGCCAAGCGGCTGGGCTGGCAGGTGGTGGCGCCGATGCTCGACCGCGGCTCGCCGCTGCGCAACTCGCATTTGCGCGACCCGCTGGGGCCCGACATCCATTTCGCCAGCGAGCAGTTCATCGACGAACTGGCCTATGCCACCGGGCAGGATCCGCTGGCGTTCAGGCTCCACCATGTGGAGGCGGCGCGCGACGCCGTCGTGCTGCGCGCGGCGGCCGAGCGTGCCGGCTGGCGGGTGCGCAGCGCCGCGGGCAAACGCCTGCAAAACGCGAGGCTGCACGGCCAGGGCATCGCCTACGCACAGCGCGCCGGAACCGTGGTGGCGGTGGTGGCCGAGGTCGAGGTCGACCCGGCAAGCGGATCGGTCTGGGCCAGGCGGGTGACCGTCGCGCACGAATGCGGACTGATCATCAACCCCGAGGGTCTGCGCTACACCATCGAGGGCAACGTGACGCAGGGTCTGTCGCGCACGCTGCACGAAGAGGTGCAGTTCAGTCCCACCGCGGTGACCAGCGTCGACTGGGACTCCTACCCGATCCTCGCCATCGGCGAGCAGCCGCAGACCATCGACGTGGTGCTGATCAACCGCCCCGAGGCCGCGCCCACCGGCGCCGGGGAGCCGACCATCCGCCTGATACCGGCGGCGGTCGCCAATGCGTTTTACGACGCCACCGGTGTGCGCATGCGCAAGGCGCCGCTGACCCGGGCCAGGGTCAAGGCCGCGCTGGCCTGAGCATCGCCCGCACCCATCGCGGGCGCTACGCCCCGACGCAGGGGCCTCAGTCGAAGTCCTGAAAATGGCGCTGCTTGAGCTCGCGCGCCATCTTCTGCGCCTGTCCGATCTGCTGCGTCGTCATCTGCTGCGCGACCTGGTCGCGGCCTTTGGCCGCTTCGGCGTTGCCCGAGACCGCCGCCACGTTGAACCAGCTGTGCGAGCGCACGAAGTCCTGCAGCACACCCTCTCCCTTGGCGTACATCCAGCCCAAATCACCCTGCGCCTGCGGGTGCCTTTGCGCCGCCGCCAGCCGGTACCAGTGCACCGCCTTGGCAGCATCCTGTGCAACGCCCTGGCCCAGGTGGTACAGAACGCCCAGGTGGTACTGCGCGGCAGCGTCGTCCTGCGCGGCGGCCAGCGAAAACCAGTGCAGCGCCTGCGCGTAATCGCGTCCCACACCCTGGCCATTGGCATAGAGCACGCCCAGGTTGAACTCGGCGTAGGCGTCGCCCTGTGCCGCGGCCATCTGGTACCACTGGAAAGCCTGCACATAGTCGCGCGCCATCCCCTGCCCGTTGTGGCACATCAGCCCCAGGTTGGACTGCGCGTAGGCGTCGCCCTGGTCGGCCGCCTTGCGGTACCACAACAGCGCCTGCGCATGGTCCTGCGCGGTGCCCTGCCCCAGGCTGTAGATAACGCCCAGGTTGTACTGCGCCGCAGCGTCGCCCTGCTCGGCGGCAAGCCGGTACCAGTCAAGGGCGCGGGCGTCGTCGCGCGCCACGCCCTGCCCGTTGGCGTACAGGAAGCCGAGGTTGAACTGCGCATGGATATGGCCCTGCGCCGCGGCCAGGCCGTACCACTTGCGCGCCTGCGTGAAGTCCTGCGCGACGCCCTGCCCGTTGGCATGCATCACGCCCAGACCGTACTGCGCCGTCGCGTCGCCCGCTTCGGCCGCTTCCTGGTAGAAAGCCTGGGCCCGCGCGAAGTCCTGCGCGCCGCCTTGTCCGTTGGCGTGCATCGCGCCGAGGTTGAACTTCGCGCTCGCGTCGCCCTGTTCTGCCGCGGCCTCGTAACAGGCTAGCGCCATCGTGAAATCCTGCGCCACGCCCTGCCCGTTGGCGTACATCACGCCCAGATTGAACTGCGCCGTCGGTTCGCCCTGCTGCGCCGCCATCCGGTACCACTGCATCGCCTGCTCAAAATCCTGCGCGACACCCTGGCCGCTGGCGTACATCAGCCCCAGATTGGCCTGCGCCAGCGCCACCCCCTGCTGCGCCGACTGCTGGTACCAATGCAAGGCCTGCGCAGCGTCCGCTGCCGTTCCCTGGCCATTCGCATAGGCATAGCCCAGGTTGTACTGCGCCGGCGCGTAGCCCTGGTGCGCCGCCAGCGCGTACCATTTAAGCGCCTCTACCGGGTCCTGGGAAACGCCCTGGCCATTGGCATACATCAGGCCGAGGTTGTTTTGCGCTGCGCCCGAATCGGGCGCAGCGAGGGGCCGGATCAGCGCCAGCGCCCCGGCCTCGCCGGGCCGGTCCGCCGCCGCATCCGAATCCGCGTCGTGAAGCAGAATATTCAATAAAACCTCGTTGGATGCGCACGCCGGCGCCCTTCGCTGCGCGCAGTCCGCCGGTGCGCAGGCCCGCCCGTGCGCTGCGACATTATGCAGTTTGTTGGCCTGCGCCGAAGGCCCGCCATTGTGCGGAAAACCGCCATCGGCGCGCCGCAGTAGCGCCGATGGCCAGCCGCCGGCCACGGTATTATTCGGACGCTGCGTCGGGCGCCACGCGCCGGCGACGCAGCGCATCACAGGGTCCAGGAATGCAAACGCAGGTCCATTTTTCCGGCATCCGAGAAGCCGTCGTCGGTCTGATCGACGCTGCCCGCCACAGCGTGCTGGTGGCCACCGCCGCGCTTAGCGACCGGACGCTGTTCGACGCGCTGGTCGCAGCCCGGCGCCGGGGCCTGGCGGTATCGCTGGCGCTGTGCGACGACGCCGCCAACCGCGAATCGATCATCGCCTGGGAGCGGCTCAGCGTTGCGGGTGGCAGCATTTTCTGGATCGAGGCCGGTAGCGCGCGCGCAGCCGCGCTGCAGCAGCGCTTTTGCCTGATCGACGGCGACAGCGTCGTCAACGGCAGCTTCAGCTGGACGCCGGTGGCCAGCCGCAGCCAGGAGAACATGATCCTGACCCAGGGCGACCCGGCATTTGCCGCGCAACTGCGGCAGGCTTTCGCGCGGCTCAGCGGCGAGACGTCCCCCAGCGCACCGGGCCCGCTGTCGGGCAGCTCCGCCCTCAGCCTGCACCAAGACGCCGCGCTCACCGACTGGCGCTGGCAGCTGCGGGTGCTGGACAACCAGCTGGCGGCGCTCGAGGCCGAAGCCGCCGACATGCAGCGCCAGATCCACCTGTTCGACTACGAACAGGAGCAGGCCATCGGCCCGCTGATGCGCGCCTACCTCGACCTGCGCCGGCGCTATTTGCACGCGCTGCATACGCACAGCGCGCAGGAGCACAGCGCCGAGCAGGCCGAGCAAGCCGAGTCGATCTATCAGCAGTACGAGCAAGCCCGTAGCGCGATGGCGCAGGAGCCGCAGCCGCTGCCCCTCGACGCGCAGCAGCAGCAGGACCTCAAGCAGCTGTACCGAAAGCTGGCGATGCAGTGCCATCCAGACCGGGTCGGCGACCAGGACAAGGCGCGCGCGCAAGAGCTGTTCCAGCAGTTGCAGCTCGGCTACCAAAACAACGACCTGGCGCGCCTGGCCGAGCTACAGCAGGCCATCGGCCAGCGGCTCGCGGCGGCGCACAGTGTGGCGGGAAGCGATAGCGCCGAGTCCCTGCAGCGGCGTCTGGCGCAGCTGCAATCGACCCTGGCGCAGCGCGAGCAGGAGCTGGCGCAGCTGCGCCGCGGCCCGGTCTGGCAAACCCTGCGCGCGCAGCCGGTCTGGGCAACCTGGTTTGACCAGCGCGCGCAGCAGTTGCAGACGGAAATCCGGCGCTACGAGATCGAACTCGCGCAGGTGTCGCATGCGTGAACTGGTCGCGCTGGCGAAGACGGGCGCGCTCGCGCCGGGGCTGGAGCGTCGCTGGGACATTCTGGCGAGCACGCTCCAGACGCTGGAGCAGACCGAAACCGCTCAGTTTTTCGCCGACTGCCCCGACCTGCTGATGCCCTGCGTGCAGCGGCATTACCCGCTGGATGGCGAACAGATCCACCGCCACGCCGAGCGCTGGGATTGGAAACTGCTCAGCGCAAGCCAGGCGCTGCCCTGGTCGGACGAACTGATAGAACGCTTTTGCGCGCGCTGGGACTGGGGCTGGCTGAGCCGCAACCCGGCGCTGCCTTGGAGCGCGGCGCTGATCGAACGCTACGCAAGCCGCTGGAACTGGGCCTGGCTGGGCAAGAACCCGGGGCTGCCGTGGGGCAGCGCGCTGATGCACCGCTACGCCGATCGGCTGGACTGGGCCTGGCTGAGCTGGACCCGGGCGCTGCCCTGGAGCGAAGAGCTGATCGCGCAGCAACTCGACCGCTGGGACTGGACCGGCCTGAGCGGCAACACCGGCCTGCCGTGGAGCGATGCGCTGCTCGATCGCCATGCCAGCCGATGGAGCTGGGCCTGGCTGAGCGAGAACCCGGCGCTTCCATGGACCGCCGAGCTGATCGAGCGCCACGCGCAGCGCTGGGACTGGCAACGGCTGAGCGCCAACGCCGGGCTGCCCTGGAGCCTGGGGCTGGTCGAGCGCCACCCGCAGCGCTGGGACTGGCAACGGCTGAGCGCCAACCCCCGGCTGCCTTGGAGCCTGGAGCTGATCGAGGCGCAGGCCCCGCGCTGGGACTGGGACGCCTTCAACGCCAACGCCGGACTGCCCTGGAGCGACGCGCTGCTCGAGCGCCAGGGCGCGCGCTGGGACTGGGAGCGCCTGAGCGAAAACCCCGGACTGCACTGGAGCGACGCGCTGCTGGCGCGCTACGCCGGGCGCTGGGACTGGGAGCGCCTGAGCTGGAACCCGGGGCTGCCGTGGAGCGCCGAACTGGTAAGCGCACACGCGGCGCGCTGGGACTGGAGCGCGCTGAGCGCCAACCAGGCGCTGCCCTGGAGCGCGGCGCTGATCGACGCGCATGCCGAGCAGTGGGACTGGGAGCGCCTGAGCACCGCGCCCAGACTGCCCTGGGACACCAGCCTGCTGGCTGCGCACGCGCAGCGCTGGAACTGGGCCAACCTCAGCGGCTTCGCGCAACTGCCATGGTCCAAAAGCCTGTATCGGTGCTTCGAGGCCCACTGGTTCGCTGGCTTCGTCGGCGCGCACCAGCACTTCGAACTGCCGGTGCTGAGCCCGCAACAACTGGACGCGCTGCTGGAAAAGCCGTAGCACGACGAATTGGCTCGTTTTTTGCTTTATTGTCCCAATGTCCGGCCCCCTGTCGCTTAACCGACGCCGGGCTGATTTTTTTGGAGTTCCGCATGCGCACACGTGACCAGCACAAGGAAGCCGCCAAGCACCTGGAGGCCTCGGCACACCAGCCGCGTGCCTCGCGCACAGCGCATGTGGCGGGCGAACTGCACAAGGCCTCGCGCCACGCGCATGTGCCCCACGGCCAGCAACTGCACGCGCTTGAGCACGACGCCAAGCCCGCGCAGCATCTGGCGCAGTCGCACCCGACCCAGCACCAGGAATGAGCGCCGCGCAGCGGCAACAAGGCAACCCGTGAACAGCCTGCTTGAAGACGCGAATGCCGCCTATGGCCGCGGCGACTATGCCAACGCGCTGAGAATCTCACGCCCGCTGGCAACGCTGGACTACGCCGCGGCGCAAAACAACCTGGGCTTCATGTACGCCAACGGCCAGGGTGTGGTGCAAAACTACACCGAAGCGCTGAAATGGTACCGGCTGGCGGCTGCGCAGGGCTATGCAGCGGCCGAATACAACCTGGGCTTCATGTACGCCAACGGCCAGGGCGTCGAACAGGACTATGCCGAGGCCCTGAAGTGGTACCAGCTGGCCGCATCGCAGGGCGTCGCCGACGTGCAGACCAACCTCGGCTTCATGTACGCCAACGGCCAGGGCGTGGCGCAGGACTTCGCCGAGGCGCTCAAATGGTTCCGGTTGGCCGCCGAACAGGGCGACGCGACGGCGCAGTTCAACCTCGGTTTCATGGTCGCCAAGGGCGAAGGCGCCGACCAGGATCTGGCGCAGGCGCTGGACTGGTACCACAAAGCCGCCGCGCAGGGCCACACCTACGCCCAGTTCAAGCTGGGCATCAGCTACGCGCGCGGCGAAGGCGTCGCGCAGGACGATGCGAAGGCGCTGGACTGGTACCGCAAGGCGGCCGAGCAGGGCGACGCGTCAGCGCAATACAACCTGGGGCTGATGCACACCAAGGGCCAGGGCGTGCTGCAAGACGACACCCAGGCCCATGACTACTTCGCCCTCGCCGCGGCGCAGTCCGACCCGGCGGCGCAATACAGCCTGGGCGTGATGTACGCCAACGGCCAGGGCGTGGTGCAAGACTTCGCCCAGGCGCTGCAGTACTACGAGCAGGCGGCAGCACAGGGCCATGCGCCGGCACAGTTCAACCTGGCCGTCCTGCACGCCAGCGGCCAGGGAACCGCGCAGGACCCACAGCGCGCGCTGCACTGGTACCAGCAGGCGGCGGCGCAGGGCGACGCGCAGGCGCAGTTCAACCTGGGCGCTATGTTGGCCGCCGGCGACGGGGTCGAGCGCGACGGCGCGCAGGCGCTGCAGCATTACCAGCAGGCGGCCGCGCAAGGGCACGCCGGCGCGCAGTACAACCTGGGCGTGATGGCCGCCAACGGCCAGGGCATGGACCACGACGACGCGCAGGCGCTGGCCTACTACCGGCAGGCGGCCGAACAGGGCGACACGCAGGCGCAGTACAACCTGGGCGTGATGCTGGCCAATGGACAGGGAACCGACCGGGACCCGACGCAGGCACTGCACTGGTACCAACTGGCGCAGGCGCAGGGCGACGCGGCAGCGCAATACAACCTGGGCGTCATGGCGGCCAACGGCGAAGGCATGGCGCAAGACGCGGTGCAGGCGCGCACCTGGTACCAGTTGGCGGCGGACCGGGGCCATGCGCCGGCGCAGTACAACCTGGGCGTCATGGCGGCCAGCGGCCAGGCAACGGCGCACGACCCATCGCGCGCCATCGCCTTGTATCGGCAGGCGGCGGCGCAGGGCGACACGTCGGCGCAGTACAACCTGGGCGTGGCCTATGCCAACGGCCAGGGCGTGCAGCAGGATTTCACGGTGGCGCTGGCCTTCTACCGGAAGGCGGCGGCGCAGGGCGACGCGGCAGCGCGCTACAGCGTCAGCGTGATGCTCGCCAACGGCCAGGGCGCCGAGCAAGACTATGCGCAGGCCTTCGAGGGCTACCAAATGGCGGCGGCGCAGGGCGACGCCGGCGCGCAGCTCGGTCTGGGCGTGATGTACGCCAATGGCCAAGACGTCGCGCAGGACTTCGGCCAGGCGCTGGAGGCCTACCAGCTGGCGTCGGCGCAGGGCAACCCGGCGGCGCAGCACAACCTGGGCGTAATGCACGCCCACGGCCAGGGCGTCGCGCAGGACTATGCGCAGGCGCTGGCCTACTTTCAGGCCGCAGCGGCGCAGGGCGACGCGGCGGCGCAATACCAACTCGGCGTGCTGTACGCCAACGGACAGGGCGTCGCGCAGGACTACGCGCAGGCGCTGCACTGCTACCAGCTCGCCGCCGAGCAGGGCTACGCGGCGGCGCAGTTCAACCTCGGGCTGATGCTCGCCGACGGCCTTGGCACCGAGCAGGACTACGCCGGCGCGCTCGACGCCTACCAGAGCGCGGCGGCGCAGGGCCACGCCTTCGCCCAGTTCAACCTCGGCGTCATGTACGCGCAGGGCCTGGGCGTTGCGCAGGACCCGGTGCGGGCCATCGGCTGGTACGACATGGCGGCCGCCCAGGGCGACCCGGCCGCCCAGTACAACCTGGGCGTCCTGCACGCCAGCGGCGAGGGCGGCGCGCAGGACTACGCGCAGGCACTCAAGTGCTACCGGCTGGCCGCTGCGCAGGGCGACACCACGGCGCAGTTCAATATCGGCTACATGTATTCCAAGGGCGAAGGCGTCACGCAGGACTTCGCCGAAGCGCTGCGCTGGTACAAACTGGCGGCGACGCCGCTGTAGCCAAGACATCCACCGGCCTAAGAGCCCCAGGAACGGCTCGGCGATAGGATCCGCTTAACGGCTTCCAGGATCGTTAAACTGGCCTCGGCTATCGATGGGCCCAGTTTCGGGTCAAGTTTTTCGTTTTAATGCCGATACCGTAGAGGTACAACCACGACTTCGATTCGATCGCCGCTCGCCCTTTGAACCCGCTTTCCTCCATTTCGCCATGCAGCGTTGCCATCGACAACGGCATCCGGCTGCTGCATTCCTCTTCCCGCATGGTGGGCGGAGCGCTGGCCGAAGGAGAAGTTGAGAACATGGGCCGCTGCTTAGCTTCGTTGCCACCACAGCGCCGGCCAAATGCACGCCCCGCTGCGGCGCCGATAAGCTTGACATCGGTCGGACTGCGATTTGGGACGCCTTGGCGCCGATATTTCCCCGTGTGGAAAGGCGGCGGCCATGACGATTGCAGCCTTCAGCACAAGTCAAATCGCATTTCTAAGCACTTCGGCAATCGCCGCTTATTCCCCGGCGGACATCGCCTCGCTGAGCACCGCGCAAGTCGCAGCGCTGCAGACCGAGCAGATCCGGGCGCTGGGGGGCGCGCAGATCGCCGCGCTGA
>Ga0114966_10005169_pt1 | contig 11099 bp, 4 predicted proteins | sample M_130207_XF_Meta_FD_87029 | JGI IMG/M metagenome (GOLD analysis project Ga0114966, IMG submission 87029) | Freshwater microbial communities from Lake Montjoie, Canada to study carbon cycling - M_130207_XF_MetaG | ecosystem: Environmental > Aquatic > Freshwater > Lake | place: Lake Montjoie...
TCCCGCCTGGCGCGGTCGCGATGGAGCAAAGCTGAAGCTCACGCTGAGGCTGCCGACGACGAACACGTTGAGCTTCGTCGTGATCGAGAACGAATGGCGTTCAAATCGCGGCCCGCGAATGACATTCGTGTGCGAACGAGAGATCACCGGCTCAGACGTCGAGCAGACGATCATTCTCGAAGCGAAGGACTTCGTCTCGGATAGCGACCCCTTGCAATCTTGGGACGGCGTCGATCAATTTGCGATCTGCCGTCACTTCGCCGAACGAGGCACAACGGCGACTCGAAAGCGCTCCTAGACCGGCCCCGCACCGACTTTCGTGCGGCTGGAATGGGAATGAGGTTCACAACATTGGCCACTTTCCACAGCTCGTCGTCAATCGGAAAAACGCAATCCCATGAAGCCCTGCATTGCTCTTGTCGCCCTATTCCTGTTCGCGGGAGTGAATCTGGCCCATTCCGCCGAGCCACCCAAAATCGCCGGCCGTCAGACCAAAGTGATCGAAGGCTGGACGCTGCGAATCAGCGACGAGTTGTTCGAGAAGGACAAGGCGGCGACGGAGCGGGCCTTGGAACTGCTGACGGTTCAGCTTCAGGAGATCGTCCGCGTTGTGCCTGCCGCTGCCGTTGCGGAATTACGGAAGGTGCCGCTGTGGTTTTCACCCGAATATCCCGGCGTGCAACCGCGCGCCGAGTATCACCCCGGTGCCGGTTGGTTGCGTGACAACAATCGCGACCCGGTAATGGTGAAGGGGGTCGAATTCACGGACATCCGTGACTTCGAGCGCGAAACCAAACGGATGCCGAACTTCACGTTGCATGAACTGGCCCACGGTTATCATGACCGAGTGCTCCCCAAAGGTTTCGGCAACGAAGCGATCAAAGCCGCCTTCGAGAAAGCCAAAGCGAGCGGCCTATACGAGCGGGTCGAACAACGCTTCGGCGACGGTCGTTCGAAAGTCGTGCGTGCTTACGCGATGACGAATCCGATGGAATACTTCGCCGAGTGCAGCGAAGCGTACTTCTCTACGAACGACTTTTTTCCGTTCACTCGCGAGGAGCTGAAGAAGCACGATCCGGAGATGTTCGCTCTGTTAAAAACGCTTTGGTCCGGTGAGGCGGACGAAGCACGGGTCGAAAACGCCCCGAAATTCATTGCAGTTGCTCAGCGGTTTCAAACCGACTTTGGGGTCACGATCAAGCTGGCTCAAAGCGATGATCCTGAGAGAGCAATGACGCATGACGTGAGCCCCCTTTTGTTGGAACACCTGGAGAACGCTCTTCAAGTGTTGACGTGGGTTGAGGCTGAGCTCAGAAGATATCCAGCCGGATTCCTTCAGAAGCATGGCTCGAAGAACCTCATCCTAGCTAACGCGTACGTCTCCAAAACATCGAAGGGGACCGGAACGCCTTATTCGCCGGCTTGCATTGCGGAAAAGAAGAGCGACTCGATCCTCGTGACCGTGCCGACCATCATCGCCCCGGCGACGGAAGTTCTCGGCAGGAGCTATCTTCATCAGACGCTCTTTGCCTACCTCGTTGCGGATGTGAAGTCCCCTGATGCACCCCTTGCCCTGGAGCATTGGAAAACGTTGGCGTCGGATGACTCGTCCCTGGAATCCGAGAGCGCCAAGAGGCTCACCAAGCAAAGCAACCTGCGAGAAGGTCTCTACAAGACGCTTTGGGATCCCTTCGAGTGTGCGGAGCTAATCGCCCTCGCGAAAAACGACGCGCGGCTTAGTGAACGAATAGAGATCGTTCAATCATTTCTGCGGACGCTTGACCCGCAATTCGATCAAGCGTTTTGGGCAAGCGTCGCGACAATTCCGGAATCTCAAAGAACCGTTTGCCTCAACGACCTGACCGACTCGCACAGTGCGGACCAAATCAAAAGCGATGCGGAGATTCAAAGCGATCTCGGTTCGATTGAGAAGAAGTGGGGACTCAAGGTGCTATGGGAGCCAGGTTCCGCCGCCCCGCCCATGCCGGCACGAGTGAGACTGGAATACTCCTACTTCACAGACAAAAAGTTGCCCCAGTTCAAAGAGTTCATTCGCATGGTCCGAGAGGATCTGGAACCCTATCCCGCTGAAATCGTCACGAAGCTCAACGTGAAGAATCTTTACATCCTGGATGACTTCACGTTTCGAGGGGCCGGAGTTGCCGGGCAAGGTTTCAATTGGTTGCCACAGGTTTCCTTCGCCTATGGAATCAGAACATTCGATCCAGCCAAAGCGGCATCGAAAGACTTCTATCGACGAACCATTCACCACGAAATGTTCCACCTGATGGATGCACGCTTCTCGGTGGGAGGAGGCCCTATTCACGGATCCAATTGGGACCGCCTCAATGAAGAGGGCTTTCTGTACAAAGTCGGAAAGGCCAGCGCCCCCAATCAACTTTCGTTTTACACAGACAATGCCAAGCGGCCCGGCTTTGCCGAACCCTATGGGATGAATATCGCCACCGACGATCGAGCCACTCTTTACGCTCGCCTCATGTCGGGAGACATCGAGTTCTTCAGTCGATTGCGAAGAGACACAATCCTCAGGGCGAAAGCCGAAAAGCTCCTTGAGTTCTTCCAGCTCATCAAGAAGGATTTGGAAATTCCCTCATCGAATCCCTTTTACGAAAAGCTCGAAATCATCAAGACGATGGTGCATGAGTGACTGCCCCTTGTTGCGGCGAGAGATGTTCTGACAGCAAAGAAAGTTTAAAAATGATTCGCATGCTAATAGTTCTCGTGGTCGGCTGCCTGCTGGCAAACATGCCGGTGCATTCGGCCGAAAAACCGGTGGAGGCTTCCGCGAGCTATCGAGACTGGATGCACTCCGGTTCGATGTGGTTGTTGACGACTCCCGAGGGAGCCGACCTTCCTGTTGATGCGAAGGTCGAGCAGTTCCCGGTGCTCGTGCGGTTGCATCGGGACTTCTTTGACTTCAAGCAAACGAAGCCCAATGGAGACGACCTGCGGTTCTCGTCGAGCACCGGCGAACGGCTGGCGTTTCAGATTGAAGAGTGGGATGCCGCGAAAGGCTTCGCGAACGTGTGGGTGCGCGTGCCGCTCGTCACCGGGAACTCGCGGCAGGAGATCAAGTTGCATTGGGGCAACGCCGCCGCGAACAGCGAGTCCGACGGCAAGGCGGTGTTCAACGAGTCGAATGGCTATCTCAGCGTCTGGCACATGAGCGATCCGGTGCGGGATGAAGTGGGAACACTGACGAGCACTGATAACGGCACGATTCCGATTTCCGGGATGATCGGAACGGCTCGGCATCTGCCCGGCGGCAAAGGCATCTTCGGTGGCGACAAGATCCCGAACTATCCGACCGGCGCGAGTTCCCACAGCACCGAAGTGTGGTTTCGTCCCGAGCGACCGAACACCACGCTCATCGCTTGGGGCAATGAGCAAGGTCAAGGCAAAGTCGTGATGCAGTTTCGCAGTCCGCCGCACATCCGGATGGATTGCTACTTCTCGGGCGGAACCGTGGAGAGCGACCGCCGTCTGCCGCTCGGCGAATGGACACACGTTGTTCACACCTATTGCGAAGGGGAATCGAAAATCTATGTGAACGGCGTGCTCGACGGCAGCAATATCAAGCAAGGCGGGCCGCTCAATATCAGAACTCCGGCGAGGCTGTTTCTCGGCGGCTGGTACAACAACTACGACTTCGTCGGCGATCTCGACGAAGTGCGAGTCTCGAAGGTTGTCCGCTCGGCGGAATGGGTGAAGTTGCAGTTCGAGAATCAGAAGCCGAATCAATCGTTGGTCGGTTCGTTGGTACAGCCGGGGAATGAGTTCTCAGTGTCACACGATCAGCTTGCTTTGGCTGAAGGACAGAGCGCGACGATTACGGCGCAGGCAGGCGGCGCTCAGAAGGTGCTGTGGGCTCTGAAACATGCCGGCCGCGATATCGTCATCGCCTCAGATCGGCTGTCATACGAGTACCATGCGGGGCGAGTATTCGGCAAAACCAAGGTGACTCTCACCGTCAAAGCGATCTACCCCAACGAAGTGAAGTCCAAAGACATCGCGATCACGATCAGCGACGACATCCCCGAGCCGATCTTCACGCTCGCCGCACCCACAAAGTGGGACGGTCGAGAGACGATTGAAGTCGTGCCGCAGATCACAAACCTCGCCGCGATGCAGGCGAAAGGTGCGGGAGAAGTGACGGTCCAGTGGACCGTCGATGATGTCGCGGTCATCAAGCGAATCGAATCCGGCAAGCTGATCCTCAAGCGTGCTCAAGGCAACGGCGTGATGCGAGTGACCGCCGCGATCGACAACGGCGGCGCGAAGATCGTCCAGTCGATCAGCATCGCAGTGCAGGATCCGCAGCCATCAAAGGACGTCTGGGTTTCGCGACCGCTCGCCGAGACCGAGCAGCCTGAAGACAACCAGTTCATCGCCCGAGACACCTCCGGACGAGGCGGACTGCAATTCGGATCGTTGGTCTATGCCGGAACGCTCGCCGACGCCGCTGATTCGGTCTTCGTGCGAGTCTTCGCCGACGATCAACTCTTTGTGACCGAGTCGGCCAAGCTGGCTGCCAACAAAACATATTCGCTGACTGTGAAGTTGAACTTGGGGCTCATCAAGTATCGCACCGACTTCGGTTCGAAGACCGGCGATAAAGAGACTGTGCTGCACTCGGCGAAGAACATCGTCTGCGGCGATGCGTACCTCATCATCGGCCAGTCGAACGCGGTGGCGAACGACTTCGGCAAAGAGAACCCGCTGGTGCCCAGCGAGTGGGTGCGCACCTTCGGAGCAACGGCGGGCGACCCCAACGGCTCGCGATTGAACCTGTGGGCCAACGCGGAAGCTCGCAGTCCCGGCGGCAAATCGGAGATCGGTTATTGGGGCATGGAACTCGGACGACGCTTGGTCGAGAGCGAGAAGATTCCGATTTGCATCATCAACGGAGCAGTCGGCGGCACCCGTATCGACCAGCATCAGCGCAACGACGCCGACCCAACCGACGTCAACACGATCTACGGCCGGCAGCTTTGGCGAACCCAACAAGCGAAGCTGACTCACGGCATCCGCGCGGTCATCTGGCATCAAGGCGAGAACGATCAAGGTGCCGACGGCCCGACCGGCGGCTACGGCTATGAGACCTATCGCCAGTTCTTCGTGGACCTCGCCGCGAGTTGGAAAGAGGACTACCCGAACATCCAACAATACTACGCGTTCCAGATCTGGCCGAAGTCGTGCTCAATGGGCATTAACGGTTCGGACAATCGGCTGCGCGAAGTGCAACGCACGCTGCCGAAGCTGTTCTCGAACCTGAACGTGATCTCGACGCTCGGCATCAAGCCGCCCGGAGGCTGCCACTTCCCCGCCGCCGGTTACGCCGAGTTCGCGCGGTTCCTCCATCCGATGATGCAGTACCATCTCTATCACCGACATGTCGGGCCATTCAATCCGCCGAATCTCAAGCGAGCCTTCTTCACGTCAGCACAGCGCGACGAACTGATTCTGGAGTTCGACCACCACATCAACTGGTCCGACGCGCTGGTCAGTCAGTTCCACCTCGACGGCGAAGCGAAGCAGGTGGTGGCAGGTTCGGCGAACGGCAGTCGCATCACGCTGAAGCTAAAGGGACCAACGAAGTCCAAGACCCTGACCTACCTCGACAGCGCCAATTGGAACCCCGACAACCTGCTCTACGGCCAACACGGCCTCGCCGCGCTGACGTTCTGTGACGTGCCAGTTGATCCAACTGACTCCGATCGTTGAGCCGTCGCGTTCGGGTACATTGAACGCGACAACTTTCCGAATAAAGTGAGTTTGAAATGATTCGCCCGCTGATTGTTTTCGTGGCCGGTTGCCTTTTCGCAATCACTCCGGTGTATGCCGCCGACAAGCCAGTGATGGTTTTTATTCTCGCCGGGCAATCGAACATGGAGGGCAAGGCCCGCAACGCCCTGCTCGATTACCAAGCGACGGACGAGAAAACCAAAGACCTCTTCGCTCATCTGCGGAAGGACGACAAGTGGGTCGTCCGCGATGACGTGTTCATCAAGTTTCTCGATCGAAAAGGACCGCTCACCATCGGCTATGGGTCGCCTGGTTGCACTGGCGTGGAACTCGAATTCGGGACCGCGATGGGAAACCACTTCGATCAACCGGTCCTCTTGATCAAGGCGGCGTGGGGTGGGCACTCGCTCTACAAACTCTTCCGTTCGCCGTCGGCAGGACTCCCTGAGGCGCTGTTGCAGAAGGATCTCGACGAGGCTCAGAAGCGAGTCACACAAGACAACGAGAAGAACAACAAGAACACGCCGCTGCCGACGATCGAGGAGATCAAGAAGGATTACGGCTCGTCGTATCGCAACATGCTGTCGGAAGTGAAGGACGCGCAGGAAAACTACGCCAAGCTGTTTCCTGAACTCGAAGGGAAGTCGCTGGAACTGACGGGATTCGTTTGGTTTCAAGGTTTTAATGACATGTTCGGCGCTCAGGACGAATACGCGTCCAACATGCAGCACTTCGTCAAGGATGTTCGCAAGGATCTCAACGCTCCCAACTTGCCGTTCGTGATTGGCGCGCTGGGGCAGAACGGATCGAAGCCAGCGACTGGTGGAATGCTGACAATCCGCGAGGCCCAACTGTCGATGAACGAAGTGCCGGAGTTCAAAGGCAACGTGAAGGCGTTTCCCGTCGACGTGTTGGTAGACAAGGCCGCCGAGGCCATGTTCCCGAATTGGCAAAAGGAGCCGGAGTGGGTTCACACCGGCAGCGACCGCCCCTACCACTACTACGGCAGCGCGATCTGGTTCAATCGGATTGGCAAAGCGATGGGCGATGCGATGCTCGAACTCCTGAAGCAACCCCAGTAGGCGAGGAACTCCGATGAACCTTTCCCGACGACAGTTTCTGAAAGCCAATGGGGCGATGCTGGCGTTGCCGTTCCTGCACTCGCTGGCGATTGGGAATGACAAGACCGCGATCGCGGCCACGCCGAGCAAGAAGCTCGTGATCATGTACATCCCGAACGGGATCGTTCGCCGGTGTTTCTTCCCCGGCGAAGAGAACGCCGAACTGCCGGGTTTCATCGGCGGGTTCGATGCGGACAAGACGAAGGAGCAGCAGCGCATCGCCAACTTGCCGGGTATCTCTCCGCTGGAGCTGACCTCGACCATACAGCCACTGGCCGAGCACGCTGACGACGTCACGCTGATCACGGGACTGGAGCGAACTTACAAGAATGGCCAGGACGTGCATGCTCAAGGCGCGTCGTGCTATTTGACGAGCCTGTCGCCCGTGCAAGCCACGGCGAAAGGAATCACGCATCCCAATGGGCGAACTCTGGACCAGGTGATCGGCGATGCCGTCGGTCGTGCGACGATCTTCAATACGCTGGAGATCAGTTGCAACGGCTTCACGGCCGGGAAGGAGCCGATCGAGTTCGACAACATTTCCTGGTACGGCCCGGACAAGATCGCCCCGTCGATTCGCGATCCCCAAAAACTCTACGACCGGCTGTTCCTGCGCGACAGTTACCGGAAGCATGTCGCCGATGTCACGGACCTCGTGCTGGCGGACGCGAAGACACTCTCGCGGAAGCTGGCTCGCGATGACCGGGAAACGATGGTCCGCTTCATGGAAATGATTCGCGACATCGAAGTCCGCATCGAAAAGATGAGCAAGCTGCTGGCCAGCGTGGACGTGAAGATTCCCAAGAACGAAGTCCTACCGCGCGGCGAATACATCCGCTTGCAGATCGACCTCATGCTGCTGGCCTTCCAAATGGGAATCACGAACGTCAGCACGTTCATGATCGGCCCCGAGCGTTGGGATGCGACGCTCATGTACGAAGGGGTCTTCGACAAGCCGGTGCAACACCACAACATGACTCACAACCAGAAGGGGGACGGTTACAAAGACGTGCAGAAGATCGACCTCTTCCATATGCAGCAATATGCCTACCTGCTGCGGAGGATGAAGGAGCTCAAGGAGTCCGACGGCAGCACGATGTTGGACAACTCGCTGATCACCTACGGCGCGGGCTTGGGCGATGGTGCGACTCACCAGTTTTACGATCTGCCCATGATCGTCGCCGGGAAAGCTCAAGGCCGGATCAAGCAGGGGCGCCACATCAAAATGAAGAGCGGCACGCTGAACTCGAACCTGTGGCTGACGGTCGCGCAGTTGATGGGCTTGGAGATCGAATCCTACGCCGACAGCACGGGCGTCGTTTCCGATCTTTGGACGTAATGAAGTGAGCGGCAAGGCGCTAGCCGCCGGTTCCGAACGAATCAAACCCAACCGGCGGCTAGCGCCTTGCCGCTCACAGGACAACGTAAACAACAGGTGAATTCGCGTGCCAGAACGACCTACGAATTACATGACCTTGCTGCTCCTTTTCCTGCTCGGCGGTATCGCGACCGAATGTCGAGCCGATGATGTCGCCGGCTTCCTGAATCCGCTGGTGGCGAAGCATTGCCTCAAATGCCACGGCGGCGAGAAGGTCAACGGCGAGGTCAATTTCCAGCCGATCACGATGGCGGCTCAGTTCCTCGCACAGCCGGCGCTCATCAACAAGATGATCGACGCCGTTGATGCCAACGACATGCCGCCGGAAGACGAGCCGCAGTTGGATGAGAAGACTCGCACGCGGTTGCTGGTTACGTTGAAGACGATGCTGCGCGATGCGACGACCGGCAAGGAGCGAGAGCCGTCTCAGATCCGCCGGCTGAATCGGTTTCAATACAACAACTCGGTGCGCGATCTGTTCCAGTTGAAGCTCGACGTCTTCGAGCTGCCAGAAAAGCTGATGACCCGGCAGGATAACTACCTGCCACCCGCATCCAGAAAAATGCCGAACAAGGTGCGCGTGGCGTCGCTGGCTCTGAATCCCACGGCCGGTTTGCGCGATGTCAAAGCGTTTCCGAAGGATCTGCGAGCCGAGCACGGATTCGACAATCAAGCGAATCAGTTGACGTTGTCGCCGCTGCTGCTGGATGCGTTCCTGCGGCTCAGCGTGTCGATCGTCGAAAGCCCGGATTTCAACGAGCAGACTGTCGGGATCTGGAATGACTTCTTTCGGCAACCTGCCGACGAGATCGACGCGCAAGCCGAAGTGAAACGCCGGTTGGAGCCGTTTCTGACGATCGCCTTTCGCGGCCGGATCGAACCCGAGACGCTCGATCGCTACACGGCCTACGCGACTGCGAAGATGACGCAAGGGCTGTCGTTCACGGACAGCATGAAGAAGGTGGCTTCGGCCGTGCTGTCCTCGCCGCTGTTTCTGTATCGAGCCGGCGCGACGGATGTCCGAGACGCGCCGTTCGAACTGGCATCGAACCTGTCGTTGTTTCTCTGGGGAAGTTGTCCCGATCAGGAGTTGTTGCGACTGGCCGAGAGCGGTGAACTCGCCCAGCCCGACGTGTTGAACCGGACGATCGAACGGATGTTCGCCGACCCCAAGATCGAACGCTTCTTGGATACGTTTCCTTCCCAGTGGTTGCAGTTGGAGAACGTGCTCGCGGCGACTCCCGATCCGCAGATCAACAAGTACTTCAAGCTCGACCAAGACAACCCGGCCGGCTTGCAGATGCTGCTTGAACCGCTGCTGCTGTTCGACACCGTGTTCGTCGAAGACCGGCCGATCGTGGATCTCATCGCGCCGCAGTTCAGCTATCAAAGCGACTTCTTGAAAACGTGGTACACGTCCGAGATGAAGCCGCCGCCGGTGGACCTCCAGAAGATCGCGGAAGACAACCGGCGAAACGACGAGCAACGCCGGCAGTTGGAAGTCGCGATCAAGTCCGCGCAGTCGGACCTCGACGCGCTCATTGAACCCGTGAAGACAAAGCTGTTGGCCGATCGTAAGAACGAGTCCCGCGAAAAGAAGCCGGTGGACCTGAAGCCGTTCGCGGCCTGGGAATTCAATGGCGACTTGAAAGAGTCGATTGGCTCTCTCGACCTGACGGCTCATGGCAAGATCGAGTTCAAAGATGGCATGGCGGTCCTCGATCAGGCTTACCTGCAAAGCCCAGGTTTGCCGATCGAGCTGAAGGCCAAAAGCCTGGAGGTCTGGTGCCAGGTCCACAATCTCGATCAACGCGGCGGCGGAGTGATGGGCATTCAAGGCCCCGGCGATTTCTTCGACACGATCGTGATCGGCGAACGACAACCGCGACACTGGATCTCCGGCAGCAATGGATTCGTTCGCACTGAGGACTTCCCCGAATCCACACCCGAGACGAGGGTCGGCGAGTTATTGCATCTCGTCATGGTCTACACAGACGACGGCACGACGACGCTGTACCGCGATGGCAAGCCCTACGGCAAACCGTTTCGCAAAGGAGCAGCGACGTTTCCGAAGGAGCAAAGCGCGGTGCTCTTTGGGCTGCGTCATACTCCGCCCGGTGGCGGCAAGTTTCTAACGGTGAGCATCGATAAGGCTCGCTTGTATGACCGCGCTTTGACCGCCGAAGAAGTGGCCGCGTCGTCCAGCGGCAACAATCTGTTCGTTTCGGACGAAGATCTGTTGCTGGCCATGACGTCCGAACAAAAAGAAAAACGAGCCGCGTTGAGCAAGTCGCTCGATCAATCCAGAGCCAACCTGAAACAGGTTCCACCGAACCAGGAGCCGGAGAAGGTGCAACTAGAGACGCAGCGCCGATTCGAGGACGAACTGAGAGCGAAGATGCGTTCTCCGACCTTCGAGCGCGTGGCGGCATCGGACCCGCGCTACGGCGGCATCATCACGAACGCCGCCATGTTGAGCATGAACTCCGGCCCCAAGCGGACGCATCCCATCGCCCGCGGCGCGTGGATCATCGAAGTGATCTTCAATGATCCGCCCCCGCCGCCTCCCAACGACATTCCTCCGCTGAACGAGGACGACTCCGCCAAAGACCTGACGATCCGCGAGACATTCGCCGCGCACCGCAAGAACCCGTCGTGCGCGAGCTGTCACTCGCGCATCGACCCGTTGGGCTTCGCGATGGAGAATTTCGACATCACGGGCCGCTGGCGCGACAAATACGAAAACGGCAAAGCGGTCGATGCCAGCGGAACTCTGCTGAGAAAACATCCGTTCAACGGCGTCGTCGGTTTCAAAGCCTCGTTGGTGAAGGAGA
>Ga0114966_10005170_pt1 | contig 11098 bp, 11 predicted proteins | sample M_130207_XF_Meta_FD_87029 | JGI IMG/M metagenome (GOLD analysis project Ga0114966, IMG submission 87029) | Freshwater microbial communities from Lake Montjoie, Canada to study carbon cycling - M_130207_XF_MetaG | ecosystem: Environmental > Aquatic > Freshwater > Lake | place: Lake Montjoie...
ACTACGTCAATGACAACAAGCCCGACCACATCATTACCATTGAAGACCCGATCGAGTTCGTCCACGAGAGCAAGCGCTCTCTGATCAATCAGCGTGAGGTTCACCGCGATACCCTTGGGTTCAGCGAAGCCCTGCGCTCGGCGTTGCGCGAAGATCCGGACGTGGTGCTGGTGGGCGAAATGCGCGACCTTGAAACCATCCGTCTGGCGCTGACGGCCGCCGAAACCGGACATCTGGTGTTCGGCACGTTGCATACGAGTTCGGCAGCCAAGACCATCGACCGTATCGTTGACGTGTTCCCGGCCGCGGAAAAGGAAATGATGCGCACGATGCTCTCCGAGTCGCTGCGGGCGGTCATTTCGCAGACGCTGCTGAAGCGCATCGGCGGCGGCCGCATTGCGGCGCACGAGATCATGATCGGCACGCCGGCCATCCGGAACCTGATCCGCGAAGGCAAGATTGCCCAGATGTATTCCGCAATCCAGACCGGCCAGTCGTCCGGCATGCAGACGCTCGACCAGTGCCTGACCGAGTTGTTGCAGAAGGGCCTGGTCACCAAGGAAGAAGCCCGCTTCCGCGCCCAGAACAAGGACGCATTCTGACCTGATTTCGGCCCGAAGCTGCGGGCCACTGCCGGGACTACCTTAGGATTCGACCATGGAACGCGAGCAAGCAATCAAGCTGATGCAGGACCTGCTGAAGCGTCAGGTCGAGAAGAACGGCTCTGACCTGTTCATCACCTCCGGCTTTCCGCCCGCCATCAAGATCGATGGCGAGATTCGCCCCCAGTCAGACCGGTCGCTGACCCTCGAGCAGAGCGCCGTGCTGGTGCGATCCATCATGAACGACAAGCAGACGCGCGAGTTCGACTCGACCAAGGAATGCAATTTCGCGATTGCGCCGGCCGGCATCGGCCGCTTCCGCGTCAGTGCCTTCGTTCAGCAAGGGCAGATTGGCTGCGTTGTCCGCACCATCGCTGCGAAGATTCCAGAGCTTGACGACCTGCAGCTGCCGCCCATCCTCAAGGACGTGGTGATGTCCAAGCGGGGACTGGTCATCGTGGTCGGCGGTACGGGTTCCGGCAAGTCCACGTCGCTCGCGGCCATGGTCGACTACCGGAACCAGAAGAGCCGGGGCCACATCATCACGATCGAAGACCCGGTCGAGTATGTGCATGCGCACAAAGGCTGTGTGATCACCCAGCGCGACGTCGGCGTCGACACCGATTCGTGGCACACGGCGCTCAAGAACACGCTGCGCCAGGCGCCTGACGTCATCCTGATCGGCGAAATCCGCGACAGGGAAACGATGGAGTACGGCATCCAGTTCGCCGAAACCGGTCACCTGGTGCTCGCTACGCTGCACGCGAACAGCTCGAACCAGGCGCTGGACCGCGTCATCAACTTCTTTCCCGAAGACAAGCGCGAACAGCTGCTGATGGACCTGTCCCTCAATATCAAGGCCCTGATTTCGCAGCGCCTGATCCCCCGGGAGGGCGGTGCGGGACGCATTGCAGCGATCGAGATCATGCTCAACACGCCTTTGATCACGGACCTGATCTTCAAGGGCGAGGTGGCGGCCATCAAGGAAGTCATGGCGAAGTCGAATCACATCGGGATGAAGACTTTTGACCAGGCGCTGTATGATCTTTACGAGGCGGACCTGATATCGTATGAAGACGCCTTGAGGAATGCCGATTCGAAGAACGAGGTTCGGTTGCGCATCAAGCTCGAGAGCAAGCGCGAGTTGAAAATGGGCGAAGACTTGAGCGAGAGCCTGCGGATCATGGACGAAGATGCCGAAGGAACCCGATTCTGATGACTGATACAGCCGCGCCAGAAGAAAACGAAACGGATCTCACGGATGCAGAATCCGGCGAGAAGCCGATCGTTCTCAACACCAGGCCGCTGTTCAAGCTGATGGTCGAGAAGCGCGCATCGGACCTGTTCTTCTCGTCCTATGCGCCCATCAAGATCAAGATCGAAGGGCAGATCATTCCCGTCAACAAGCAGATCCTGTCGCCGGAAGTCGTGCGCCAGGCGTCTTTCGGCCTGATGACGCAGGAGCAGATCGAGTACTTCAACGAAGAGCTGGAAATCGACTTTGCCGTGTCCGAGCCCGGACTCGGCCGCTTCCGTGTCAGCGTATTCCATCAGCGGGGCAATCCGGCGATGGTGTTGCGCTACATCACGGCTGACATGCCGCGCCTCGACGATCTCGGCATGCCCGAGCTCCTCAAGGACCTGGTCATGATGAAGCGGGGCCTGATCCTGATGGTCGGCGCCACCGGTTCAGGCAAGTCCACGACGCTTGCGGCGATGATCAATCATCGCAACGACCACTCCTCGGATCACATCATCACGATCGAGGATCCCATCGAGTTCCTGCATTCAAACAAGAAATCGATCATCAACCAGCGCGAAGTCGGTCTCGACACCAAGTCCTACGCCCGGGCGTTGCGCAGCGCGATGCGGGCAGCACCCGACGTGCTGCTGATCGGCGAAATCCGTGACCGCGAGACCATGGAGTCCGCGATCATGCTGGCGGGCACCGGCCACCTGGTCCTCGCCACGCTGCATGCGAACAACGCTGCAGAGACGCTTGATCGCGTCATCAACATGTTCCATCGCGACCAGCACACCCAGCTGTGCCTTGACCTCTCCCAATACCTGAGGGCGATCATTGCCCAGCGCCTGGTGCCCGGCAACAACAAGCGGCGCGTTGCCGCCGTCGAGATGTTGATCAATACCCCGCATGTGCAGGAACTCATCAAGAAGGGTGACGTGATCGGAGCGAAGGAAGCGCTCAGAAGCAGCAGCGAGAAGGGCATGCAGCACTTCGACGTCGCGCTGTACCAGCTCTTCAAGGCGAAGCGCATCAGCCTCGAGGACGCTCTGGCCTATGCGGATTCGCGCACGAACCTCGAAGCGAAGATCAACTTCGGCTGAGCCAGAGTCTTGAAGTCGGCTATTCCGGGAAGACAGCCCGGGAGTCGAATACCGGTCCATCGACGCAAACCCGCTTCATGGCGGGGCCTTCCGGCGTCATGACCATTACGGCGCAGCCTGCACAACCGCCTACGGCACAGGCCATGAACTCCTCCAGGGACACCTGGCAGGGAATGCCGAAGCGGCTTGCCACTTTCGCCGCAGCCTGCAACATGGGCGTCGGGCCGCAGGCAAACATCTCGACCTCGCCCAGCACTTCCTTGTCGAGCGACTTGAGCCACTCTGCCGCCAGGTCCGTGACGTAGCCTTGGTAGCAGCCGGGGAAGTCGCCGAAGCTTGCCAGGCGGCTCGCAATCCCGAAGCTCTCGAGGAGCGGCATGCTGGCAATCACTCCGTCAGGGATGCCGGGTGCCAGCACTGTTGAAGGCTTGAGGCGGAACGGGAACGGGATTTCCGATCCCATCAGGACGAGCGGGGTCCACTTCGCGTCGCTACGGTCTTGCAGGTGCTCGGCGAGGAAGACCATCGGCGGGATGCCTACGCCGCCACCGACCAGCAACGTCCGCGGGCGCTCGGGATGCGCGGTGAAACCCTTGCCGATCGGGCCGAGCACGCTGATGCGATCCCCTGGCTGCTTTTCCGACAGCAGCTTGAGTCCGGGGCCCACGATCTTGTACAGGATGTCCACCCAGCCGGCCGTGGCATCCACCCGCATGATCGAAAGCGGCCGGCGCATCGGCAGCGCTGCATCGCACGTGAGATGGGCGAAGCTGCCAGGCGTGGCCGCGGCGGCCGTGCGGGGCGCATGGACGCGGAGGACGAACTGCTCGCCGGGGAAGGCTTCCTGCGAGACGATCGTGGCGTCGTCTTCCAGGAAGATGGTTCCTCGATGGGGCCGGGACACTGTGGCAGCCGCGTGGGTCATGAATATTTCCGTTGCGCCTGGGCATTGCGCACGATGGTCGCGATGACAGCCATGCGGACGGCAACGCCGTTCGTTACCTGGGCCTGGATGACCGATTGAGGGCCGTCGGCAACTTCAGCCGTGATCTCGACGCCGCGATTCATCGGGCCGGGATGCATCACGATCGCGTCCGGCTTCGCGAGCTTCAGGCGTTCCGCGGTGATGCCAAACTCGCGGCAATAGGCGGCGTTGTCGGGAACATGCGCAGCGCTCATGCGCTCGGTCTGGATGCGCAGGCCCATGATGACGTCGGCGCCGGTCATGGCCTTGTCGAGGCTGGTGAAGCGCACCGCGCCCGGGAATTCCTCGGCCTCGGGCAACAGGTACTTTGGGCCTGCAATCCGGATTTCACCGGTGCCTAGCGCCGACAGCGCGTGCCAGGCAGAGCGTGCAACCCGGGAATGGGCCAGATCACCCACGAGCAGGACACTCAGTCCGCCGAAGTCGCCTTTGTGCTGGCGGATCGTCAGCACGTCCAGCAGGCCCTGCGTCGGGTGCGACAGATGGGCTTCGCCGGCGTTCAGGATACTCACATGGGGCTGGACGTGGCCGGCCACGAAGGCTGGCAGGCCAGGTTCGGCATCGCGCATGACGAGCACGTCGGCATGCATGGCCTGCAACGTGTAGATGGTGTCGAGCACGGTCTCGCCTTTCACGCGCGACGAAGAGTGCATGTCGAGATTGACGACATCTGCACCCAGGCGGCGCGCGGCCAGCTCGAACGAAACACGGGTGCGGGTACTGGGCTCGAAGAACAGATTGGCAACGGTGTGGCCGGACAGACTCTGGTCGCGCGCCGGCAGTTCGCCGGGCTGCCTCACGTAGAACTGGGCGAGGTCGAGCAGATCCGTCAGCTCTTCACTGCTCAGGCCCTCAAGGGTAATCAGGTGCCGGAGGCGTCCGTCGGGCCCGCGCTGGCTGGTCTGGTCCAGGCCCTGGGTCTGTCGCTTGCTCAAAATGGCCTCTGTCTCACTTGGTGGCTTCAGTCGTTCGCTTCAGGCCTTCGCTGCAGGCTGCGCGGCGAACCAGCGCTCGAGGATGACCTTCGCAGCCACCCGGTCCACGTCGGCGTGGGTCACCCGTTTACGCTTGAGGCCGCTTGCGCGGGCTTCTCGCAGCTCGGCTTCGGCGTCGCGGGAACTCAGGCGTTCATCGACAAGGTGCACGGGCAGGTGCAGGCGTGACTCCAGCGCCTGGCTGAAGTCCTTCGCGGGCAGCGTCATCCCCGTGTCCGTCCCGTCCATATTATAGGGGAGTCCCACCACCAGCTGCGTCGGCGTGTAGTCGGCAACCAGACGGTCGATTTCGGGCCAAGGAAACGCGCCTCGGATCTCGATTACTCTCAGGGGCCGCGCGGTCCGGGTCAAGGTATCGCCCGCCGCGACGCCTACGCGCCGGGTGCCGTAGTCGAAGGCGAGGATCAGTTCGGGTGCCGGCACGGGGCTACGCGGGACACATCACGCATGGCCAGCGTGAGGGCTGATCGTGGCAAGATCGACGCCGAGCAGACGTCCGGCGGCTCGCCAGCGATTCTCATAGGCCGTCTCGAACAGGACTTTCGGGTCCGCTGCGACGCTCAGCCAGGCGTTCTGCACCATTTCGTTTTCGAGCTGCCCGGCTTCCCAGCCCGCGTACCCCAGCGCTACAAAGGCCTCGTTGGGGCCGTTGCCCCGGGCCATGGCATCCAGAATGTCGCGGGACGTCGTCACATGGACCTGATCAGATACTCGCAGCGTCGAATCCCAGGCACGCTCTTCGGCGCGATGAACCACGAATCCCCGGTCCGTCTGCACCGGGCCGCCCTGGAGCACCGGCTGGCTCGCCAGCGGCTCTCGCGAAGTCGGCAGCTTGAGTTGCCGGAAGACATCTGCCAGCTGCATGTCGAGCGGCCGGTTGATGATGATGCCCAGCGCGCCCTGCGGGCTGTGCTCGCAGATGAGGGTGACCGTCTGCGAGAAATTGTCGTCCGTCATCGCCGGCATGGCGATCAGGAACTGGTTGGTCAGGAACGCAGTCTTGGACATGGCGCCAGTATCCTGCCAGCTGGCCGTCGGCTCAAGGTCGAAATCGGCAGTTCGAGCGATGCCTGCCGGGTTGTCGGGATTGGCTACGGGCCGGCCGGTACCTCGGCATTGAGGTTGCCGGCAGCGTCGCCCTGATCGCCGAGGAACTGCCATTCGTAGGCAAAGCGCAGCTGGTCGTGCTTCTCGCGAAGCGCGGACGGGAACGGGTCGAACGGCGAGGCGAGCTTCAGGATGGTGAGCGCAGCCTGGTCGACCTCCTTGTGGCCGCTGGTGCGCTGGACCGAAATGTCCTTGAGTGTGCCGTCAGCGCGAATCGTGACCGCGAGGACCGGGTTCCCCGACATACGCCGCTGCCGGGTGTCGCGCGGATAGTTGAGCGTTCCCATGCGTTCGACCTTGCGCTTCCAGCCATCGAGATACGGAGCCAGCCCGGACTCGCGCGTGTCGGCCTTGATCTCGAGCTCCTGGCCGGTCTTGCCTCGCAGTCGCAAATCGCCATCCGCGGAACTCGCAATCACCGGACTCGGGGGGGTCGGGATCAGGGCGATCGGCGTTTCGCTATTCCATGACGGCTGCTCGCGACCACTCTGCAGCATGATGGCCGCCCAATTGCTGCGGCTTGACAGGACTTCACGGGTTTCGGAGCCGGCGACGGCCTCCTTCTGCTCCACTCCGTTGCCTTGGGCACTGCCCTCGATCGCGGCAGGGAACATCGACGACTCCGGGCTGGCTGCGCGGACGGCATCGGTCGTCGTGCCGGCGCCGACCTGGCTGCGCTGGGCGAGATAGCGGGCATCGGGATTGGATTCCGAGCTGCCCCCCCCGGACGTGAGCAACAGGACTTCGAGCGTCGGTGCGGCATTCGGGTTTGGTTTCGTGAGCACCGAGAAGCTCACGCCGATGATGAGGATGCCGTGCAGCAGTGCCACCAGAAACAGGGTCGTGGTCAGCCGGTCGCTTGCCGACGTCGAAGGCGCCGGGCCAAACGGCGAGACTGACAGCCTGGCATCGTGTTCCGCAGCGGCGGCCGCCGTTCTGGACAATGGGGCATTCACGGTCCGCAGAGTATAAGCCCGGCACTGATTGGTCCACTCCCCTGCCGTGAGGGGGGCGGCGCCCGGGACCCGTCAGCCGAGTCGTTTCGCGATTGCATCCATCAGCAGGCTGGCGATGTCCGTCTGGAATTGTTTGTCGAGCTCGCGCACGCCTGTAGGACTCGTCACGTTGATCTCGGTGACATAGCCGCCGATCACGTCGAGGCCCACGAACAGCATGCCCCGCTCGCGCAGTTTCGGCCCGATCTGGCTGACCAGCCAGCGGTCTCGATCGTTGAGTGGGCGGCCTTCGCCCTTTGCGCCTGCCGCGAGATTGCCGCGGTTGTCGGTTGCAGATGGGATGCGCGCAAGCGCATAGGGGACCGGTTCGCCATCGATGACCAGTACCCGAGCGTCCCCGCCCGTTACGATGTCGGGGAGGTATTTCTGCACGATCGCGTAGTGGGACCCGTAGTCGGTCATCGTCTCGAAGATGACGCTGGCATTCTTGTCGCCCTGGCGGATCACGAAGATCGATCGGCCGCCCATGCCGTAAAGGGGTTTGCAGACAATGTGTTCATGCTGGGCGAGGAACGCCCGCATCTGGTCCATGTTCCGCGTGATCAGCGTCGGTGCGCAGCATTCCGGGAACCAGGCCGTATAGACCTTCTCGTTCATGTCGCGAAGCCCCTGGGGGCGGTTGACGAGCAGCGCTCCTTCCGTTTCCGCGCGCTCCAGGATGTACGTCGTGTAGATGTACTCCATGTCGAACGGGGGATCCTTGCGCATCAGGATCGCGTCCATCGTGCCGAGACGGACCGTGCTCTCCTCGCCGAGCGTGTACCAGTCGGTCAGGCTGTCGCGCACGGTCGCGGGCCGGACCCGGCCCCAGGCCACGCCGTTGTCGAGCCACATGTCTGCCTGCTCGAGGTACAGGATTTGCCAACCCCGCGCTTGCGCCGCCAGCATCATGGCCAGCGTCGTGTCCTTCGCCGGCTTGATGTGCTCGATCGGGTCCATGACGACGGCGAGTCGCACGGTTTCTCTTGCCATTCAGTTGCTCCACAGAATCAGTGACGGAGTTCTGGTTTTGCTCCGAGGTCACGCGCCCATACTCGCCCTCAAGGAGCAGGGAATGCCGGCTCCGTTTGCGGCGTCTCAAGTTCCCTGTGACGGGCTTCATACTATACGACCCAAGCCAATGGCAGGCGGGTGTTCAATATGTTAAAACCAGCCCGTTGCTTGCAGCGGTGAGTTTTGCCCGAAAGCGCCGCCTGGCCTGAAGTTTGATGCCACGTCCGATCCGGGGCGGGGAAGAGGAAAGCCAATGGAAGTTGCTGAGCCAAGCGAGCGGTCGAAGCTCGCCGGTTTGAAGGTCCTGGTCATTGATGACAGCAAGACCATCCGGCGCACGGCTGAGACCCTCCTGTCCAAGGAAGGCTGTGAGGTCTTCACGGCAGTGGACGGGTTCGATGCCCTGTCCAAGATCGCCGACCACCAGCCGGACATCGTCTTCGTGGACATCATGATGCCGCGCCTCGACGGCTACCAGACCTGCTCCCTGATCAAGCACAACAAGGTTTTCCGGACCATTCCGGTGATCATGCTGTCAAGCAAGGACGGCCTGTTCGACCGTGCCCGCGGCCGCATCGTCGGCTCCGAACACTATCTGACGAAACCGTTCACCAAGGACGAACTGCTGAGCGCCATTGACACGCATGTCAACCAGGCGGCCAGGTAAGAGTGGGGGCACCAATGGCTTTGATCCTCATCGTCGACGACTCTCCGACCGAAGTGCATGTCATGAAGCAGGCACTTGAAAAGCACGGCTACCGGACGGCGGCCGCCGCCGACGGTGCCGAGGCGTTGGCCAAGGCCAAGATCATGAAGCCGGACCTGATCTTCATGGACGTCGTCATGCCCGGCGTGAATGGCTTCCAGGCCACGCGCAAGCTGGCCGCAGATCCGGACACCCGCTCGATCCCGGTGATCATGGTGACCTCCAAGAATCAGGAAACCGATCGTATCTGGGGGATGCGGCAGGGCGCGGTGGACTACATCGTCAAGCCGGTGTCGGCGGATACTTTGGTCGAGAAGGCTCAGGCAGCCTTGTCGGGTTGAACGTGCCGATGAGCGCTTCCCTCGGACTCAAATCGCTGCGTGAGCGTCCCTTCGAGCTGCTGAAGGAGCTCGAGCGGCTGAGCCACATTGCCCAGTCCGGCCAGGAGCGGGAATCGGGCAGCGGTCGCGAATGGGTCGGCGTGGCGTTCCGCCTGGGCGCCGAAAACTTCCTGATGGCCCGGGAAGAGACCCGCGAGGTCATGGGGCTGCCAGCAATGCTGACTCGAGTGCCGGGCTCGAAGCCCTGGATCCGCGGCCTCGCCAACGTGCGGGGCCAGTTGCTTCCCGTGGTGGACCTGCGTGCGTTCCTGGGGGGCGGTGTGACCACGACGGCGCGCAGTACCCGGGTACTCGTGGCAAACCACCGCGAGATTCCAGGTGGACTGATGGTCGATGAAGTCCTCGGCTTCCGCCGCTTCGGCGATGCCGAGTTCGCTGCCGAGGTTCCGCCGACGTTGCTTCGCTGTGAGCGGTACCTTGCCGGAACCTTCAAGCGTGGCGCGGAAATCTGGCCGGTGTTCAGCGTCCGGGGATTGCTTGAAAGCGCCGACTTCCTGCGTGCGGCGGCGTCGTGATGCCACAGCGACGTTTCGGCGCGGATCAGAGATAGAGATCGGTACCAAGGACCAGGGGTTCAAGCCAGAGTGAGTGCTATGCCTGACAAGTTCAAAGGCGTGAAATTCCTGCCAGCCCTGATCGGTGTGGCGGTCGCCTGCATTGTGCTGGCAGTCGCCCTGATGCTGTATGGGCGCCTTTCCGGCAATTCGGGTGCCGCGGCTTCGGGCAAGGCAAGCACGACCGCAGAGTTGTTGGCGCTGTCCCAGGGCATGCCGCTGCAGGCAGCGTCGGCGCTGGCAGGCGATGCCAAGGCCTTCGATGCGCTGGCCGAGTCACACGCGCTTTTCGAGTCGCTGGCGCCCGGGCTCGCACCTGGCGTGCAGGACACCGCGGCCGTCTTCCTGCAGCAGGCCAGCACCGTGGTCGCCGCGAAGGAAGCCAGCCTACGCACGGCCGCCGCTGCGCGCGAAGTGTCTGCCCTGATGCCACTCCTGCTCGAAGGCCTCGGCAACGTGGCAGGCGCGCTCAGCATCAATGTCGTTGCCAAAATGACACCGCAGCTCGAACGTTTCGAGGTGACTGGCCTGCGCATCGATCAGGACCTGACTGCGCTCGCATCGGGTGTCGGCGATGTGGCCATGCTGTCGCTGCGCCTGTCCGATGGCCTTGAATACCAGGGACAGGTGCTGGGCGAGTTGCGTGGCATCGATTCAGGTCTCGGCCTGCCGCGCGTGACAACCCCGGAAGGCCAGCAGCGCCTTGCCGCAGCCAACCAGTTGTTCGGTCAAATGAGCGATCAGGTGCGCGCTGCCACCATGTCCGCCGAATCCCTGAACACCGCGCGTGAGGCCAGCCAGGGGTTGCGCCTCGGGAGCGTACCGATCTATGCCAGCTTGCGTGGTGCCCCTGCGGTCGAGTCCGGGACACCTGCCTGGCTGATATGGGTTCCCGTCGTGCTGCTCGGTATCGCAGTCCTGACGCTGTTCGGCGTAGCGTTTGTGTATCGTTCAGTTGCCGCCATTCGCGAAGCGGCCGCGCTGCAGGACGAGCAGAACGAGCGCAGCCAGGAAGCGATCCTGCGGCTGCTCGACGAGCTGTCGAATCTCGCAGACGGCGACCTGACAGTGCAGGCTACGGTCAGCGAAGACATCACCGGCGCCATTGCCGACTCCATCAACTACGCAATCGAGGCGCTGCGCGAGCTCGTCACGACGATCAACGGCACGGCGATCACGCTCGATTCTGCCGCCCGCCAGACTCAGGCAACGGCCAGCCATCTCGCAAAGTCTTCCGTCGCCCAGTCGAAGCAGATTGCGTCGGCTTCCGAATCCGTCGCCGCCATGGCGGCGTCGGTCGAGGAGGTGTCAGGCAACGCGGAGCGGTCAGCCGACGTGGCCCGCCATTCAGTGGATATCGCCCACAAGGGTGGCGATGCGGTGCGCCGGACCA
>Ga0114966_10005172_pt1 | contig 11098 bp, 11 predicted proteins | sample M_130207_XF_Meta_FD_87029 | JGI IMG/M metagenome (GOLD analysis project Ga0114966, IMG submission 87029) | Freshwater microbial communities from Lake Montjoie, Canada to study carbon cycling - M_130207_XF_MetaG | ecosystem: Environmental > Aquatic > Freshwater > Lake | place: Lake Montjoie...
AAATAAGGTTTTTATTAAAAAAATATTTCCATCATATAATATTAAAAATAATAAATTAACTATTAAAACTACTTTATTAAAAACAGATAATTTATTTTTAAAAATTTTTAGAAATTTACAAACTTTTAAATTAAATACTAAAATTATTCCATCTAAAACTATCAAATTACCTGAAAATTCTTTCGATTTACATTTAATTTCTTTAATTATACATTATGGTAATTATGAAAATGGTCATTATATATGTCTTTATAAATCTAATGATTATTGGTTTGAATATGATGATCTTAATAAAATTCCTGTATATTTAGGAACTTTAAATAAAATTATTCAAAATGATTATTATACCTCAAATATAGTAGGATTAATATATTCTAAATAAATAAATTATTATATTATTAATAAATATGTTTTGTTTAATAACACAAAAAGATATTATAAATATTGAAAAATGGGAAAAAGAAATTAGTCATATTTCATTAAATAACTTACAAAAAAAGATTTTGAGAAGATATGAAGTAAATAATAAAGATGAATATATTAATTTAATTAAAAAAAACATTAATGATAAAATAAAAATTAATGAAATTAATAAACTTTATAAAATTAATAGATATAATGAAAGATTAAAAGAACTTATTGAAGAACATACAAAAGCATTAGATATCATTAAAAATAGTTATAAATATAAAGATAAACATATAAAAATCAGATTATTGACAGATACATATAAATTAAATGCTGTCGATTTATATCGCAAATTTAAAATTATTATGGATGAACAATTTGATGATGATAATGATTATGAATATTTTATTGACGATTTTATTCTTAAAAATCAACTATATGGACTTTTTGAGAAAAATATTTTAGCTGGAATTATGATTTTAGATATTAAAAAATTTAATATTTATAAAACCTTTTACATCCAAGAATTAATAATTGATGAAAATTTTAGAAATAAAGGTTATGGTAATCTTCTTATTAATTATGCTATATTAAGATGTCCATATGATATTGATTATATATCATATTTAACTATGCCCTCAAATACACAAATGATTAATATTGGTAAAAAATTTGATTTTATTTTACAACAATATCCTTCTGGTGATAAAAAACATAGTTTATTATTTATAAGACCAAATGATAAAGTAGAAAGATATTTATATAAAAATCTTGGATATTTAAAATCAAAATCATCTGGTTCTCCTTTACCTATTATTTATTTAACACCACCTTCTCCTTAATAAATTTATTTAAGATTATTTTATTTTAATATAATTATATGAGTTATACTATCGGAATTCCAAAAGAAATTAAATCTAATGAATTAAGAGTTTCTTTAATCCCTGATGATGTTAAAAAAATTACCGATTTAGGAATTACTGTTTTTATTGAAAAAAATGCTGGTATTTGTGCTATTTTTAATGATAATGATTATATTAATGCTGGTGCTATTATTTGTGATACTCCAAAAGAAGTTTTTGATAAATCTATTATTATTATTAAAGTTAAAGAATTATTATTTGAAGAATATGATTATATTAATGAAAACCATATTATTCTCACTTTCTTTCATTTCGCCAATGTTCCTTCTTTAATTGAAGCAATGGTTAATAAAAATGCGATTTGTATTGCCTATGAAACTATTAGAAAAGATGATGGAACTTATCCTATTTTAGCACCTATGTCTATTATTGCTGGAGAACAATCTATCATTAATGCTAATCATTTTTTAAAAAATAATGGATATTTTGATAGAGATTATACTGATGATATTATTACTATTATTGGTGTAGGTAATGTTGGAAAAGCAAGTGCTTACAAAGCTAAGGAAATTGGATATAAAAATATTAATTTAATTGATAATGATTTTAATAAATTAGAAAAATTTACAAATGATGGATTTTGTATTTTTGAAATGAATAATTCTAATTTAACTAATTTATTAAAAATATCTAATATTGTCATAGGTTCTATTTATAATTCTGGTGAAAAAGCTAAAAAATTAATTACTAATGAAATGTTGGATTTAATGAAGGAAAAATCTATTATTATGGATGTTGCTATCGACCAAGGTGGAATTACTGAACAATCTCAAATAAGAACTTATTATGACCCAATTATTAAATATAATAAAACTAATATCTATTGTGTTTCTAATATTCCAAGTGTTGTTCCACATAAAGCATCAAAAGAATTATCTAATGCTATTTATCCATATATTTATGAAATTATTAAAGACATGGATATTCAAAAAACAATTGAAAGAAATAATGATTTAAAACAAGGTGTTAATATTTATAAAGGAAAAATTTGGAATTTAAATCTACTTAAATAACTCTTCTTTATTCATTGTATAAGGGTTTTTATTTATTATTTTTGCGTTATTTGGTAATGATTTCATTAATACTGATTTACCATCTACCAATGTATTCGATATTATCTCTGGTAATTTATAAATATAATCTTTTAAGTTATTAACATCAAATTTAAAATTTATTTTGTTAAATGTTGTATAATAATTTGACATTAAATTCAATGCTACATTTTTAATACTAGCATTATTTTCTATTTCAATATGTGGATTATATCCTAAATTATTTCTTGATAAATATCCTAAAATTATTCTATTATAATCTATTACATTAGTTAATTTAATATTATATTTTTTTATTGCTTTTTCTTTTGTTAATGATAAATCAAAATCCCATATTACCCACAAAAATCCTATATTTTCTAAATAATAATCCATTCCAAATATTTTATAATGAAAATATCCTCCTGCTTTTATTTTATGATATAAAAAGTTTCCAGGATGTGTATCCCTATGAATTCTATTCGTATAATAATTAAAAAAAATTATTGATAATAATTGTTGTATTAAAGCATTTATTATATAACTTGAATTATTTTTATATAACTCAAAAAACTTCCATAAATCTCCATTTGCTAATTCATTGAATGTTGTTATTATACTTGAATTAGAATTTTTTTTAATTAATTCAGGAAATTTTCTTATTTTTTGTGAAACTGTTTTATCATTTGATTTAGATTTTTTAAAACTATCTTCTTCAAATTTTTTATTATTTAATAAATTTTTACACATAACATATCCATAAAATATCGGAAAATGAGGACATAATTCCATTCTAACTACATTCGTTAATTTATTTAATAATTCTAATTCCATTAACGTTTTTGAATACATATACGGATATACTTTTGAAGCAAATGTAAATATTTTCTTATTCTTTTCTCTAAATTCACTTAAATATACTATTCCATATACACTATCACTTCCTATTCTTTTTTTTAAAATTATTCTATTCCCAATACGATAAGAATATGTTCTATTTGGATTTTGTTTATAAACTCTTATACAACCCTCTTTTTTTCCTTTTAATTCTCGTCTCATTAATATAAGATATCTATTTCTATGATATATATCAGCACTAACACGATTTAAAAAAGGTGTTAATGCTTTCTTAACTTTTTTAATTGCTTCTACTTTCTTACTTAAATTATTTGTTTTATCTTTCTTAATTGCTTCTACTTTCTTACTTAAATTATTTGTTTTATCTTTTTTAATTGTTTCTACTTTTTTATTTGTTTTATCTTTCTTAATTTCATCTACTTTCTTTTTAACACATCTTTTTGTTTCTGGATTTCGTATCTTATCCTTTTCACATTTCTTTACTATTTTTCCATCTACCAATTCATATAATTTAAGAATTTCATTATCTTTTTGATTAAATAATATTTCTATACCATTTTTTGTATCCTTTTTTACACATCTTTTTGTTTTTGGATTTAATATTTCATTATCTTTACAATGTTTTTCTTTCATAATTCTATATTTAATATTTATTTAAATAAATCTTCTTCATTTATCATATAAGGATTTTTATTTATTATTTTTGCTCCTAATGGTAATGATTTTAATAAATATTCATTATTTATATTTTTATTTAATTCATTTATATTAATGCTTGATATTATATTTGGTAATTTAACAATTAATGTTTTAAATGTATTTATATTATGTCTATTAAAATTATAATTTGAATTATATAATGATGTTAATTTTTTCACAAATATTTTAACATTATTATTATTTTGTATTTCTTCATGTGGATTATATCCACCATCTTTATATGATAAATACATTTCCATTATTCTATTATAATCTGTATTATTAGTTCTTATTTTATTATATTGTTTTATTGCTTCTTCTGTTTTTGAAGATAAATCAAAATCCCATATTACCCACAAAAATCCTAAATTTTCTAAATAATAATCTATTCCAAATAATTTATAATGAAAATATCCTCCTGCTTTTATTTTATGATATAAAAAGTTCCCAGCATGAGTATCATTATGAATTCTGTTCGTATAATAATTAAAAAACATTATTGATAATAATTGTTGTATTAAAGCATTTATTATATAACTTGAATTATTCCCATATAACTCAAAAAACTTCCATAAATCTCCATTTGCTAATTCATTGAATGTCGTTATAAATCTTTTTTTTAAATTTATTATAACTAAATCAGGAAATTTATTTATTTTTTGTGATATTGTTTTATCTTTCAAATTTGACTTCTTAAAACTATCTTTATTAAACTTATTTTTATTATTTAATATTTTTTCACATATAACATATCCATAAAATATCGGAAAATGAGGACATAATTCCATTCTAACCACATTTGTTAATTTATTTAATAATTCCAATTCCATTTTTGTTTTTGAATTCATATGAGGATATACTTTTGAAGCAAATGTAAATATTTTTTTATTCTTTTCTCTAAATTCACTTAAATATACTATTCCATATACACTATTACTTCCTATTCTTTTTTTTAGAATTATTCTATTCCCAATACGATAAGAATATGTTCTATTTGGATTTTGTTTATAAACTCTTATACAACCCTCTTTTTTTCCTTTTAATTCCCGTCTCATTAATATAAGATATCTATTTCTATGATATATATCAACACTAACTCTATTTATAAATGGTATTAAAGCTTTCTTAACTTTTTTTATTGCTTCTACTTTCTTACTTAAACTATTAGATTTAGTTATTTTTTTAACACATCTTTTTGTTTCTTGATTTCTTATCTTATCCTTTTCACATTTCTTAACTATTTTTCCATCTATCATTTCATATTTATTTAAAATATCATTATCTTTTTGATTAAATAATATTTCTATACCTATTTTCGTATCATTTTTAACACATCTTTTTGTTTTAGGATTTAATATTTCATTATCTTTACAATCCTTTTCTTTCATATTTCTATTGTTAATATTTATTTAAATAATTCTTCTCTATTTATGGTATAAGGATTTTTATTTATTATTTTTTCTCCTAATGGTAATGATTTTAATAAAACTGATTTACCATTAAATTTTATAACTGATATTATTTCAGGTAATTCATAAACTAATTTTTTTAATTTTTCAATATTATATTTACTATTATAAATTAATTCATATCCTTTCATTATTTTTAATATATATTCCCTTAATTCTTTATTTTCTTCTATTTCAAAATATGGATTATATCCATTATCATCTTCCGTTAAATACGCACATATTATTCTTTTAAAATCCGTATTATTTTTATTTTTTCTATTATTAAATTGTATTAATCTTTTAACAAGTATTGATAAATCAAAATCCCATATTACCCATAAAAATCCTATATTCTCTAAATAATAATCTCTCCCAAATAATTTATAATGAAAATATCCTCCTGCTTTTATTTTATGATATAAAAAGTTCCCAGGATGTGTATCGTTATGAATTCTTCCAGAATAATAATTAAAAAACATTATTGATAATAATTGTTGTATTAAAGCATTTATTAAATAATTTGAATTTGTAATATTTATTCTAAAAAAATTCCATAAATCTCCATTTGCTAATTCATTAAATGTTGTTATTATCTTATAAGGTTTTTTATAATGTGGAAAAATTGGATTTTTATCTTGAAAAAAACTAGGAAATTTATTTATACTTTGCGATATTGTTTTATCATTTGTATTTGATTTCTTAAAACTATCTTTCTTAAATTTTATTAAATTTTCACACATAACATGTCCATAAAATATAGGAAAATGAGGACATAAATCCATTCTAACAATATTCGTAAATTTAATTAATAATTTTATTTCATTTGAAGTTTTATAATCATCATATCTATATACTTTTGAAGCAAATGTAAATAATTTTTTATTCTTTTCTCTAAATTCACTTAAATATACTATTCCATATACACTATTACTCCCTATTCTCTTATTAAGAATTATTCTATTACCAATACGATAAGAATATATTCCATTCAAATTTTTTTTATAAACCTTTAAACAACCATCCTTTTTATTTTTTAATTCTCGTCTCATTAATACATAATATTTATTTCTATGATATATATCAGCACTAACTCTATTTATAAATGGTATTAATGCTTTCTTAACTTTTTTTATCGCTTCTACTTTTTTACTTAAATTATTTGATTTATCTATATTTTTAACTTCATTATTCTTACTTATTTTATCTATCTTTTTAATACATCTTTTCGTTTCTGGATTTCTTATCTTATCCTTCTCGCATTTCTTTACTATTTTCCCAACTACCAATTCATATAATTTAAGAATTTCATTATCTTTTTTATTAAATAATATTTCTATACCTTTTTTACTTTCCTTTTTAATACATCTTTTTGTTTTTGGATTTAATATTTCTTTATCTTTACAATCCTTTTCTTTCATTGTTTAATATCTTATTTTATATGATATTTTATTTATTATATATGATGGATTAACTGACGTTTTAATAAAACCATTTATTACAAGTATATTTAATATTTTTGATATATATATTTTCATACCTAATAATGAATATTTTTCACTATAATATTTAACAACATTAAACAATTTTAATATCTTATCTAATGAATTTTGAGATATTTTATAATCATTATCTTTTATTAATCCATTATTAGTTGATGGTAAAAAACTATATATAATTCTTAAAAAATCATTTCTTATCATTATATTTTTATCCATTGATTTATTAAACTCAACACAATTATCAAAATCATTTATCATCCATAAATATCCTACATTTTCTAAATAATAATTATTTCCCATTATCTCATAATGATAATAACCACCCTTCTTTATTGTCTTATATATAAAATTATCCCATATAGAATTATTATGAAAACTCATCGTTTCTTTATAAAAAAATATAAGTGAAAAAAATATTTGTGTTAAAGCATTTAAATATATATTATCGCTATTATTCATTCTTATAATAAATTTTTTCAAATTTCCATCTGCTAATTCACTTAATATTATGTTATATGAATTATTTTCTACTCTTAATATTTTTGGTAATATTTCTAAATCTTTTATTTTTATATTATTGTAATAATTATATAACATTGGAAAATGAGGACATCTATTTTCTATTACTGCTTTATTTAACATTTTTAAATAATTTATTTCATTCTCACTTTTCTTATTTTTTACTACTATTTTTGACGCAAATATATATTTAGGATTTTTTTTGAAATAACTTGAATATATATTTTTATCTCCATATTCCAATTTATCCTTTATTATTAAATTTTCACCTATTTCTATATTATTTTCTATATTTTGAACTATCTTTTTATAAATATAAAATCTCTTTTCATTATATTCTTGTGGTGATAATGATAACTTCTTCTTTTTTGTTCTTATTTTTATCGATTTATATAAATATCGCGGACGTTCTTTTATTTCTTTTAATAATAATTCATTCGCTATCTTCTTATCTTTATTAATACATCTTCTTGTTATTGGATTTCTTATTTGATTTTCTTTACATTTCTTATATTTTTTTCCATTTATTATTTCAAAATTATTATCGTCCATCTTCTATTTTATTAAGATTTTTTTTCATTTCTATCAAGCATTCCCTTATTGCTGTCCTAATATCTGGAAATTCTGGATATAATTTCTCTATCTTTTTTGTATTTAAATGATTATTACTTCTTCTTGATTTTAATATCTTATTCTGTTCTTCTATTGTAAAATTTTCCCATTTAAAATCTTCATCAACTATCTCCTTATACATCTCTAATATCTCATTATGAGTTATATAATCTGGATTTGTTAAATTATAAGTTCCTATATTTTTATTCTTCATCATATCATATATTATCGGATATATTGTAGGTAATACTGTCATACTATTCGATTTTGAACATATCTTCTCATATTTCACTATTTTTGTTATAAAATTTCTATCATGAATTTCAGAATTTATCGGCATTCTTATACGAAGATTTAACGTATTTTTATTAAACTTCATTAATCTATCTGTAAATCCTTTCACTATAGAATATGATGAACCAAAAAAATTAGGTTTATCTGTCTCATAATATGTTCTTTTTGATGGTTCATCTTCATCAAATATACAACCTGTTCCTATATATGTAAAATGAATATTATTCCTTTCTGCTAATAATGATAATACTATTGGAGCATACAAATTATCACGAATATTTTCTACAAGTTTTCCTTCTTGTTCCAAATAATCAATACTATTTATACCTTCTCCATATGTTCTTCCTATAAAACTTACTATATGTGTCGGAGAATGTAATAATATTAAATCTTTTATTAAATCATCATTATCAGCACAAGCATTTGTTATTACTATATCTATATCTTCTTTGGTTTTTAAATAAGATATAAATTGACATCCTATCCAACCTCTATTTCCAAAAAATAAAATTTTCATATTCTTAAATTTAATAATAATCTTTAAATGTAAAAAAATTAATCTTTACTACGACGCAATAATTTTGAGAACAATTCAATTAATTCAGCATCATCATGGTTCATCATATATTTTATAGATAATTTATTCAATTGTTCAGCATCTTCGTGTGTTAATTGCTTCCGCAGAGAACGAGGATGTTTAGAATACCATTCATTTTGAATTTCCTTCCTCCCAACAAATGAACAACGATGTTTAAATCCACAATCTTCCTTATTACAGAGATGTCCATGATGACAAGGAAGAAAACGAACTCCATCAGGGTCTGTTTCATTATGAATATTCTTATCAAACATAGCATCAACGATTATCTTAAACTCTTTTCTAAGTTCGAGATTTTCGATACGATGCTTGAAATAACAATCTTCACGAACACATGAGCACGAGAAATTACATACCTTAATAGATGACGACATCTTATATTTGGATAAAATTTTATTTAAATTATCAAAATCATTTTTTCATTCATTTCTTTTAAAATAAAAACATTTTAATATTCAAATAAAACTTAATTCATAAAAAACCCAAAAATTAATTTCTTAATTTTGAGTTTTTTTTTTGATTTTTTGATTTTTGTTTTGATTAGATATAGAATATCGGAACCCAATTACTAATCTCTTCATCATAGAAGAAGCAATCAGTAATCTCATCAAATATTCCATATCCTTTCACACTTAGAACAAAGTCGCGAACAGAATAGAACTTTTCTCCCGTTAATATCGAAGTGATATATTCACCTTCCTCGCCCTTATAATAACTACCGCAATTATCACGAGAGTTATTATAAGCACTGAGAAGGAGATAGGAGTAATCCTTTGAAACTTCTTTATTGAAGAACATGTGAGACATCACGATAATATTTATTATTATCTCTATTCAATTTTTATTAATATTAGTTATTTCTAATACAATTTAAAAAAAAATGATTTATTTTCATAAAAAAAATAATTAATGTTTAAAGAATTTATTTTACTTATTATTATATATTTATTTAGTATATTATATAATAATAATATATCTCCAATTATATTATTATATATTCCATATAATATTTATAATAATATAATTATATCTTTATTAATTTTAATTCAAATTGATAACTTTTTATTATACCAAGAAAATGAAAATGCTAAATTATATAAAAATATAACATTTTCTAGATTAAAAATATTATTAGAAAAACAAAAATTATCAAATTCTTTTAACGAAAAAATTAATGAATTAATAGTTAATGACGAATTTTAAGTATACATTTAACAATATTCATATATACCTCCATTATTTTTTCTATTATACTTATTTGATTATAATTATTATATTTTTTAGAATTAATTTCTATAAATATTTCATTCTCATCTATCTTTTCTAATAAACAAATTTTCCTCTTATTCTTTTTATAAAATGTTTTCATTATTTATTTATTATAATAATATTCTTATTTCCGTCTTTATAAGTTTCCATTATATCTTTTAATTCATTATTTATATTATCTTTTATTTTTGGAATATCATTCTCATTTACGTCTTCTATTATTAATATTCCATTTTTATTTAATATTCTTGAATATGTATTTATTATAAATATAATCTTTATTATTTCATTCTCATTATTACATATTATTATATCAAATTTTATATTTGAACTCTCTAAATTAATATCAAATGGACTTGTTCCCAAATATAATTTAATTCTATTATTATCTTTAATTTCAATATCTATATCATTTTTAACTCCTATTCCAAATAATAATGATTTATTAAAATAATTAATTAAATATTTAATACGTTCTTCATTTAATCCAATATTTAACAACAATAATTCATTTTCTTTTATTCTTCTAAATAATATTTCATATATATCCATAAATAAATTTGAATTATTATCAATTTCTTCAGGTTTATTAATTATTTCTTCAGGTTTATTAATTATTTCTTCAAGTTTATTAATTATTTCTTCAGGTTTATTAATTATTTCTTCAGGTTTATTAATTATTTCTTCAAGTTTATTAATTATTTCTTCAGGTTTATTATTTATTTTATTAATTATAAATAAAATATCATCATATGTATCATTGATTTCTCTTAAATCATATGCTTCAATAAAATTATGTAAATCTAAAGGTGTAGCATTTTTTAATATCTGTAAATATCTTATAGATTGAATATTTTCTATTATTAATATTCCAATATTATTTAATAATTTAGAATAAATATTTATAAAATTTATTAAACTATCTAAATCATATGAA
>Ga0114966_10005173_pt1 | contig 11096 bp, 7 predicted proteins | sample M_130207_XF_Meta_FD_87029 | JGI IMG/M metagenome (GOLD analysis project Ga0114966, IMG submission 87029) | Freshwater microbial communities from Lake Montjoie, Canada to study carbon cycling - M_130207_XF_MetaG | ecosystem: Environmental > Aquatic > Freshwater > Lake | place: Lake Montjoie...
CGCGCACCGCGGCGAGCTGCGCGACGTGCGCTCCATCGCGCTCGATCCCGCGTCCATGAGTTCCGCAAACCTCCTGCGTGTGCTGCTCGCGGAATTTCACGGCTTGTCCCCGACGTTCGGCAGCAGCGGCGATGCGCAGCTTCTCATCGGGAATCAGGCGATCGAATTCCGCATCGCACACGGGGAAACTTCGGAGTGGCGCTTCCTCGATCTCGGCGAGGAGTGGAAACGCTGCACGGGACTGCCATTCGTCTTCGCCGTGTGGGCCCTGCGCGACGGTGTGGAAAATTCCCACGAAGCCGCCGACGCGTTCCGCGCACTCAAGGACACAGGCTGCGAGCGAATCCCGGAACTGGTCGTGCAGGAGGATTTCGGCGACATGGAACTGCGCCGCCGCTACCTCACGGAATGGCTGCGCTTCGGCATCGGCTCCGACGGCCGCCGTGCTCTGGAACTTTACCGCACGCTCCTCGCAAAGCACCGCCTCATCGCGGACTGCTCAGGGCCGCTGGAGTTTGTCTAGCAGTACGTCCGAGGCAGCGTGATCGGACGGTTGGAAACGAATGGCATTTGAGGTTTCATACCATCTCGCAAGAATAGCCGGGCAGAGGACAGGACGGCATGTCTCGGGTAGCGCGGGCGTCCCGCCTGCCGTATTTCGCGTCCCTCGGAATGCACGCGGCCACCACTTGCATTCAGAAAGACTGTGGACGTCCGATGTGCTGCGCGGGACCCGCTAAGATTTAGCAGCACGCGGGTTTCGGTTCGGCAGGCTTGGGCGGTTCGGCGGCGGGTTTCTCCGGCGTGGATTTTTTCCCGAGCTTCTCAAGCTGCTTCTCCAACTCCTCCGTCTTCTTTTGAAGCTCCTGCATCTTCGTCCACACGTCCTTGAATTCCTGCGGCTTTGCCTGCTCGGCCTCGAGGACCTGGATGGATTTCTCGACGGCGGCGCGCACGGGATCGTTGTACGGTTTCGCGACGGCGATGAGCGGATGCAGCAGCGCGAGCGCCTTCGGATTGCGCAGCGTGCCGAGTGATTTCACGGCGGCGGCGCGGATTTTTTCGTCGTCATGGCCGAGCTGCTGCGCGAGGAGCGCGAGCACCTCGTCGCGACTCGGATGCCGCGCATCCCGCGCGAGAAATGCCAACGCCTCGAATGCCTGCTCCTTCTCCCGTGCGTCGAATTCCTGCGTGATCCTGCCAAACTCCCGCAGGATCACCGGCACGGCGCTGCCGTCGTCCTGCGCCCGAAGCGCGGCGATTGCGGCGGCGGCGACTTCATTGTGATAGCTCGTCGTCGCGAGAAATTTGCGGAGCGCCCCGGACACCTCCTCGTCCCCCGCCCTCGCGCCCCACGTGCGGATGATCGCCGAAAGCACGCCGGGATTCTTTTCCCGCGCCGACTGCTGCCAGAGCGCCTGCCACGCCTCGGGATTCGGAAATGCGGAGAGCGCCTCGACGACTTCGCGCCGCACGCGCGCGTCCGGCTGAACGAGGCTCTGCACCAGTGCCGTGCGCGCATCGTTCGTGTTCATCTTCTTGAGCGCCTTCGCAGCCTCGCTGCGCACGCCGTGGAAAGCATCGGCATTCAGCACCCGCTTGAGCTGCTCCGCGCTCGCTGCGTCCTTCTTGTTGCCGAGCGACTGCACGACAAGCATGCGACCGATGACGTCGCCCGCGAGCTGACGCTTGAGCATCTCCGGCGGCGGCTGGAATTCGATCTTCGCGAGGAGCGTGTAGTCCGGATCCACGCGCACCAGCTCCGGCGTGCCGGGCAGCGGGAAAAAGAAATCTTCCTCGGCCTTGCCCGCGCTCACTTTGAAATCAAACGGCTTGTCCTGCCCTTTCACAAAAAACCGCACCGGAAGATCGCACCTAAACAGCGGCACCTCGGGGCTCAGCTTCTGCACCTGCTTCACGTTCAGCCTCGCCTGCTTCGTCGCCGCGTCCCACGCATAGTCCACCTTCAGCTCCGGCACTCCGCCGTGGTGCAGCCACTGGTCGAAAAATTGATCGAACGAAAGCCCCGACTGCTCCTCCAGCACCGACTGCAAATCATCCGTCGTCACAATCCCGTTCCGGTGCCGCTCCACATACGCATGGATGCTCTTGCGGTACAGCTCCGGCCCGAGCCTGCTGCGGATCATGTGCAGCACCCACGCGCCCTTCGGATACACGCGGTAGCCGAACTGCTCCATCGGGTCGCGGTAGTCGCGCCACACGATCGGCTTTGTGTCCGTCGCCGCGAAGACGCCCTGCGCCTCTTTCCACATCTGGAACAGCATCGCATCGCGCCCGTCGCGCTGCTCCTCGTAGAGCGCGGTGTAGTACGACGCAAAGCCTTCGTTCAGCCACAGGTGCGACCAGTCGCGGCACGTCACCAGATCGCCGAACCACTGGTGCGCCGTCTCGTGCGCGTCGAGCCAGTGCAGCGAGCGGAGCTGCTCGGTGTCATTCTGAAAAAGCAGGCGCGCCGCCTGAAACGTGCAGCTCGTGTTCTCCATTCCGCCCGCGGTGAAATCGAGGCAATACACTTGGTAGTATTTGTCCCATGCAAAAGGCACGCCGATCTCGCGCTGGTAAAACTCGATGATCTTTGCGGTATCGCGGAATGCATTTTCCGCCTGCTCCTTTTCCGACGGCGGCACGAGCACCGCGAGCGGCAGCGCGCCGGCCTTGCCCTCGATCTTGTGAAAAAATCCCGCGGCCATCGCCACGAGGTAATTCACATGCGGCTTGTCCTGCTTCCAGTGCCACGCATTCAGCCCGTGCACGTCCTTCTCCCTGCCGATGAGCGAGCCGTTCGACACCACCTCCATCCCATCCGGCACATGGCAGATCACCTCGCTCGTGAAACGCTCATTCGGATAATCGTAACTCGGAAACCAGAAGTGATGCTGCTCCGCCTCGCCCTGGCTCCACACCTGCGTGTCGCCCGCCTTGCAGCCCATCTCCGGCGTGCGGAAATGCAGCCCGACCGTCGGTTGCGCATGGTACGTGATGCTCACGCTCGCCTCGGCATCCGCCGCGATCGGCTCCTTGAAAATGAGGATCAGCTTTTCATTCGTCAGCTCGTGCTCCGCGATGGCCGCCCCCTGCGCAGAGATCGCGTCAATCGTCAGCCCGACCGCATCGAGTTCGAGTCTCGCGAGTGGTTTTGCGATCGGCTTGAAGCTCAGCGTCGCCGTGCCGCTCACCGTGCGCTTCGCAAAATCGGGCGTCACATTGAGCTTCAGGTGCAGGATGTCCACGAAGCGATCGCGCGCGTATTTCCGTCCCGGCTTGTCGGTCAGCGGCGTCGGCATGAGGTGCTGGTCGTAGCGGCAGATCGCGTCGGACTCCGCGGCGAAGCCGGCAGCCTGCACGCAGCAGGCGATTGCGACGATACGGGAGAAAAACTTTTGGATGCTCATCCCGCATGTAGTTGCGGCCCGATGCCGGTGTCCACCGCTTCTTTCAAAGACGTCCGACGCGACTGTTTTCGACTCTCAATGTCCCCGCTACGCAGACGTGGCGCGCACGGTCGCCACGTCGCTCGCGATTTGTGCGCGCAGTGCGTCGAGGTCCGGGAATTTCTGCTCGGGACGGACGAACTGCCCGAAGAACACCTCGATGTCGCAGTCGTAAAGGTCGCCGCTGAAATCGAACAGATGCACCTCGACGAGACGCTGCACGCCTTCGTTTGAAACGGTCGGACGAACACCGACATTTGCGATTCCCGCGTGCGATTTTCCATCAATCAAAACGCGCACCGCATACACGCCATTCGGCGGGAGCTGCTCGCTCTCGGGGCGCACGTTTGCTGTGGGAAAACCAAGTGTGCGCCCGAGCCTGCGGCCTTCGATGACGGTGCCGAGCACGCTGAACTCGCGCCCCAGCAATCGCGCCGCCTCAGCGAGCGCGCCGCTCTCGACAGCAGCGCGGATGGCGGTGCTGCTCACTGCTTTTCCATCCACGATCACAGGCAGGTGGCCCGTGGCGGTGAAGCCGAGTTTTTTTCCGAGCACGGTGAGGAGCGAAAGATTTCCCGCGCGGTCCTTTCCGAATGCCCAGTCTTCGCCGACACAGATTTCGCGAAGCGGGCGGCAGGCATCCGCGAGTGCCTGGATGAAAATTTCCGGCGGCTGCGCGGCGAACGCGGCATCGAATCCGAGCACGAGGACATGCGCGATTCCCGCGTCGGCGAGCAGGCGGATCTTGTGCCGCGTGGATGTGAGGAGCGGTGGCGCGCTCCCCGGACGGAGCACCGCGGCGGGATGAGGATCGAAAGTCGCGACGACAGGCGTGCCGCCCGCTGCGCGTGCGCCCGCGATTGCCCGGTCGATCACCGCGCGATGGCCGAGGTGGAAGCCGTCAAAGACACCGGCTGCGATGACAACAGGCCCCGCGATGTCCGCGAGTTCGGAAATCGATCGGAGGACTCTCGCACTCACGCTGCGCGGAGTTGCAGGTTACGCGCCGCGCAGGATGGAGACCTGCGGGAGCGTCATCACCTTGGCGAGCACGGCGTCGAGCGGGCCGTTTTTCAGCACGTCGGCGCTCACGGCATTGTCCACGGAAAATTTCCCGCTCTTCGTGCGGCGGAGCGCCTTGAGGTGTGCGCCACAGCCGAGATCCTGGCCGATGTCGAACGCGTAGGTGCGGACGTAGAAGCCCTTGCTGCACACGACCCGGAAATCAATCTCGGGCACACGGACGCCGAGAAGCTCCTGCGCATAGACATGGACGAAGCGCGGCTCGCGCTCGACGGTCTTGCCTTGGCGCGCGAGTTTGTAGAGTGGCACGCCGTCCTTCTTGATCGCGGAGACCATGGGCGGCATCTGGTAAAAATCACCTTTGAATTTTGCAAATGAGGCCTCGATTTGTTCGCGCGAAAATTCCGCCACGGGCTTCGTCTCGGTGATCCTTCCGTCGGCGTCCTGGCTGTCGGTGTTCTCGCCGAGCTTCATCGTGCCGACGTATTCCTTGTCCTCGGCCATGAGGAGATCCTGGATTTTCGTCCCGCGTCCGAGCGTGAGGATGAGCAGTCCGGTGGCGAGCGGATCGAGCGTGCCGCAGTGGCCGATTTTCTTGGTGCCGAGCGTGCGGCGGGCGATGGCGACAATGTCGTGCGAGGTCATCCCGCCGGCCTTGTCCACCAGCAGCACACCGTCAATTTCGCGGGAGTTTGTCATGGATGGCTTTTAGAATTTTTTCCTGCACCTCGGTAAGCGTGCCGCGCGTGCGAAGTCCGGCAGCGAGCTTGTGCCCGCCGCCGCCAAACTGCGCGGCAACTTCGCAGACATCCACGCCGCCAGGCTTCGAGCGAAGCGAGCCACGGACGAGGCCGCCCTCGAGTTCCTCGAAAAATGCGGCGACGATGACGCCTTCGATTGCGCGGATGTGATCGATCAGGCCCTCGGTGTCGTCGGGCTTCGTGCCGAGTTCGCGCACAGTCGAGAGCGGCAGTGCGAAGCTTGCGACGCGGTCGCCGCTGCTGAAATGCAGCACATTCAGCATCGCCTTGAGCAGCTCGATGCGGCGGCGCGGATGGCTCTCGTACGTGCGCTGAGAGATCTCGCCGACATTCACGCCGAGCCGCACGAGTTCCGCGCCGATCTCGTAAGTGCGCGCCGTGGTGTTCGAGTATTGGAAGCTGCCGGTGTCCGTGCTGATGGCGACGAAAAGATTGTCCGCCATTTCGTAGGTGAGCGGCAGGTTTCCGGCGCGGAAAAGCTCGAACAAGATTTGCCCGGTCGCGGGCGAAGTCGTGTCTATGAAATTCAGATCCGCGTAGCGCGGATTCGAGACGTGGTGATCGAGGTTGATCCACGCATCCGCGTGCTTCACTGCCTTCATGCTGCGTCCGCCACGTTCCTTCACGGCGGTGTCGAGCATGATGGCCACGTCGAATTCCTGCGGCTCCGCGGGCGGCGGCGTGACGAGGTTTGATCCCGGCAAAAAATGGAAGCGCTCGACGCAGCCGTCGTCGTTCCACATTTGCACGTCCTTGCCGAGTGCGCGCAGGCAGAGGCCCATCGCGATCGTGCATCCGAGCGCGTCGCCGTCGGGGCGGATGTGTGAGATGACGACGAAGCGCTGCTTCGCGCGAATCACATCCGCAATTTCCGTGAGTGTCGAATCAGCGGGCATTTTCCGTGGAAGGCGGCGCTGGCGGCTCGGGCGGGAGGTGGAGATCGTCGAGGATCTGCAGGATGCGGTCCCCGCGCTCGCCGGTCTCGTCGAGCTTGAAATGCAGGTGCGGCGTGAATTTCAAAATGATGCGGCGGCTGAGTTCGCGCTGCAGTTTCAGCCGCGCGTCGTGGAGCTGCGCCAGCGCGGCGTGCTGCTCCTCGGGCGTGCCGATAACGCCGACGTACACGTGCGCGCTCTTGAGGTCGGGCGTGATGTCCACTTCCTTCAGCGTCACGAGCTTTGCCTGAAACGTGATCTCGCGGCGCACGAGCGCGCCAAGCTCGCGCTTGATGGATTCGTTGACTCGGTCGAGACGGTTCTTCATGGGAAAGTTGAGAGTTGAGTGTTGAGAGTTGAGAGGAAGAAACGCGACGCGCCTCTCAACTCTCAACTTTCAACTCTCAACTGCCCGCTCACAGCGACTGCGCCACTTTTTCGAGCAGGTAGCACTCGATGATGTCGCCCACCTCGTACTCCGTGTAGTCGCCGAGCTTGATGCCGCATTCGACTCCGCTGCGCACATCCTTCACGTCGTCCTGGAAACGCTTCAGCGTCGCGATGCCGCCGTCGTACATCGTCTGGCGGTTGCGGATGACGCGCGCGCGGCCCGTGCGCTGGATGCGTCCGTCGCTGACGTAGCAGCCTGCGACGATGCCCTTGGTGAGTTCGAAGACCTGCTTCACCTGCGCGTGACCGATGACCTGTTCGCGGTTCTCCGGGTCGAGCAGGCCGGCCATCGCTTCCTTCACCTGATCGATCAACTCGTAGATGATTGAGAAGAGCTTGATCTGGACGCCCTCCTTTTTCCCGGCAGCGGCGGCGTTGTTCTCCACCTTCACACCGAAGCCGACGACGACGGCGCTGCTCGCCGCGGCGAGGAGCACGTCGTTCTCGGACACGGGACCGACCGCGGAGTGGACGATGTTGAGGTCCACCTTCCTGCTCTCGATCTGTTTGACGGAGGTGGTGATGGCCTCGAGCGATCCCTGCACGTCGCCCTTGAGGATGAGGTTCAGCACGGGCTTCTGGCCCTGCTTGATGGTCTCGAAAATATTCTCCAGCGTGGCGCGGCGCGGCTGCGTGAGCTTGCCGAGGCGCTTGGCTTCGAGCCGCTCGGTGCTGAGCTGCTGCGCGCTGCGCTCGTTTTCCATCACGATGAGTTCGTCGCCGGCGTTCGGCATTCCGGAGAAGCCGATCACTTTCGCGGGAGTCGAGGGGCCGGCTTCCTTCATGTTTGCGCCGGTCTCGCTCACGAGCCCCTTCACCTTGCCCGAGAAATCGCCGCAGATGAATGCCTGGCCGATTTTCAGCGTGCCCATTTTCACGATGACGGTCGCCGTCGGGCCGCGGCCCTGCTCGACCTGCGCTTCGATGACGGACGCACGCGCGGGCACCTTCGAGTTTGCCTTGAGTTCGAGGACTTCCGCCTCGAGCAAAATCATTTCCAGCAGGTGTTCGATGCCCTGGCTTTTCACTGCCGAAACGGGGCACACGATTGTCTCGCCGCCCCAATCCTCGGGCTGGAGCCCCTTTTCCTGGAGCTGTCCCTTCACCCGATCAATGTTCGCGCCTGGCAGATCGATCTTCGTGATGGCCACGATGATTTTCACTTTCGCCGCACGCGCATGGCTGAGCGCTTCGAGCGTTTGCGGCATGATGCCGTCGCTCGCATCCACGACCAGCACCACGATGTCCGTCACAGTCGCGCCGCGCGAACGCATGGCGGTGAACGCGGCGTGGCCGGGCGTGTCGAGGAAAGTGATGGAGTGCTCCTTGCCGTCCTTCGTCTTGTGCTTCACGGCATACGCGCCGATGTGCTGCGTGATGCCGCCAGCCTCGCCCGCGGCGACGCGCGCCTTGCGGATCGTGTCCATGAGCGTCGTCTTGCCGTGATCCACGTGGCCCATGAAAGTAACCACGGGCGGGCGGGCTTTGAGCACGTCGGGCGCTTCCTCCTCCGTGACCTCCTCGGGCTTCGGCGCCGGGGGCGCGACGATCTTTGTCTCCTGCTTGTGGACGCCCGCACCTTTTTCGCGGCGATCCTTCTCAAACTTGAACCCATGCAGCTCGCAAATCTTCGTCGCGACGTCGGCTTCCAGGTTCTGGTTCTGGTTCGCGAAGACCCCGATATCCATCAGGTTCTTGATCAGCACGAACGGCTTCTGATTGATCGCCGCAGCGAGATCCTTCACGGTGAAAGGCGGCTTGAGATGGATGAGCTTTTCGCCGCTCGCAGAGACCTCGACGGCCGACGGTTCGGCGACGGGAGCGGACGCCGGCGCGACCGCTGCGGGCTCGGGTGCCGGTGCAGGCGCAGGCTCCTGGGCCACGATGCGCGAGATGCTCGGCAGCACGGGATTCGTGAGCGACGCCACCCTGCGGATGCGCGACACCTTCGGCTTGTCGTCGTCAATCAGGGAGAGCGTCTCCTTCGGCTTTTCCACAACCGGCTCCTCGCCCGCCTTCGGCCCGCGCTTCGAGACTGGTTTCCCGGTCTTCTCCTTCTCGTCGGCAGCCTTTTTCGCCGGCTTCTTTTCCTCTGCTGCGGCAGGCTCGGCGGGCTTCTTACCCGTGATTGGTTTGATGAGCGACTTGACGGGCTTGTCGCCCGCTCGGGCTCCTGTGCTCTTGCTCTTGGTCGGCATGAATCGAAATGTATTCCTTGGTATTCATGGCTTCACCTATTGTGAAGCCACGGTTGCACTCTTGGCCTTGTTGACAATTTCCTCGGCGGCCGCGAGGTCAATCCCGGTTGCATCCACGACGTCCTGCGCCGAGACATCTGTGATCAGTTCGACGGCGTTCATGCCGACGGCCACGAGTTTCTGCGCGATTTCCTCGGTGATGCCGAGGGCGTCCATGAGCTGCTTCGCGGCACCAGAGACGCTCGCGACGAAGGCATCCTTCGCGGAAGTGTCCTCCGCGATGTTGATCTCCCAGCCGCAAAGCCGCGCGGTGAGACGCGCGTTCTGCCCGCGTTTGCCGATGGCGAGCGAGAGCTGGTCGTTATCCACGCGGACCTCAACGCACTTCTTCGCTTCGTTCAAAGTCACGCTCTTGAGCCTCGCGGGCTTCAGCGCCTCCATCACGAGTTCCTTCACGTCGGAAGACCAGCGGATGATGTCCACCTTCTCGTTGTTCAGCTCGCGGACGATGTTCTTCACGCGCGCGCCCTTCATGCCGACGCACGCGCCGACCGGATCCACCTTCTCGTTTGCGCTGAACACCGCGACCTTCGTGCGGTGCCCCGCCTCGCGGGCGATGGCCTTGATCTCCACCGTGCGGTCGCCGATCTCGGCGACTTCGGTTTCAAAAAGACGCCGGACAAAATTCGGATGGCTGCGCGAGAGCACGATCTCCGGGCCGCGGGCCGTATTCTCGACCGCGACGACATACGCGCGCACGCGGTCGCCGATTGCGTAATCCTCCGTCTGCACTCGCTCGCGGTTCGGCATCACGGCCTCGAATTTCCCGAGGTCAATCATCACATCCTGCCGCTCGAAACGCCGCACGATGCCCGACACGATCTCGCCCGCGCGGTCGCGGAACTCATCGTAAATCATCTGCTTCTCCGCCTGCCGGATGCGCTGCATGATAGCCTGCCGCGCCGTCTGCGCGCCGATGCGCCCGAGATCCTTCGGCGTCACATCCACCCAGATTTCGTCGCCCAATTTCGCATCCGCCTTCACGGCCTTCGCCTTGGAAAGCGCGATCTCGTCGTGCCTGTTGTTCACCTTTTCCACGGCGATGAGCTGCGCGCGGGCCTTGATCTCGCCCGTCTTCGGATCCATCACGACTTCCAGATTTCTGCCGGCCTCGACCGACTTCTTGGCGGCGCTCAGGAGCGCGCTCTGTACAGCCTCGATGAGGACATCCCGCTTGATGCCCTTCTCCTTCTCGAGGTACTCGATCATCGCGATAAATTCGGCGTTCATGGAAGTGTTAGAAATGGCTGCATACCGGGAACAAAAAAAGTGGGCTGTGAACCCACTTTCGAGTGACCGGGTCTGCGTTGTGTTTGGGGAAGTTAGCGGGAGAATTTACATGCGTCAAGCGATCGATGCGCCCCTGCCCGGCCTTTTTCGCGAAGGATGACTGCCCGTGTAGTTCTTCCGGCGGAGCGGGAACACAGCCATCATTGCTGCGCGAGCCGCGGGCATCCTGCCTGCAGGCCCCTGCTTCGGCAGGCACGATGCCCGCCGTCCGCACCGGCTGGAAGCCCGTGTTCCGTCGCAATCGGCCTCAGCGCTGCGTCTTCCCCCTGCCCATCGGCTCCTTCCGCACACGGATTTCGACAGCGTTCTTCTGTGGTGCGCCGGGCGTGCTGCGACCGTCGGCGATGAATTTGTCGAGCATCGCTGCGAGACGCTTCACGTCCTCCGTTTTTTTGCCAGCAAGATTTTTTGACTCCGCGCGATCCGCCGCAAGGTCGTAGAGCTGATCCTGCGGCAGGCCATTTTCCGCGGGCGTGCCGGGCTTCGGCGCGCTCCACCCGCCGCTGCCGGCGCAGAGGGCGAGCTTCATGTTTCCCACGCGGATTGCGAAAGACCCATTGATCGAATGCGACACCAGCGCCGTGCGTTTCGGCCCGTCCTTACCGAGCAGCGCGGGCAGGAAGCTGATGCTGTCCTCCGCCGCATTCGCCGGAATTTTCGCGCCCACGATCTCCGCCGCGGTCGCCATGAAATCCGTGAGGCACACGATGTCCGCACTGCTCGTGCCGGGCTTCACTTTTCCCGGCCAGCTCACGATGAACGGCACGCGGTGCCCGCCCTCGAAAATGTCCGCCTTGTGCCCCTGGAAGCCCGCGCTCGGGTCGTGCCCCTTCGCGCGCAGCTCGTCGAATTTCGCCTCCGGCGAGCACCCGTTGTCGCTCGTGAGGATGACCACCGTGTCCCTCGCCACGCCCGCCTCATCGAGCG
>Ga0114966_10005174_pt1 | contig 11095 bp, 16 predicted proteins | sample M_130207_XF_Meta_FD_87029 | JGI IMG/M metagenome (GOLD analysis project Ga0114966, IMG submission 87029) | Freshwater microbial communities from Lake Montjoie, Canada to study carbon cycling - M_130207_XF_MetaG | ecosystem: Environmental > Aquatic > Freshwater > Lake | place: Lake Montjoie...
ACGACAACTAAGAATATTAATGCCGATTTTCCACAGGTGATGGAATTGTTACTTAGCGGATATGCAAACTTTACAGTTGAAAACACTCAAGAATCTATGAACCTTAGAATTACAAAAAGCGGGGACGCGCAAGTTAAGTATGAGAAAACGGAACTTGAACAGAATTTAGCTCATGATAAAAAGAAAGAACGTTTATTAGATCCAAGCGACCCCTTCCTAATTGAAGTTGGGATTTGCGATCACAATGGCCAAGTCAAGCCCTCAAAAGCGGATAAGTACAAACAAGTCGAAGAGTTTTTACGATTATTAGTTCCAGCCCTTAACTCAGCTATTGAAGCTGGCCAGATTTCTCAACCAACTAAGGATAAACCACTTTCAGTTGTAGATTTAGGTTGTGGCCACGCGTATTTAACTTTTGCGGCTCATCAATATCTTAAGAGTATTGGGATTCCAGTTGAAGTGACCGGAATCGATGTTCGCCCACAATCTAGAGATCGCAACAACGCTATAGCAATCAAGTTAGGAATCGACACGAGCATTAGTTTCAAGGCGGAGGAAATTGCAAATACCACGGCAGAGGTTGCTGATATCGCGATTGCACTTCATGCATGTGATACGGCAACTGATGATGCAATTGCTTGGGCCGTAAATGGTGGTTCTAAATTACTTTTGATCGCACCTTGTTGCCATCACGATATTCAAAAGCAGATGCAGAATTCGCCTGAGCCTTGGGGCGCTATTACAAAATTCGGAGTTATGAAAGAGCGAATGGGTGATTTGCTTACCGATTCATTGCGTGCACAAATTCTGCGAATCCTTGGATATCGGGTGGAAATTATTGAGTTCATCGGGGGGGAGCACACACCTCGTAACATCATGATTCGTGCAATTAAGACTGGCGCACAACCTGATCAGCTTGATATCGACAGGTATAGCGAAATCATCACGCAGTGGGGTGTTGTTCCTGCCTTATCTAAGAAAATTCCAACCTTTACTATCGGTTAGACTGCGTACATGTCTAAGGTCCTCGCGTCACTTCCTGTTGGTGAAAAAGTTGGAATCGCCTTTTCTGGCGGACTCGATACGTCTGTAGCTGTTGCTTGGATGCGCGAAAAAGGAGCAATTCCTTGCACTTATACGGCAGATCTTGGTCAGTATGACGAGCCTGATATTGATTCAGTGCCAGGCCGCGCTAAGGAATACGGCGCAGAGATTTCACGATTAGTAGATTGCAAAACAGCTTTAGTTGAAGAAGGACTTGCAGCAATTGCTTGCGGCGCATTTCATATTCGCTCAGGCGGAAAACAATATTTCAATACAACACCTTTGGGCCGCGCAGTTACTGGAACCATGCTTGTGCGTGCAATGTATGCCGACTCAGTAAATATCTGGGGAGACGGCTCTACTTACAAGGGCAATGACATTGAGCGATTTTATCGCTACGGATTATTAGCTAATCCAAATTTACAAATTTACAAACCTTGGTTAGATGCAGATTTTGTCGCCGAACTGGGCGGCCGAAAAGAGATGTCTGAATATTTAGTTGCCCATGGCCTGCCATATCGCGATAGCACCGAAAAGGCATATTCAACCGATGCCAATATTTTAGGCGCAACCCATGAGGCAAAATCTCTTGAAAATTTGGATACATCGGTCGAACTTGTTCAACCAATTATGGGAGTGCGTTTTTGGGACCCGGCAGTAAAAATTGATTCTGAAGATGTAAAGATTTCATTTGTCCAAGGTCGTCCAGTTGCAATTAACGGTCAATCATTTGATGATGTCGTTGAATTAATGAAAGTGGCCAATGCAATTGGTGGTCGCCATGGACTTGGCATGGCAGATCAAATCGAAAACCGAATCATTGAAGCTAAGAGCCGTGGAATTTATGAAGCCCCTGGAATGGCGCTGCTATTTATCGCTTATGAACGTTTAATCAGTGCAATTCACAATGAAGACACCATTGCTAACTACCACGCAGAAGGCCGCCGCTTAGGTCGCTTGCTATATGAAGGTCGTTGGTTAGATCCACAAAGTTTGATGTTGCGTGAATCATTACAACGTTGGGTGGCTTCGGCAGTTACGGGAGAAGTAACTTTACGTATGCGTCGCGGAGATGATTACTCGGTAATCAATACAACCGGACCAGCCCTTAGCTATGCACCAGAAAAACTATCAATGGAGCGCACAGAAAACGCCGCATTCGGCCCAGTTGACCGAATTGGCCAACTGACAATGCGAAACTTAGATATCGCTGACACTCGAGCAAAGCTAGAAATGTATCGAGCACAGGGTCAATTAGGTGGCGGAGAGTTTAAATTAATCGGCGAAATCGAATAAAGGAAACCAATGAATTCAAGAGTTAGAAACTTAGCTATCGCAGCAATCTTTGCAGTTGCAATTACATCCCTTTCAGCATGTGGAGGAAAAGACAAAGTGGCAGAATCATCAACTTCAGGCTTGCCAGCAGTAACAGCTAATGCGGGCGAGGCACCAACAATTACTGCGCCAACTGGCACTGCGCCAACAACTTTAGAAACACAAGACATCATCGTAGGAACTGGCGCTGAAGTATTGGCCTCGTCTACTTTGACGGTTCATTACACATTAATGACTTGGTCAGATGGAAAAATTATTGAATCATCGTGGTCAGGTGGACAGCCAGCTACTTTCCCACTTGCAGGTGTAATTGCTGGATGGCAGCAAGGCTTGCCGGGTGCAAAAGTAGGTGGACGTCGTCTACTCGTCATTCCATCTGATCTTGGCTATGGCCCAAATGGTTCTGGTCCAATTGGTCCCAACGAAACACTCATTTTCGTTGTCGACATCATTGGCGTTCAGTAATAATTTGAATCAGGCATTGATGCCATGAGAAAGCTATTTGCCGAATTTCTGGGCACCGCTTTGCTGGTTGCCATTGTTATTGGCTCTGGAATCATGGCTACAAATCTGACTGATGATGTTGGAATACAACTTTTAATCAATACGGTTTCAACTTTTTTCGGATTAAAGGTGCTAATCCAAGTTTTAGCTCCTATAAGCGGTGCTCATTTCAACCCTGTTGTGAGCTTGGTCGACTTTATACAAAAGCGAATTCCATTAGCGCTTTTATTTAAGTATGTATTAGTTCAAATATTGGGAGCCATAACGGGTGCAGCATTGGCAAATGCCATGTTTGAGCATCCGATTTTAGAAAATGCGACTAAAAACCGTACCGGAAGCAGTTTATTTATAAGTGAAATTGTTGCCACTGCAGGTTTGATTCTGATCATAAATCTCTTGGTTTCCCAAGAAAAATTTACTTTAATCCCAGTAAGTGTTGCTTCATGGATTGGCAGCGCCTACTTTTTCACTAGTTCAACTTCATTTGCCAATCCCGCGGTAACAATTGGACGAACCTTTAGTGATTCATTTGCAGGCATTGAACTTGGATCAGTGCCCGCATTTGTTCTAGCCCAAGTACTTGGAGCATTAATAGGGCTTGGAATCGCAAAAGGTTTATCAAGCAAGTAAGAACTTAGCTCCAGCGATCAGAAGAACGAATCCGAGTGCGCGCTTAACGCCAGTGGATGAAAATCTCTTAATTCCAAAGCGCGTACCAATAAATGCCCCAAGCAGTACTGCCACTAGGAAAATTGGAAGCTCGCTTGGCAAAGATGATGTGGACTGAAAATTGCCCATCAATCCTGCCACTGAATTTACAAAGATAAATGCGGCAACCGTGCCGCTAGCTTGTTTTACTCCAACCCAGCCCAGCCAAATAATCAATGGAGATAGAAAAATCCCGCCACCCGTGCCAGTTATTCCTGATAACAACCCAACACATGCACCGATAAAGATAGCTAGATACTTATTGACCTCGGTTGCAGATTTTTCACTTTGCATTGCCTGGATAAGAAACCGGACTCCTGAGAGCAGAAGCAGAACTCCAATAACTGGCTTGTAAATATTGCTGGGCAGATTGATGCGACCGCCGATAAAAGCAGCCGGAATCGAGCCGATAATTAAATAAAGGAAAAGAACCTTATGAAATAACTGACCTCTTATGTAGCGTACAGAGGCGTATGAAGATACAAAAATATTGAGAGTAAGTGCAGTTGGCTTAATGACCGCTGGCGGTAAATCAAACAGCGTCATAACCGCTATATATGCCGAAGCTCCTGCGTGGCCAACTGATGTATAAAGAATTGCCCCAAGAAACAGGAAACCTGCAACTAAGAGGGTGTGCGCTTCAAACACTAATTCACCGCTTTCTGTATCGACTGACTAAGCCAAGCGCGCAATGCATACGCATCATCAACCATGGCGCCATATTGAAAGAATCCATGGATCATTCCTGGGTACTCCTTAAAAGTAACAGGAACTCCACCTTTTTCTAGAGCCGCGGCGTAATTTACCCCATCATCACGTAATACATCATGTTGTGCCACAGCGATAATTGCAGGAGCTACATTCTTAAATGTAGTTGCGCGACCTGGAACAGCAAATTTATTGTTCCAATGCTCTTCTGGAATATAAATGCGCCAAGCGTTTTCCATGCCAGATGCAAGCAACCCAAAACCTTTGGCATGTGCTTTATAAGAGTCAGTTTCGAAATTGGTATCGATACAAGGATAAATAAGCATCTGGTAAGCCAATTTAACGTCGCCAGTTTCGGCGGCTTTTAAAGCAACGGCTGCGGCTAAGTTTCCTCCTGCACTATCGCCGCCAACTCCAATTTTTGTTGGATCGATTCCGAGTAACTGCGCGTTCTTTGCGACCCACAGTAAACCTGCATAACAATCATCAAAAGGAATAGGAAATTGATGTTCCGGTGCTTTTTGATAATTAACTGCAATGATCACGAAACCAGTTTCAGCGGCCATATTCGATAGCACTACTGAATATCGCAAAGGAAAACTGTAGATCCAGCCACCACCATGGAAATAAACAAGGGCTGGTGCATTAGCTTTCACATTCTTTGGGCGCCAGATAACTGCATGAATATCGGCAGTTGGAGATGTGTAGTAAGTATTTTCAATCAATACTTCATCAGAGGCAGGGCCTGCGTATTGGATATATCCGTACACATCTTCACGAATTTGTTGCAAAGTAGGGTTTTCTGGAAAAGGGTTATTGATTTCTACATGATCTAGGTATGCCCGTACTTGAGGATGAAGTGCCATGCGTGAAGGATAATCTAAATCACAAGCGCTATCACTCAGAAGAATAAGTTTTCGCCAAATAGAGCGGGTTATTAAAGTATTTTTAAGTTATGAAACTACGCAGCCTCTTATTCGTACTAGTTGCTTCATTCATTGTTGGCGGAGCCGCCCCTGTTTATGCAGAGGATGTTGTACCAACCAGGGCTGAAGAAGTGGCGGTTCTACAAGTCAAATATGCAGCAATGTTTGATACGCAATACGCACGTTTCTTGGCGCTTAAGCCAAAGCTGGTTAATGACACCTCATCTTCGTCAATTCTTAAGTCAGCGATTATCGATTTCCTTGATGTGCGCTCGATGATTGAAAAAAACTTAGTTGACCCAAATACCGAAGTGGCCTCAACAAAAGCCTATGCATCTGAAGAATTTGGCGAGTTCGAAGTTACTTTAGGCAAACTTGAGTATGCGGCGCTAAAAAACAAGTTGATCACCTGCGTTAAGGGAAAAAACATTAAGAAGATTGCAGCCCTTAAGCCAGTTTGCCCTAAGGGATATACAAAAAAGAAGTAGTTCGGCGTAGGCTTGTCACATGTCTATCGCTCACCATGTCTACACCGCAGTTGACTGCGCGCATCCAGCATCACTTGCCCGTTTCTATGCAGCAATTACTGGTTGGGTAGTTGGCCCATTAGATGACACGGAAGAAAAAGTAGAATGGGTTGACCTGTTTAGTCATGGTCAGCGCATGATGGCATTTCAAAAAGTATCTAACTATGTTGCTCCAACATGGCCCGAAGGTCCCGTTCCTCAGCAACTTCACTTTGATTTCCATGTAAAAGATTTAGATATTGGCGAAGAAAAAGTTCTAGCAATTGGTGCCATAAAACATCAAGTACAACCTGGAAACATGTTTCGAGTGTATTTAGATCCTGAGGGACACCCTTTCTGCTTAGTTCAAAACCCCCAGTAACGCATTTAAATATCGAGGGGGATATCACTAAAAAACCCTTGGCACTTTAGTTAATTATTCGTAACCTTCTTGTGTAGGACTCATAGGAATTCTCTAAAAGTGGCAATTTCGCCAAGCCAGAGAATTCAATTGGAAGAAGGAATTAAAATGTCCGAGATATCAAATAAATTCGTAGTTGTAACAATTACAAATGAAGATGCAAAGGTTTGGGCAACCGGAACTGAAAAAGGGGCAAAGCCCGAAAAAATTCATGTACCTGAAAGACATAAGCATTTACACATAAAAAATGGACCCAATGACCATCTCAATAAGCATGAAGACACATTGACTCTTAAGTTTTATGAAGAGATCGCTGAATCGATTTCTGCCGCCTCTGAAATCCTGCTCATCGGCCACGGAACTGGCAAAGCTAGCTCAATGGTTCACTTTGTTCAGTACCTTGAAAGAAAGCACCCTGATTTGGGTAAGAAAATTGTGGATGCGTTGGACGAGAATTTAAATGCAATGACAGAACCACAGATCTTGGCTCTAGCGCGTAATTGGTTTGACCACAGACTTGTTTAAATCTTGGGGTAAGTTTCTCCAATGGAATTAACAACATGCCTTTGGTTTAACGGACGCGCTCGAGAAGCCGCCAATTTCTATACAAGTATTTTCCCCGATAGTCAGGTTGCCGATAACTGGATAGCGCCAACTGACACGCCAGGAAACGTGCAAGGCGAAGAAGTAGTCGTTAACTTCAGAATTTTTGGTCGCCCATTTATTGGTCTTAACGGAGGCCCACAGTTTCCGCACTCCGAAGCAATCTCATTCCAAATTCCTTGCGCGGATCAATCTGAAATTGATAAGTATTGGGAATTGCTCATTGCAGATGGCGGTCAAGAAAGTCAGTGTGGTTGGCTCAAAGATAAATTTGGAGTTTCTTGGCAGGTAACTGCTCCTGAAATGGGTCAATACCTGGGCGGCTCTGATGCAGCTGGCGCACAACGCGCAACACAAGCAATGCTTGCAATGAAGAAAATTGATTTAGCTGCCATGAAGCGCGCATATGAAGGCGCTTAAAAAACTACTTAACTGGAATTAAGATTCCCATTTTGTAATCATCGGCATTTGGATTCAACATTGCGTCATACAGTTCTAAATGTGGTCCCCCACGCATTTGCGCGCCAGATTGCGGTAAAACTACGCCATAGGCTTCACCATAACTTGGTGAAAGGTTTGAAATTGGACCTTCATGCATTACTTCCAGATAATTTCCTGCAGGAATAACTACTAATTCAAAACCTTCCGGTGCTTCATAACCCGCTTTAACTTCTACGCCTGCTATGTAGTGCAATTTTCCATTTGAATCTTCGATTGGAATTGAAACTCCAAATGCCTGGTTATTACTTGGCATATCTGCCTTTGGGAACTCGGCCCAAAACTTCTGCCAAGCAGATGGAATTGCCATTGGATCGTAAAGATCTGCAAACATGATTGAGAAAAACTCCGTTGGCACCCCACAAATGATTCGTTGTGGGTGAGATGAGATTTGATTTCTTCCTAAAGGCACGATTTCGCTCCGTTCGTAAGCGAAAATTCTATCCCATATGCGGCGGGTCACTTGAAAAGAGTTCATTGCCCCTGAACACTTTATTTCTGAGCTAATCCAACTAACTCAGAATGGGAAGTTTTCTAGATGAAACTCAACACCCGTGCGTTTGTACTTGGCTTCACCGGAATAATCCAAGGGCTGTTAGCACTTGCTGGGATGCTTATGCCAGCAACTGCATTCGGCGAAGATAATTTAAGTGTCGTTATCTTGTCTAACTTGCGCGCTTTTACAGCCGCAGAAGTTGCACTTTGTATTTTCGCAATCTATTCACTCTCACACAGTAAGTATCAGGAACCGGCGCTCTATTTCATCCTGCTTACTGTGATTGGTTGGACTGTAGGACAAGTCCTAAGTATTTTTGCTGATGGTTCACCTGGCACATTTACTATTGTCACAATAATCGTGCAGGCAGTATTTATTCCGCTGACCATGAAAGCACTCAAGCAATAGTTTCTTCATGAAATGAGGAAAGCTGGGGTTAATTAGCCCCAGCCTTTTTCATGCCCAATGAGCGTGTTGCAAGAGTTTGTCCCTTGCCTAAGGGAAAATAATTTCTGAAAGATTCCTAACTACTTCAACGGAGAGGCAGAAAAATGGATCACCATCTAATCACTCAAAGAGCACACAATAATGAGCTTGGCTTTAATACAACCCGCATGACCTTTGTTTTTGGAAATATCGCCACAATTGCACTCAATGTTCTTGCAGACCTCAGTAGCCAAGAAAAACTAGCTTTATCAGCATTTGTAGTCATGCTAAACATTGCAAGCTTTCTCTCATTTGATACTGAACTGAAAATTTTTGCAGCTCTATCAAAAGACACTGGCGATGAAAACTCAACCTATGCAGCTGGCGGAAAACAAACTCCATGGGGAGCCTTCAGAGTTTTTTGCACAATAATCTGTCTGGTTGCAGCCGTTACTCAATTGATGGCGATTAACGCTTAGTTTCATTAAGTTCATGATTTGATTTAACGGAGAGCTAAATGGATTTTAAAATAAAGCACATCAGCCATAAATTGATTGATTCACTAAGCGATGGCGTATTTTCGATTGCGCTAACCCTGTTAGGCCTAGATGTCGTCGCTTTAGTGCATAAGATCAGCGAGAGTGAAGATTTCAATGCCACTCTTTTTGAAAATTGGCCCACTTTCCTCGCATATGTTCTTGGTTTCGTTGTGCTCTTTTCCTGGTGGTATCAATATCACGTAACTGGGCAATACGTGGCAGGAACCAATGCGATGATTGTTTGGAACCATGGTTTAACTATGGCTTGGGTTGCTCTTATGCCATTTGGCGTTGCGTTATTAGCTGAAAATCTAAACACACCCAATATGAAGTGGGGTGTGTTTTATTTCGGAGTATGTCTCTTTGGGCAAAATTGGACAGTAACAATTCAAAGATTGATAGTTGGGATATTTAAAGGTGACACATCAGTTAATTTCACTGATGATTTCATTTTGGCATCATTTTCCCCAAAAGAGCGAGACAGATTCCTCATTATTTTTAATGCCATACCTGCAGTCATTGGTCTCATCCTTGTGTCTATTTGTTTGATTAATCCTTGGATTGCCTTGGCTGGATACATGATTCATATTCTTACTATTGGGAATCCAGTAAAAAGTTTAAATAGTTTGACTCCCATGCTGTTAAAGATGAAGAAATAGATACATCCACCACCCCCTATAGATCGGAGAGAGAAATGGCAAAGTTGGTAGAAGTAACAGTGGCAAGGCCTCACCTTGGAAAGACAACAGAATTTTTAGAGATGTGCGCTAAATTCAAGAAAATGGTCATGGCTGCAGGTGTTGAAGAGGTTTGGTTTAACACAGGTAATGTCGGTAGACATCTTGGTTGTGTGATTGCTTATCAAGTATTTTCTAGCGGCGAAAGTAATGGAAAAATTAATGACGAGTTAAACAATAACCCTGAATTTAATGCTGATGTCCAGAAAATGTCTGCAATCTGCGACTGGATTTCACACGATTCTTATTATCAAACTTCAATTTAACCAGCTAAATCGCTTCAGATTAAGAAAGGGGCCTAATTTCTTAGGCCCCTTTCTATTTTTCTGAAATTTACATAATTAGTTTGGCAGTACTTAGATCTCTACATGATGGATCAAGCCACCACCACGGAACTTAAGCATTGGTGTTTTCTGCCAAACTTCCATTGCATCATCAAAGCTCTTTGAATTTGCAAGGAACTTGTCTTGAGACTTTCCATATGCCTCTGCATTATCAAACTCAACTGCATAGAGCCAAGCACCTGCGTATTCGCCATATCCACCTTCCCAGATGGTTACAGCAGATGCTCCTGCTTCTGCAAGAAATAACTTCTTCCATTCACCTAGGCGTGCCATTTGCTGGCGACGAGTTGATCCTTCAACGCCTTCAACTATCCATACTTCAGTAGTTTTTGCCATTTAATTTTCCCTCCGATGCCGTATTTCGACTTTCGAAAAATACCTTTATACGAAGTCCAAATCAATAGGTGAGTAGTACAAAGATTGAGCCTGAAGGGTGCGTTTATTAATCTGCTTTAATTTTGAGTTGTAAAAACCACGCAAGAGTTGGTTTTAGTTTTGCGATCTGCAGACTTACCCTGTTTTCTCCATTCACTTTTCTTACTTTAACTAAACCGGCATCTTTTAAAATGTCCAAGTGTTTTTCAATAGAAGCTGGCGAGAGTTTGCAGGCCTTTGAAAGTTCTCCCGGTGAAGCACTGCCACTAATAAGCACTTGTACTAAACGCCGACATTGCGGAAGGGATAGAGCTTTGAGGTTTAGTGCGAATTGGATTTCGGTGGCATTCATAGAAATCTCCGTTTAAATCTCGGATTCACCTACATAAGTGGGTTGTGAGGGACTCGAACCCCCGACCCGGGATTAAGAGTTAACGGAAGTAAGGTCTTACGCACTACTAGTCACGCACACTACCGCATGCAATAAGCCTAGTAAACGCTCAATTATCGAATTTCGTTTCCAAACGACTATCCACGTTGCCACCCGGTTGCTACTCTGACTCTGATGACTTCCAACTTGACGAAAGTAGCTAGGCACCTAATGAAGCTTGAGCATGATGATCTCTTAGTCGATCATATTCAGTTCAATGAATCACTTAAATACAGAATTGAACTCAACTCGTTAAGCGCCAGACCAAGAAACGCATTGAAGCGAGCGCTTTTGCAAACCGGTGAGTGGGAGCCACATTCAAAGAGATTTGAAGTTATGAAGAGATTGAATTTTGTCGAGCTTCGAGACATATCTAAACTGAGAATTTCTGATGTCAGAGACTTGAACAATGTGGGGGAATCAACTCTTGTAGAGCTTATTCGAGAGCTCCAGAAAGCTTTAGCAGAGATGACTCAGGATGAGAATCCTGTAGAG
>Ga0114966_10005175_pt1 | contig 11094 bp, 8 predicted proteins | sample M_130207_XF_Meta_FD_87029 | JGI IMG/M metagenome (GOLD analysis project Ga0114966, IMG submission 87029) | Freshwater microbial communities from Lake Montjoie, Canada to study carbon cycling - M_130207_XF_MetaG | ecosystem: Environmental > Aquatic > Freshwater > Lake | place: Lake Montjoie...
CCCCAAAAGCCCAACATAAAGGAAGTCGCGGCGGGAAGGTTGCCAAGCCGGATGGGATCGGGAAGATTTCATGAGGGGAGAAGCCGCAAGTGGGCGAAACGAGGAGGGCGCAAAAAAGAGGGTCCAGACCTATTGGAGAAAAAGACGTGCAAGTGATAGCTTGGTTGCGGCTCGAGGACAAGTTGTTTGACCGGATCGGACTTTAATCCGCCGGCCGGCCGGACTTGGTCGATTTCGATTTGGCACCAGCCGTGGGCGACACCTTGCGCGAGGAACTCGCTGGGGGCGAGGAGGGCGATCCGTTGACCGTGGTAAATATTGCCGGCGAGCACGGTGCTGGCCGCGACTAGCAATGAGGGCAGAGCGGGCTGCCGATAAGGAGATATTCGGAGGCCGGCGGGGCGCGTCGCCGAGGCGATTTTGCGAACGGCGGCGGCACTGGCTCAAGCCGGTTTTTACACTTTCGGTTTGGAGCGAACGTGCGCCATGCCTCCATCCATCGACCAAATTTGCCCGGTAACCCATTCTGCCTCGGGCGAGGCGAGCCAGGCGATGAGACTGCCGACGTGGCTCGCACGCCCGACTTGTCCGAGAGGATGCATTTTCTCGGCCAGAGCGCGCCCCGCCTCCGAACCGAGCATCGGCGCGGCCAGCGGTGTATCCACGAGGCCGGGCGCGACCGCGTTGACGCGGATGCGGCGGGGCGCGTAAGTCGCGGCCGCGGCGAGGACGAGACCGTTGATGCCCCCTTTGGCCGCGGCGATGGCTTCGTGATTCGGCAGGCCGACTTGGGCCGCCACCGAACTCACCAGGATGATGCTGCCGTGATTCTGGGCCTGCATCGGGGCGAGCACGGCACGGAGCGCGTAGAAGGCTGAATTGAGATTAAGATCGAGCGTGCGCAACCACTCCTCGTCCTTGGTGAGATGCGCTGGCTTCAGTATAATCGAGCCAACCGCGTGCACGTAGGCGTCGATTCGACCAAATTGGCTGAGGACGGCTTGAACCACACCGGCGACTTCGGCCGGTTGCGTTGCGTCCGCGCTGACCGTAAAAAGGCTGGGTAACTCGGCCGAAAGAGCGGCCAGCTTGGCTTGATCACGGGCGAAGCCGGCCACCCGCCAACCCGCGGCACCGAGGCGTCGGGCAACTTCCGCACCGATCCCACCGGTGATGCCGGCAATGAGAATTACAGGAGATGTGGTCATAGTTAAGATGCGTTTAAAAAGGTGCCGGGAGCCACGACTAGTTTCAGAATTTGAGCGGCTGCGCATACCCCGTCAGTTCCATGTAGGCCGATCCGACTTCGCGGCCGGCCGCGTCGAATACCCGGCACGCTCCTTCCCAATACGCAATTCCGCCGAGCCGGCCGCTGAGTTCCTGCTCTGCCGCGAGAGGCACGAGCGTAAAGCTGACCGGCGCACCCGTCGCGAGGTCGGTCGTCGCGATCCGCACTCGCGCCGGATACGTCGCGCCGGTCGTCGCGCTCTTCCATTCAGAAAGAACTTCCCAAGAAAATGGACGCGCCGTGGGCTGGCCTTCCCCTGAAACCCACTGCAAGACGGAGGCTGGGTCGGTCGTGCCGTCGCGCCGACGCATGCGATAGAGCATTAGCTCGCGGCTTGGAGTATCATTAAATTGAATACTCACCCAATCCCACCCCACTTGATCGCGGCCGAGTTGGCTGCTGCTGATCTCGTGATCCATCCAAGCCTCCCCGCTCACGCGGATCGGGGCGGCCGCGCCGAGGGTGAGCTGGCCGTCGATCGCCAGTCGTGGAAAGGTGAGATAGTAACTCGCCGCACTCAGCTCGGCCCCTTTGCGCGAGTAGCCGTTCACCCCAAAACGCACGAGGGGTTTCGTCGGCGTCAGCGCCAGAGCGAAACTCACCTCGCTCCGGATGCCGCCGAGGAGCGTCATGGGCTCCATCGGATCGGCAGCGGGCGCGGCCGATCGGTCCTCGGCTCGAGGCGGGGCGCCGTCTTTCGCTGCAAAGCGAAGGCTCCAGGGACCGTTGCGCACCGCCAGCGTGACGTTGCTCGCGCTGGCGTCCCAACCGTCGCGATTGAGACGTTCTTGATGAAGGAATCGTCCCGTCTGGACATCGAGTAGCGCCATATGAGCGAGATGGAGCTGGGTGGATTTATCCGGCGCCGTCTGTCGGAAAAAAGTCGCCTGAAAACCATAGCGGCTCCCTCCATCGGCGAAGAGGTGACCGGTCAGGTACCACCATTCGAGGCGAAACTCGGGGTGCGCGCCATGGTCACGCGGGAAGGTAAAAACGTGGCCGAGCTGAGGCAGGGCGAAACCGTCGCTCATGGTCGCGGGTCCGGGCTGCGCCCACAAGGCACCCAGGAGATTCACGAGGCTGAGCCACCGTCCGCAGCGGCCCCCGGCCGCGCGGAGTTGAGGGTTGAGCGCGTTCATCGAAGGTTACGCTTCGCGGTCAGCTGGCAGTTCGGCGCCCCAGCGGCCGACCGCGTAGCTCACGACTGCCCCCGTCGCGCTGACCGCAACTGCGAGCGCCGCCAGCTGCGCCCAAGGCAGCGCGAAACTCAGGGTCCACCCGAAACTTTGTTTATTAATCACAGCGATGAGCAGCCAGCCCAGGGCGAGACTTACCGACAGCCCACCGACCGTCGCGACGACCGCGAGGGTCAGCCCCTCGGCACCGGCGCTCAGCGCGAGTTCATGCCGAGAAAATCCCAGGGCTCGCAAAGTGGTGAGCTCCTCGCGCCGGTCGAGGAGCACGCTCGCCAGCGTCAGCGCCAGCCCGATTACCGCGACAAAAACTCCAATAATTTCAAGCGCGTAAGTAATCGCAAAAGTCTGGTGGAAAATACGCAGGATCTCGCCGCGCAAGTGGGTGTTGGTGAAAATGGAGAGTCCGGGATAAGCCTGCATTAACTCTGCTCGCAATGAATCTGGGTTGATGCCCGGTTTCACGAAGAGCGACACGTTGGTCACGGCGTCGTCTTGAAACCACGCGCGGAGGTGCCGGGCGTCGACGAGCACCGAGCCGCGTTCGTTTCCGTAATCCGCAAAGATTCCCACGACGTTGACCGCACGCGGCCCGCTCGGGGTGGGCAGAGTCAAGGCCGCCCCGACGCCGATTTGGAAACGTTCGGAAAAACTTTCACTGATGAGCGCGAGCGCGGCGTTGCGGGAGGCATCAAGGAGCGCGAGGTCGCGAGGCGCGTGGACCCAGGAAGGCGGGCTTTTTTTAAGGAAGAAATGGAGGTCGGTACCAGCGAGTAGCGTGGACCCTCCCGCGAAGGCGATCGGATGCGCCACGAGCGTTGTGCCGGCCGCCACGGCAGGATGAGTGGTTAAGGCCGTGGCGGTGGTGGCGGTGATCCGATTTTGGGAGGAAGCGCTCTGCGCACCCGCGCTCGCAAGATAAAGATCCGCTTGGAGCGTCCGCTCCACCCAACCTTGAATGGTCTCCTCAAAACTCGCGACCAAGATAGCCATCCCCCCGGTCATCGCGATGGCGCACAGGAGCGCGGCAATCGCGAGGCGGTGACGCCCTGAAGGTGCACGCAAATGACCAAGCGCCACCCGCCACGCGGCTTGGCGGCGGCCGAGACCCGTCGTCGCTCGCGTGATCAGCGGCAGTAAAAATGCGCAGATAATTCCGCCGCCAAATAACCCGAGAAAGGCGGCCGCGTAACCCGCGAGTGGAAAGCGGCCGCCGCCCGCGAGACGCAGCGGCGGAAGTTGGACGAGCACCCCCGCCAACCCGAGGCACCCGCTGCCGAGGGCCGCGCTCCGCAGCCAGGGATTCCCCGACGCCGGCGCGCGGCTCCGTTGCAGGATTTGCGCGGGCAAGGTGCGCGCGGCTTCTCTCGCCGGCCACCATCCTGCGAGTAACGCCGCGCCTAAACCCAACCCGAGACCGAGCGCACTTTCACCCAACGTGAGTTGAGCGGACGCGACGGACGTGTTGTAATAGAGTGCGTTCACGGTCTGGCCGACCGCCCGGACGCAGATTTGCGCCCCCGCCCAGCCAAGCAGCAGCCCGAGCGCGCCCCCGACGAGGCCGAGCACGGCGGACTCCGCCAACCATACTCGGCGCAACGTGGTTTCTTCCACTCCGAGTGAGCGCAGAATGGCCATCTCGGGTCGTCGCCGGACGACCGCTCCGTCGAGCGCTTGAAAAATCAAGTAAAGCCCGACGAGTAACGCGAGGAGCGAGAGCACCGTTAGATTGAGGCGAAACGCGCGCGTCATGGTCGCAGCGGTTTCTCGTCTTGCGCCTGGTGCCGTCACCGCCCAGCGACCACCCGCGTCGCCCAGTCGATTTAGCAACGCCCCCAACTCGGTGCGGACCGCATCGGCGCGCGGGCCCGGCTCGACGATGAACTCCACTCGATCAACGCGGTCGTTTTTCCCCACGAGCGCCTGCAACTGCCCGAGGTCGATCACGAACAGGTTGGCTGGTACGCGGGGCGCGGCCGGAGTCGTCGGAATTACCCCGGCGACGGTCAACGTCAGAATCCGCTCGTCGAGCACGAGGGAGATTGCTCGCGGCGGCGACGGCGCAAATGCTGCGCTGATCCACAGCTGCGGCCCCGCGGCATAAGCCCGCCAGAACGCCTCGTTCACATCGGCATCCGCCGCACCCGGCGGGCTGGCGGGCGGCACCATGAAGGACCGGTCGGGCGTGCGGGCGAGGTTGGCCAACGCGAGCAAATCGACTCCGAGCAGCGTGTAGGTCGGGCGCCCAAAGCGGTCATGGGCACCCGGCGCCGGTGGCGCGGAGGCGGTGGCTTCAACTACCGGGATGAGGTGCACCGGGAGCGCCCCGAGCTCCCGGCGAAGTTCGGGGAGGATCGTCGCCGGTAACGTTCCCGCGGGCGCTTGAATAATCCAGTCACTCTGGCCGGTCAGCGTTTCTGTAAAGTACGTGAAACTCGCCACCGCCGCCTGATTGGCCAGCCGGATCGAAATGAAGACGCCCACGCCTAACGCCAGGATCAGCACGAGGAGCGCGCTCTGACCGGGCGTCAGTCGACAATGACGCCAAGCGAAACGCCGCAGTAAGAGCAGTTCAACCGCGCCCATGTTTCAGGTTTCGTTCACGATCCGTCCGTCGCGGAGATGCAGACGTCGGTGGCAGATGGCCGCAGCTTCCTCGCTGTGCGTCACCAAGACCAACGCTGCACCCGTTTCATCAGTCAGCGTCCGGAGCAGCGCCAGAATGTTGGCCCCATGCCCGGAATCGAGATTTCCGGTCGGCTCATCCGCGAGTACGAGCGCGGGTTGGTGAATGAGCGCGCGGGCGATCGCGATGCGTTGTTGCTCGCCTCCGGAGAGTTGCGCGGGCAACGCATCGGCACGTTCCCCCAGTTCCACTCGCGCAAGAGCGGCCGCCACCCGGACGGTCCGCTCGGCGACGGGAACGTGGAGAAGCTGCAGGGGGAGTTCGATGTTCTCGGCCGCCGTCAGGGTCGGTAGCAGATGGAAAAACTGAAAGACCGTGCCGACCCGGCGACGTCGCAATCGCGCGAGCGCTTCGCTCGAAAGTTGATCGATGCGCTCACCGTGCAGCGTGATCATACCCGTATCGGGCCGGTCCACCCCACCCAGACAATTCAGCAGGGTCGTCTTGCCGCTGCCCGATGGCCCCGTCAGCGCCAGCCGCCTGCCCGCTCCCAGCGTGAAGGAAATCTCTGCGAGCACCCGGCGCGATCCGTAGTCCTTACAGAGCGACAAGACCGCGAGCACCGGATCGGTGGCAATCGCTGGGCGGGACGGATTCAAAGTGGGCGCGGACATCGGCCCAGACAGAATGCATCTTTCCACAAATGCCAAATGCTCTCCCCGAAGATCGGCCGTTCTCCTCGCATCTCCGTCCCCGCTTGCCCGCCACCCCGCGCTTCTTCGCCGCGGGTTAAAAGAGCCCTCGCGCCACCACCCCAACCGCCGTGATGGGACCGCTGTCCTCCAGCCCGTCGAGCGCGCGCTGGGCTTTCTTCATGATGAGCTGAGCGTCGCGCAGCAGGCCGTCGTCTTGCAATAATTTACCCAGCGTGCCCTCGCCGCGGGAAATTTTGTCGGAGACCGCTCGAAAATTCGCGATCGTCGACTTGAAGTCCTCCCCCGCTTTCTGGTCGAAAACTAACGCCCCCAGCGCGCCCTGCCCCATTTTAACTTGATCGATGATCGCCTGCGCATTCGCGATGAAGCTTTTCGCCTCGCCCGCACCTCGCCGCATTTCCCCGAGCGTGCTGATCATCTCGTCGTACAACTTCGGGTCGTTGATCAGCTTCCCAAGCGTGCCTTCGCCTCGGTTGAGCTTATCGGTCACTTGCTGCAGGTTCGTCGTCGTCCGCGCCAAACTTGCGCGATTTTCTGTCACCAACAGATCGATTTTTTGAATGATGCCGACCGATCCTTTCCCATCACCAGCGAGCGAGCCGGTCAGCGTGACCAGAGCGTGATCCAACTTATTCCCGAGCGCGGCAAGATCGGTCATGATCGTGTTGAGATCGGGCGTTATTTGGGTCCGAATTTCCGCACCCGCCGGCAGCGGAGGCGCGCCCGCACTGCCGAGATCGATGCCAATGTAATTAGTGCCAATCAGCCCCGCCATCACGATCGAAGCGGTCGCATCGCGTTTAATTTCAATCGTCCGATCAATGCGCAACACGGCCTCGGCCCGTCGGCCGGCCAGGCGAGTTTCCTCCACTGAGCCGATGACGACGCCCGCCATGCGGACTTCATCACCCTTCTTCAGCTCGCGCAGGCTCTCAAAGCCAGCAATCAGTCGGTAGCCTTGATCGCGGAAAACTTTCCCGCCATTCAAGGTTTGAAAGGTCACCCAGGTCAGCGCGAGGCCGAGCAGGAAAAAGAGTCCGACCCGGGTGGTTTGTGTTACGTGGTTCATACTTCAGGTCTCCAGTTGCTTGAATCGGGGATGCTGTAAATTGATTTTAGGATTCATAAAATCCGCGACGCGGGGATCCTGCGGCGACCGCAGAGCCATCGCCGGCCCGAGCATTGCCAACGTGCCGCCCATGAGGATCCCGACGCGGTCGGCAATCCCGAGCGCCAACTCGCGATCGTGGGAAACAATCACCGTGGTCACGTGGTACTCCTCCCGCAGTGTCGCAATGATTTCGCTAATGGTCGCGGCCATCACCGGGTCGAGTTCGCTCGTCGGTTCGTCGTACAACATCAGCGACGGCTCCATCACGAGGGCCCGGGCGATCGCCACGCGCTTTTTCATGCCGCCGGATAGTTCCGAAGGGAATTTATCCACGGCGTTTTCAAGCGAAAGAATTTGCAGAGTACGCATCACCTTTTCGCGGATCCCCGCTTCGTTAACCAGACGATGCTCTCTCGGGTAGAGCGCGAGGTTATCGTAAACACTGAGCGAGTTAAAAAGTGCCCCCGATTGAAAAACCAGTGCCATGCGCACCCGTTCGCGCGTCGTCGCCGCGGCCGCGTCGTGCCCGTCCAACGCCACCCGCCCGGCGGTGGGCAACTCGAGCCCAACCATGTGTTTCAACAGGACACTCTTCCCTGAGCCACTCGGGCCCATCAGGACAAAAATCTCTCCCGGAGCGACAGAGAACGTGACGTCTTTCAGGACGGCGGTCGCACCGAAATTCTTCGACAGGTGTTCAACCGAGACATGCACCGCGGTCGTCTTCGGCGTGGTCGCGGGCGTCAGCTGGTTCCGCTTCTCGGCGATTTGTGAACAGGTCATGACGAGACGAGCATGAGTACCTGCGTGACAAAGTAATCGAGCACGAGGATCAGGATGAGGGAAACGACGACCGCGCGGGTGACAGCGGCGCCGATCTCGCGCGGACCCCCGCGGGTATTGAGGCCGATGTTGCAACAGACCAAAACCACCGCAAAGCCAAAGAGCTCGGCCTTGATGAGTCCGTTGAGGACGTCGCTAAAATGCGTGTAGCGCCGAAGGACGGCGAAGTAAGCCTCCGGCTCGATGCTGATAATTTCAGTGAGATCCGCGACGATCGCGCCCCCAAACCAGCCGACGAGATCGCCGATGATGGTCAGGACCGGCATCATCACCAACGTGGCCGCAAGCCTCGGCATCACGAGAATCCGGGCGGGTGAAATGTTCATCGTCTCGAGCGCGTCGATCTCTTGGTAAACTTTCATCGAAGCGAGCTCAGCGGTGATCGCGGAGCCGACCCGACCCGCCAAGAGGATGGCCACCATCACCGGCCCGAGCTCACGGGCCATCGAGAGACCAACGAGTGATCCAATAAACTCTTGGGTGCCGAAATTCTGCATCGAGTAACCGGCCTGCAAGGCCAGCACGCTCCCGATGAAAAAACTCAAGATCGCGACGATCGGCATCGTGGTGTAGCCGATCAGATAGCACTGATCGATGAACCGGTGGAACTGGCGCGGTAAACTCCCGCTCTGCGAAACGACGCGCACGAGAAGGAGCCAGGTACTGCCAAAGCCATCGAGGAAAGCGGTGAGTGGTTTCACGTCAGGAGGCGGGCTGGGCTGACACGTCCGCACCGTAGCGGGAAAAATCGAACCAAAATGCGCGCCAACCCGCGTGGGCGGTCCGTTGAAAACCAAACAGCCCGCGGCCAATCGCAACGCGCTTCGCCCCGTCGGCTTGCACGACGCTGACGAGGGGCCCGAGGGGCCGGTTGCTCTTGGCCGCGGTCGGGCGTTTTTCCCACGTGACTAAATCCCATAACAACGAGGTGCGAGAATTTCCCGGCGCGGATTGGTCGTGACGGGCGAGCGCCAGCAAGGGGGACCACGCGAGGCGCACGTTTTCGTTGCCCGGAAAGAAAACTTCCAGCGGACTGAAGAGTTGCCACTGGCGCCGCCCGGCCCCGTCGCCCCACGCGCTGAACAAGGGCCAGACATGGGTAAGTCGCGCCACCGCGGAATCAGCGCGGTCGGCGAGGCGTTGCTCCTCATTCCAGTATAAGAAATAAAGCAATTGCGTGCGCCTGCGTTCAAGGTCCGCTTCGTTCCACTGGGCGTAGCGCAGAAACGGCCAGGCGTACCATTCTTGGCGGGATCCGCGCACCACCGACTGGGTGTAAAATGGGGCCCACCGATTCACGCGCCGGCCTTCTCCATGGCCTTGCACAAATAAGGGCCAAAGATAACGCCGTTCGGAATAAACGGCCGGCGACGTGCGCTCCGTATATCCGAAAAAAGGCCAGGCATAATCCTCGCTCACGTAGCCCGGCCCGCTGCTGCGAGCGTAAAAGGGCAAAGCTCCGATTTCACGACGGGCCGGCGTGCCCGCCACCGCGGTCGACCCCGCCTCGACAGTGTGGTTATAGCCCAGCGGCCAAAGGTAGGTTTCTGCCCGGCTTTCCCCCGGGCGCTCGAACCACGTGTAGAGAGGCCAAATTCCCCAACCCCGCGCCGCACCCCGCGTCACTCGCAAAAATGGCCAGGGGGCCGCGGTGGTGATGGCCCCACGTCGCTCGCTTTCGACCACGAGTGGAAAACCCACCCACGACAGCCGCTCAAAGCCAAGCGTTTGGCGGATCGTTCCAGCCAGAGGAAAGATCCCGCCATAATTCCTTCCCGAATCAGTACTCTCTCGGAAAAACCAAAAAGGAAAAACGTCCCATCGCCGGTCCGTTCGTTCGCTCCGCCCAATCGCGACGTCGCCGGGGCGTGGCCCGCTGTGTCGGATCAATTCAAAAAGGCTCCAGCGATAGCTGCGCGCATCTTCAGAATAACTAAATATCGGATACAGAAAATGCCCCGACCAAGCACCACCCGCGTCGGCGTGCGCTTCAATCCAAAATGGTCGAAAACCCCGCACCATGCCGCCCTCAGGCGCAACTCCCGTCTTTTTAAAAAACAAGGGCCCCATGGCCGACCACTCCGCCGGCTTTTTGTCTGCAGCGATTAAAGTGACGCTCGCGGACTCACGATTTTCTGCCGGAGCCGGCGCCGCCGCCCAGGCCGCGGCCCTTCCGGCCAAAAGGCCGGTCAGGATCAGGCGGTAGCAGGCATTCATCGTGATTTTAAAGGCGTCCCTGCACTCGCTGGCACTGCGGGCGCCGATAGCGCGGGCCCGCGGGCAGAAGACGAAAGGAAGATCGTAAAGTGCGGATCCGTCGCTTGCAAATTTTATGTACGGCCCACCAGAAAAGGTGCGGCTCGGGAAGTTCCCCTCTTTCTCGGACGGCCCCGCTCACCCCTACCTTCCCCGCTATTGGGCCGGGCACGCGCTCCCCCGACCACTCCGAGGAAGGATGCTGCGAACCCCATCGCGACCCGCCGCTCGGGCCCTTGAAGACTCGCTCCGCACCATCCCCGGACCTCGCCGCATAAGCACTCAATTAGCGGGTGTTTCGCCAGGTTTCCGTGGTCGCTGCGAGCGTGCGCGCGCGGGACCGTTTAGTTAGCGCCGGTGGAACTTTGCCCCGAGACTTCGCCCACCCCGGTGGTTTTCCCGTTGAAGTGATCGCCCCACCGCCGTCTGCTTTTCTTTTAATTCATGAGAAACGTATTTTATCGAAGGGCCCCTGCGCAGACCATCGGGAGGACGACGGCGGTATGCGCATGAGCGGTGGTCGGGCTCGCGGTATTTCTTTGGTGACGCCGAAGGGGGACTTGACGCGACCGGCCACCGACGGGATGCGCCAAGCGGTTTTCTCAAGCCTGGGTCCGCGGGTGGTCGGGGCGCAGTTTCTCGATCTTTTCGCCGGGAGCGGGGCCTACGGGCTGGAGGCTCTCAGTCGAGGAGCCGCCGGCGGTACTTTTGTAGAATTTAATGCCAAAGCGGTCGCGTGCATTCGCCAGAACATCCTCGCCGTCTGTAAGAGCATGGGTGTTCCGCCCACCCTGCTGGAAGTCTTGCCCGCCGATGCGCGGCAGGTGCCGCTGGGTAAAACCCTCACCCCCGATCTTGTTTTTATCGATCCGCCTTACGAGGTGATTCCTGAGATCGCACCGGGGTTATTTGCGCGGCTTTTGGAGAAGTTGATAGCGAAACCCGATGCCCTCGTCGTCTTCGAATTACCGGGCGAGCTAGGGTTGCAGCCAGAGGGGTGGACCTTGTTGAAGCGTCTCGGCAAGGGCGCGCGGCAGCCCACGGCGGCATTTTTTATGCGG
>Ga0114966_10005180_pt1 | contig 11093 bp, 9 predicted proteins | sample M_130207_XF_Meta_FD_87029 | JGI IMG/M metagenome (GOLD analysis project Ga0114966, IMG submission 87029) | Freshwater microbial communities from Lake Montjoie, Canada to study carbon cycling - M_130207_XF_MetaG | ecosystem: Environmental > Aquatic > Freshwater > Lake | place: Lake Montjoie...
ACCAGGAACAGGAGCACCTGTATTATTTACACAACAACCTCAACCAGACCCGGCAGTAGTAGGGACTCCAGGAGTTAAATCAGGAACAACACCAACCACATTCTCAGATGTTCCTAAACCAATACCGGCAACTACCCCAACCTCCTCTTACGATCCTGATTACCAAGCAGTACTAACTTATGCAACCACTCAAGGATATACCTTACCTTCTACAACACAAAAAGCATTACAGAGCCAGGTAATACAAACACTAAAAACTGCATCAATTTGGAATAAGCTTGATTTGTTCTACATGTTTACAACAAATGGAGATTCTAATTTCGCAACTCTAAACTGGAAGAGCCCTTCTTTGTACAAAGCATCACCGGTAAACAGTCCGACGTTTACATCTAATAGTGGATTTACAGGTGACCAAACATCCGCATATCTAGATACTGGTTGGAACGCAACTCTAGGAGTTAATTTTACTCAAGCTAGTGCATCTCATGGTGTTTTAACAAATAACTTGGGCCCTGGAGCAATAACACATTTATACGATACAGGATTTCACGGAGGAGGTAGTAACCCTTATAACATTATAAATTACTGGTCTTTGAATAATGCGGATGGCTTCTACATAAATACACCAACAGCATTTAACCTCCAACCCCCTATATCTGCTAGCTTCAGAGCAGTAAGTTTAGGAGGAACAACCGCACAATTATTTAGAGATGCAAACGTTACAACTAATACAGGAGTAGGAACATCAGCTCCTACAAGCAGTCCAATCTACATTATGGCAAGAGGTGTACCAGCACCACAATGGTTTGCACCTATCTATGTAATATTTAAGGCTGACTTCTGGGGAGGTTATTTGACTAGTGCGCAAATGGCTACATTACGAAGTACTCTAAACACTTATCTAGCTGCAATCTAATAAGTCTTTTTTTTGGAGTAGGAATAGCTATTTATACTAGACTATTTAACTAACTTAACAAGATGGCAGAAACTTTAATATCACCAGGTGTACTTGCAAGAGAGAATGACTCTTCCTTCATCACCCAACAACCAGTAACCGTAGGTGCAGCAATCATTGGCCCTACAGTATTAGGACCTGTAGAAGTACCTACAGTTGTAACTTCGTACAGCCAATTCCAAAACGTATTCGGAACTACATTCACAAGCGGTAGCGGTGTCTATACATACTTCACCTCAATCGCAGCTTATAACTATTTTGCGAACGGTGGAGAATCTCTATTAGTAGCTAGGGTTGTTAGTGGATCTTACACCTCTGCAACAACATCAGTTAGCGGAAGCAGTACTTCAGGATCTATAGTATTCGAAACACTTTCTAAAGGTGCTCTTATGAATAACTCAGGATCTGAGACAGGTGGTGCTCTAGCAAGCGGTTCTGCGGACAATGTAAGATTACAGATTGTAAATTCAAATACTTCTTCAGGAACATTTGATTTACTAATAAGACGGGGAGATGATACAACAACCACCCCTATAATCTTAGAAACTTGGACTGGGTTAACATTAGATCCATTCTCACCTAACTACGTAGCTAAGGTGCTTGGAGATCAATCATTTACTTATGCTTCTTCAGGTACAAGTTACTACTTAGAAATAACAGGATCTTTCCCGGTAAATTCAAAATACGTAAGAGTAAGATCAGTACTTAACCCTACACCTAACTACTTTGACAACTCAGGAACAGCAAAAACAGCCTTTACTCCTTTTATCCCAGTTAATAGCTCAAGTTCGTTCGCAGGTGCAGCAGGTGGTATCATGGCAGGTGCTCAGTATTATAATACTATCTTAGACGGTAACAAGTCACAGGGTATACCAAGTGGAAGCTATGATAATATGATTAACTTGTTATCTAACCAAGATGATTACAAATTTAACGTATTGTTAACTCCTGGATTATTCAATTCATTACATACCTCACAAGCAACTGGTATTATCAACAATACTCAAAACAGAGGAGATAATATTTATGTATTAGATTTAGTACCTTATAATTCACAAGTCAACACAGTGACTGGTCAAGCAGCTTCTAGAAACACTTCCTATGCTACTTCATACTGGCCTTGGTTACAAATCTTAGATCCAGATTCTGGACAACAGGTTTGGGTTCCTGCTTCAGCTTTGATCGGAGGTGTTTATGCATTTAACGATTCAGTAAGTGAGCCTTGGTTTGCACCAGCAGGTATCAACAGAGGTGGATTAGGAAACGTAATCAGAGCAGAAAGAAAATTAGCTCAATCTGACAGAGATACTCTTTACAGTAATAAAGTTAATCCGATTGCAACATTCCCAGGAACTGGAGTTGTAGTTTATGGACAAAAAACATTACAGCAAAAAGCATCTGCTTTAGATAGAGTAAACGTTAGAAGATTGTTAATTGCATTAAAGTCTTATATCTCTCAAGTTGCTAATAATTTAGTATTTGAACAGAACACTGTCGCAACTAGAAATAGCTTCCTTGCACAGGTTAATCCATACTTAGAATCAGTACAACAAAGACAAGGTTTGTATGCATTTAAAGTAGTGATGGATGACTCTAACAACACACCAGATGTAATCGACAGAAACCAAATGGTAGGTCAAATCTACATTCAACCAACTAAGACTGCAGAATTTATCTACTTAGACTTTAACGTTACTCCAACAGGAGCTACATTCCCAGCTTAATTTTCATATCAGTAATATTTATAACTAAATAAGACAATGGCAATTCTAACATCAGACGAAATATTCTTCACCGCCTTTGAACCAAAGGTACAAAACAGATTCATCATGTATGTTGATGGAATACCTGCTTACCTTATCAAAGGTGTAAGTGGATTAGGCTTTGAGCAAGGTGAGATCATATTAAACCATATTAACCTTTACCGTAAGATCAAAGGTAAATTAAGATGGAACGATTTAAACTTAACACTTTTCGATCCAATCACTCCTTCAGGAGCACAGGCTGTAATGGAGTGGGTTCGTTTACACCATGAATCAGTTACTGGCCGTGATGGTTATTCTGACTTCTATAAGAAGGATGTTGTAATTGACATCGTAGGTCCAGTAGGAGACGTAGTATCTGAGTGGGTTATCAAAGGAGCATTCATTAAAAATGCAAACTTTGGAGACTTAAACTTCGATAACGATTCTGCTGCACAGAATATCACAATGACTTTAGGAATGGATTATTGCGTGCTTAACTTTTAAATTAAACAAAAACTTAAAAGAAGGCCCTGCTATTTATATAGGAGGGCTTTTTTATTATATGAAACTCAGCATTATACTACAGGAAGTAATTTTACCTACGAACTTAAAGATTCTTTTAGGTAGGTTGAAAGACCAGGGTTACACTATGTTAGGTTCCGGAGATAATGGTATAGCACTTCAAAAAGGAAATCAAGTACTGAAGCTTACTACCGATATTGATGAGCTGAGACACGCGGAGAAACTTTTAAACCATAGTTTTACAAGTATAATACCTATCAAGAAAGTAGAAGTTTTAGGACCTAAATCTGGAATGATAGAAATGGTGGATGCACAGCCTTTAGCACAAGAGGAAAAAGAAGAACTTAACTCCAATAGTACTAAAGCAGAAGATTACCTGATATACGGTGGAGAATTAAGCAATAACCTTTCAGATAAAATGAAAGAATTCTTAATGGACTTAAAAGAAGCTTTCACACAATCCGGTATTGATACAGATGAAATAGACTGGTCAGCAAATAATATTATGAATTTTCAAGGAAGATACGTTCTAGTAGACGTATAAAGCCTAATTCGTATATATTTATAAGAGAATAGTTACAACAAATTAGTATATGACAGAATTTAAATTCCCAACCGAGATTATTGATCTCCCTTCCAGAGGATTGCTCTACCCTAAAGATTCTCCACTTGCAAGCGGTAAACTTGAAATGAAGTACATGACCGCAAAAGAGGAGGATATCCTAACAAATCAAAACTACATTCAGAGAGGAATTGTAATCGACAAACTTTTACAGTCTTTGATTGTATCTAAAGTAGATTACAGTGAACTAATAACAGGAGATCAAAATGCAGTAATGATTGCAGCCAGGATCTTAGGTTACGGTAAAGACTATGAATTTAGTTACGGTGGACAAAAGCATACTATTGATCTAACAACTTTAGAAGATAGACAATTTGATGAAAGTCTAATTACCCCTTATGTAAATGAATTTAGTTATGAACTTCCATTCACAAAAACAAAAATCACTTTTAAAATAATGACTGTTGGAGATGAGGAGAAAGTAAAGAAAGAACTCGACGGTTTAAAGAAAATTGATAAAAATTTAAACCCTGAATTATCTACAAGATTGAAGTTCATGATTACCTCAGTAGAAGGTAATAGAGAACTAGGTGTTATTAGAAACTTTGTTGACAATGGATTACTAGCTAGAGATTCTAAAGCATTAAGGGAATACGTGAAAAAGGTACAACCGGATATTGATTTAAATATCACAGTTGATATAAATGATGTTGAGGAGGACATCACATTACCAATCACTGTTAGCTTTTTTTGGCCTGACTTCTGAGCATAGAAAGCATATATTTGATCAAATACATCAAATAGTCTTCCACGGTAACGGAGGATATTCTTTTATTGAAATTTATGAACTCCCTATTCATTTAAGGAAATACATATACCATCAGATAAAAGAATATTACGATAAACAAAACAAGCAAGACACACCCGAAGATCTAGCTTCTAAAATTAAAACAGGTACTGTTCAAGTACCGGATTACGCAAAAGGTAAAAAAACAGCATACAACGGATAGGCATCGAAAAACCGGTGCCTTTTCATATTTATAATATATGGCAGGTCCAGACGACAATATTAATAAAACCAATGCTAATCTACGTAAAGATGCTTTAGAGACAGCATCTATTGTAGAAGAAGCATTACGCTCCATAGCAGATAGCGTCAGTACAGCTTTTGAAAATGCTTTAGGAGCAGGTAATACAGTAGGTCAAGCTCTGGCGAAAGACCTACAGTCTAGCTTTAACAGTCTGGCAAAAATTTCAAAAGAAACAGCTTCAAATGTATCTAAACTACAAGATGGTTTATTAAAATCTAAAACAGTCCAAGAGCAGATAAATAAAAGAAAAACTGATGAATTAGCTTTAGGTATAAGTCTTGCTACTGTCCTAAAGGCAGAAGGAGCTGCTTTGTCATCTATTGATGATTTAATTGACAAAACAACCGGTGAATTAAAAGATCAGGAAGTAGTTTATCAGAATTTAAATGATACACAGAAAAGCATTGTTCAACAATACTCAGAAGCTTTAAAATACTCAAAAGAACAAACTGAAGAACTAAAAAAGCAAGAGAAACAAGCTAAAAAAATAGAAGATGCACGGGAACAAAGCTTAGGAGTCTCAGGGAAAATACTTAAAACACTTGGAGGAATTAAGGGATTAGGCGATGCATCAGCAAAATCGCAAAAAGAACTTACCGAATACGCTGAGAAATATAGAGAAGAGACTGGTAAATATCCTTCTCAAATGCAATCTTTTGGTAAAGCTATATCCCTAGTGAGTAAAAGTTTTGTTAAGGGACTTCTAGACCCAGCAGTTATAACAGGAGGTCTTTTTACAGCCCTAGTTAAAACATTTAAAGAAGTAGATAAAGCAGCAGGAGATACAGCTAAAGGAATGAATATGAGTTATTCGGAGGCTGTAAAATTTAGAGGTGAATTAAAAGAAGCAGCTGACGCTAGTAACAATCAATACATAACTTCTAAAGGTTTATTAGAAACAAACCTAGCAATAAATTCAGCTCTAGGAACAAGCGTAAAACTATCAGATAAGAACGTACAGGCTTTTACTGAGTTAAGAGCAACAGCTGGTCTTACTAATGAGGAGTTAATGGGAATTCAATCCTTAACACTCACTAACGGAAAATCATTAGAACAAAATACCGGAGAAATAATGGCACAAGCCAAAATAACCGGCTTAAGAAATGGAGTACTGTTAAATGAAAAAGAAGTTCTTAAAGGTATAAAAGATATCTCAGCTGCCACAACCTTAACTTTAGGTAAAAATCCAAAACTACTTGCTCAAGCAGCCGCAACTGCTAAGTCTTTAGGGATGGAGATGAGCCAGGTAGAGAATATCTCTAATAGCTTATTAGACTTTCAATCATCAATTGAGAATGAATTATCTGCTGAATTACTAACAGGTAAGCAGTTAAATTTAGAGACAGCAAGATATGCTGCTTTGACCGGAGATGTAGCAACAGTAGCCTCTGAGGTAGCAGCACAATTAGGTTCAGCAGCAGAATTCGGAGAAATGAATAGACTCCAACAAGATGCAATTGCTAAATCTGTTGGGATGAATAGGGAAGAACTTGCTAAGACATTATATTTACAAGAACAATTAAAAGGACTTTCAGGAGATGAAGCTAAGACACAAGAGGATTTACTTAATAAACGAATTGAAGAAGTTGGACTAGCCCAAGCTCAAAAAGAAATGGCAGAAGGGGGTGTTGAAGGTTTAAAACAGCAAGCAGATATGGCTACTCAGTTTAATACAATAGTAGAAAAACTGCAGGAAAGTTTTGTTGGAGTAGCAACAGCTATTATGCCTTTTGTAGAGGGGATAGCAAATGTATTTGGATTTCTTTCTAAAATACCGGGACTAATACCTGCAATCTTAGCAGGTCTTGTAGCAATGAAAGTAGTATCAACAGCCTTAGCTGCAAAACAAATAATTACAGCAATTGCAGCAGGTTTTACATCAGCGATGTCAGGCCCTCAGTCACTCCTAACAGGTGGTATTGCCGGTTTAGCAATGGGTGCCGCAATAACAGCAGCTATTATGGCTGCAACCTCAGAAGCAGGTGACTTATTCTCAGGGGGAGGTTATGGAAAAAGAACTTTAGTTGCACCAGAGGGAACCTATAGGTTAAACGACAATGATAATATTATTGCAACAACAAACCCAGTAAATGTAAACGATATGATCTCAGGACCTAAAGGTTCTCTAAGACCTCAAGCACAACCTACACAACAACAGTCAAGTAAGAGTGAGATAAGCATAGCACCTGCTAACACCCAGATAAACCTCAATCTTAACGGTGCAGCAATCGGTAATGCTAATGCAAGACAGGACTACGGAGTAGGTAGAGGAGCTAAGTCTTTCGGTGGTGCGGTAGATTATAGTGCACCTATTTAAACTTTGGAATATTTATAACTAAATAATAACATGGGAATACAAGACATACTTAAAACCAAAGGCTCAACTTACACAAAGTACGATGGAGCAACACCTTCTGTAAATCCACTAGCTACACAAGCTTCCAACCTACATGCAGACTTAGCTGGTACAGCTGGGTATTCTTTAGATGGAGCAAGCTTTAGTACTGTTAATCAAGCCTTCATTCAATATGATGATGGTATGAATAACGTACTTCCACAGCCTTCAAAATTAGATTTGAACGGCAAAACTCCTGCAAAATATAAGAACCCAGAAAAAGGAACTACATACCCTTAATGGCTTTAAAGGATTTATTAACCGACTTATCATCCTTTTATAAGGATAATCCCTACCAGGCAAAATATAAAACAAAAGCCGGGCCGGTTAATATCATGGAAACTCCTTTTACCCAAAGGAGCTTGAAATTTGGAGGAGACAGACCAGGAGGAGGAAGTAGTGGACAGCCTTTTATACAAGAACCACTACCGGGAGTCAATTCCGATCCGAACGCACCATTTCCAGATTTCCTTCTTAGAGATCCTAAAAACGCTTTAAACGATAGGGTTGACGATTTAGAAAGAATTAGTAAATTCCTCTTAACGACCGAAGGTGGTTTATTTATAGCCAAGCAAGAATTACTTTCTTTACAAAATCCAATAGTGCCGGGAAGACCGAACCGATCAACACCGGTATCAGGATTGTATAATCCTTTAATGACTCTTGCACAAGTAGCAGCAGCAGGAACAGGGTTACATATAGAAAAACAAGGTTTATCCCCAATCTTTTCAAATACGGACAAGTATGCTTATGTTTATAAAACCGACCACAATACGGATAATACTAATAGGTTAACTATTCTTTATAATTTTAAGATTAAAGAAACACAGCCTTCAATTGCTAAAGCTTACGCACCCTTATTAGGAATTTCAACAGACGATAATCTAATTACATCTTACATAGGAGGACCAAATGTTAAATTATCAGGAAAAACAAATATTGGTTTTGCTTCAGATAGACTTTCTCCTTTTGCCTTGCAACTGAAAATTGAAGGTTCTTTACTAAATGCACAGAATAAAACTTTAGATACCGGGATAAACTACACAGGATCATTAGGAGTTTCCTACAAATCAGGAGACTTAGGTTATATTCAGATAGATACTGGAAATACAGACACTAACAGTCTTAATTTTTTAGGACAAAACAGTGTATATCGTTTAGGACCTGCAAACTCATTCCAACTATTAATCCTGATAATACGATAGGTAAAGGTGCTTATACTTTTACTCAGCAGCAACTAGTAGCCAGGACAGCTATCGGCAAAGTAGGAAGTACAAGTTTAGGTAGCATAACTGACTTTAGGCAAGAAGTAATTGATAGTAATAAAAACATACCAGCATCGCTTGGATTATTTGCATTTGATTATACCTCTAATAGAATTAATAGAGAACAAAGAGTAGGATTAGGGAACCCAGGTAAAAGAACTAGAGAAAGAACAAAACTTGCAAGTTATGACAATGATACAGTGGATAGAATTAATATGCTACCCCTGTATTACGATGATATTGTTTTAGATCCAGATGTATTAACTAGAGACTTAGTAAAATTTAGATTCGAAGTTATAGACAACGCTAATCCAAAGTTCTCAACCTTTATTCACTTCAGAGCATTCCTAGGAGCTATAAACGATAACTTTAAAGCAGAGTGGAATACTATTAAGTATATTGGTAGAGGAGAAAATTTTTACAATTATAATGGCTTTTCTAGGGATATTAGCTTTTCTTTTAAAGTACATCCTCAGTCAAGAGCCGAAATGAAATCAATATACCAGAAATTACAATACCTTGCTTCCTCTTTAGCACCAGATTATTCTAATGGTTACATGAAAGGAAACTTGGTAAGATTAACTATTGGAGATTATTTGTATATTGTACCTGGTTTTATTAGTAACCTAACTTACAACATACCAGAAGATGCAGCCTGGGAAATTTCATTAACAGAACCGGAAGGCGGAGTAGATGCAGGAACAATGGAGACTCCAAAATTGTTTGATGTGAATGTTTCCTTTACTCCAATTCACGATTTTGTACCTCAGGTTGGTAATAAAACATCAACAGCATTAATCACACCAGCAAGAGCTACAAATACGTACCTAGATACTGTAGGGTATAATAATCTTACTGACGAAATTGGTTCAAACAATAAAACATATGACTTTAACAATGACTTCACTAAAGAAAAAACATTTACATTCAATTCAGGCTCTTCGAACGGAACTGATTACATAAATGCAGCTAATCTACGGTCATTTGCAACTGGGGAATTTTTAAAACCAGGAAAAGCCGGTAGAACTAAAGTTGAGGTCGGACCAATAAAAAAGTTAGATGGATTAGTAGCAGCAAACCAAGTAAAGATAAAACCTAAGAAAAAGCAAGATACACCGCCTAAAGTTGTAAAACCTAAGAAAAAGAAACAAACCGAGGGAGGTTTTTCTCAGCTTGTAAATAACATCAGCGATTTCTTTAACTAAAAAATCAGCACTTAAAATAAAAATAATATGAACCGCTACTCAGATACACCACTCTATAAAACCCTAACCGGAATTCAATATCAGGGTTTAACTAGGTACCCGGAAATACCGTACGGTGAAGAGGACGTTTATACTTTCCCAGTAGCCGGGGATAGGCTAGACAATCTAGCATATCAGTTTTACGGTGATTCTTCCCTATACTGGATCATAGCAGCAGCTAACCCCCAGATTGCATATAATTTACTTTACACAGTGCCTGGAGTACAGCTACGTATTCCTTTCCCGATTGATAGAGTATTAAGTAGTTTTAACAAAATAAATAATGGCTAAAATATTAGGATTACCTTTTGACGGATATGTTGACAGTCAAATAAAAGTAAGACAGGCAAAACTTGCTAAGACACAAAAAGACCCAGAAGATTTAGTTGTATTTAATTCTAATACAGCCTGGGTAAGACTATCCTCAGGAGTCAAGATAGAGCCTGCTAAAGCATTAACGTTAACAAATAAATTAGGCATATCTCAGGATCAAATAGTAGGAACAGGACTAGCAAGAAACTTAGTACTGTGGTCAGGAGTTTCAAGCTTCTCAACCGGATCCGATGGTGTTACATTAAATGAAAGACCTTCAGGGGTAGTAGATAATCAATACCAAGGCTACGGCTTAAAAAACGCATATGGATTTTTAACAACCTCAGACCAGGGTTTAAAACCACCTCCAGGTATTACCGGAATTAATTGTAGCTATAAAAATAATGGATCTCTAAGACAAGCTCAAGTAAATATTAAATGTTATAGTAGATCACAATTTGAAGCGTTAGAGGCTATTTACTTACGTTTAGGTTATACAATGATCTTAGAATGGGGTAATACAACCTACTTCGATAATGAAGGGCTAATTCAGCAGACTAGAGCTTATAGTATACCAAACTTACTTTACGGAACCGATAATCTAGATCCAGATAAAGTAAAAGAGAGGATACAAACTAACAAAAAACAGACAGCATGTAATTATGATGCAATGGTAGCAAAGGTCTGTAATTACTCCTGGAACTTGAATGAGGATTTAAGCTTCGATATTAAACTAGATTTAATTTCTGTTGGTGATATTATTGACTCTTTAAAAGCTAACCTAGCAGGTTCTGCAGGAGAAATAACACTTCAGGTAGAAACCTCAGGAAGTATTCAAAACCTTGTTAATATTGTAATTAATAAAGAAGTTTCAAAAGTTAATAAATTATTCTACGAAATGTACGATGAGGTTTTTAAAGACCTACTCGGTAAATTTGGAAGCCCGGAAAACCAAAAAGCTGTTCAACAAGTTGATAACGTTGAGAAAACAGTGGGTTTAAT
>Ga0114966_10005181_pt1 | contig 11089 bp, 9 predicted proteins | sample M_130207_XF_Meta_FD_87029 | JGI IMG/M metagenome (GOLD analysis project Ga0114966, IMG submission 87029) | Freshwater microbial communities from Lake Montjoie, Canada to study carbon cycling - M_130207_XF_MetaG | ecosystem: Environmental > Aquatic > Freshwater > Lake | place: Lake Montjoie...
CAAGATGTCAATGTGATCTTCGCGCTTGGTCAACTCGGCAACTAAAGATTCGATGCCACTTAACTCTGACAAGTTGGCCGGAATCGAAATACATTCGGCACCGTATGTCTCGGACAAACGCTGAGCGGTGGCATCGCACTGATCTTTCTTACGCGAGCTGATATACACCTTGGCGCCGTTGATCAGATAACCAGCCGCGATCATCTCGCCGATCCCGCGTGAGCCACCCGTAACGACAGCAACTTTTCCTTGAACAGAAAACAGATCAGAAATTTTCATGATGGCTCCTTATAACCCGCGATTCGGTAACTCTTTGATCTTAGTTCAATGCCCTATTTATTCAGGGACGCAAGTGCAGAGCCAGCAACAAGACTGCAGGTATTCCTTGATCGCGCAACATCGCACCAGCAACTGTTGCGGTCCATCGAGTTCGCACATCGGTTGATACCAATAAAACTGGGCCACGGGGTAAATCGTGGTCGCTCGCGATCGTCAACACTTTTTCGAGATGTGCGACCACCGATGTCGATGCCGCATCATCGGGCAGTGCTGCGCCCGTCCAGATAAAAACATCGTGCATTGGCAACTTGCCAACCTTGGCTATATGTTCGGCGAGTTGTCGATTTGAACGCATGTCAAGGGCAGGCAACGGAACAACCGAGGTTGGCCGCGAGTCCCACACCTTTGACCAGCGTCCAAGCGTGGCGACTGCCCCATCGAGCATCACTTGCGGAATTTCACCGGGCCGGCTTCGGGTAAGTTCGGCCAACTCCAGTGACCAACCTGGATCATCGGCAAAGGCCACGGCTCGGCCCGCATTGAGCGAGAGAATGGTGCCCTTACGACTCACACCTTTTGGCCATTGCTTGCGTGGTTCAATGTCGGCATCGGTGCCACGCATAAATGCCCGAGCCAACATCAACTTCTCATGAGATGGTTCGCCACCAGGAAAAGGAATATTGCCGGTACATACCGAACAGCGACCACACGCTGCGGGACTGGGATCGTCTAACGCAATTTGCAAGAACGCCATGAGGCAACCTTCGCCGTGCGCATACTTACGCATGATGTCGGCTTCGGTCACACGTACTTTAGTGAGATCGTCCCACTTTGCGGTGTTGTGAACATAGCGTTCGCCCGTTGTCGCCCACGCCGTACCAACCTTTTCGACAACACCTTCAACTGCCAAAATCTTCAACAATGCTTCAAGGCGTCCGCGACGCAAACCGGTTTCGCTTTCAATTTCCGGCAATGTTCGTGGCTGTTCAGCAATGGCCGCCAACACTTTGTCGGCCGACTTTGGATCGGGAATGGAAGCAGTCGCGAAATAATCCCAAATGCGTTCATCAGCATCGGACGGCAATAACACTCCATCAGCATGCGCGACCGCTCGTCCCGCACGACCAACTTGTTGGTAATACGCAACTGGTGTTGATGGAGAGCCAACATGTACACAAAATCCAAGATCAGGCTTGTCGTATCCCATTCCTAGTGCCGATGTGGCAATCACTGCTTTGATTTCGTTATTGCGCAGACGTTCTTCAATCGCGATTCGTGAATCACCGTCGAGTTGACCGGTGTACGCATCAACGTTGTGTCCACAAGATGCTAAGAAGGCGGCAAGTTTGTCGGCCTCGGCGACCGTCAACACATAAATGATTCCTGAGCCCGGCAACTGTTCAAGTGCATCAGCGATCCATGCGTACCGCTCAAGTGGACTCAGACCAGGAACCACCGACAAAGTGAGTGATGTTCGCGCCAACGTGCCGCGATAGGTCACGGTGTCTGCACCAAGCTGGTCGCTGACGTCTTTAGTAACTCGCTCGTTTGCTGTTGCTGTTGTCGCAAGTACAGAAGCAGTTGGTGTTGATAACAACGCCCGTGCAAGTCGCTGATAGTCGGGACGGAAATCAAAACCCCAGTCGCTGATGCAATGCGCTTCGTCAATCACAATGAGTCCGACTCGCGCCAATAATTCACCAAGTCGAGCCGCAAACCGTGCATTCCCTAATCGTTCGGGCGACACCAACAAGACATCGAGTGTGTCGTTGTCGAGTTGACGAAAGACTTCATCCCATTCATCAAAGTTGGTCGAGTTCACAGTTGCCGCACTCAATCCGGCGCGTTCAGCCGCCGAAACCTGATCGCGCATCAGTGCCAAGAGTGGCGACACCACCAAAGTTGGCCCAGCACCAGAATGACGCAAGGCGTGAGTTGCCGCCCAATAGACCGCCGACTTACCCCAGCCCGTCGCTTGAACTACTAATACTCGTGAAGCTGGTTGCAACACCGCGTGAACTGCATCAACTTGATCACCACGAGGACGTGCATCGGGACCCGCGAGCCGACCAAGCACGATGTTCATATGTTCTTCGGCGAACTCGCGATCGACTGGTGTTGATGTACTCACATCAACAGTGTGGCGTAAGGGTGTGCCATTCGGAGATGATTCCTAGAAAACTGTGTAACCACCATCAACGACAACTTCTTGACCAGTGTGATACGTCAATGACGGGTCGGCCAAGAACACACCGATGTCGCGGAATTCGCTTGGTTCTGCCCAACGTCGCACGGGAGTTCGTCGCGTAGTCGCCTCACGAAACTTTTCATTTGCAAAGGCGGGTCCCGCAAGTTCAGTTTTCGTCCAACCAGGAACTAATGAGTTGACGCGAATCTGATGGCGCGCCAAGCCAACTGCGAGTGCCCGAACTAATCCATTAATTGCGGTCTTTGAGGTTCCGTAGGCTTCGTTGCCGGCGGCTCCATGAATTGCCGAAGTTGATGACACCGCAGCCAAACTTCCACCAGTTCCTTGAGCAACCAACACTTTGGCGGCTTCGCGCATCGTCACAAATACCGAATCGAGGTTGACCGACATAATGGCGCGCCACTCTTTCATCGTCATCTCAATGAATGGTGTTCCGGTGCCCGATCGACCAGCGTTGGCAATGCAACCATCAAGTCGCCCAAAATCGGTAACAGTTCGTGCCATCGTCTCAACGATTTGTCGTTCGTCACCTACATCGCAGACATATCCGCGAGCAGTCACCCCGTGTATTTCAAGAATGGCGACTGCTTCATCATTCTTTTCGGCACGACGACCCCAAATTGCCAGTGATCCTCCAGCCGCTGCAATACCTTCGGCCATGCCGAGACCAATACCAGAATTGCCACCAGTGATAACGAAGACTTTGCCCGATAGATCAGCCATACCGAAACATTATGTGTTGATACCCATCTTCTTGGTTTTTCTGGTGGCGAAAATGACTACTTTTCCGGCTCTTTTCGCCACCAGATTGACTAAGGATTACTCCTGTCGCCTTAACCTAAATACATGTCTGATGAGCAGATCTTTGACGAGGTTGATGCCGGTGACACGATCTGGCGTTTTGAGCGTTCATTCATCACTTCAAACTGGACATGCATTTGGGGGCGTGGGTGCCTGGGCATCGGCAACACTCGCGATTCTGTGACTGGCCACGGTTGCTGTTCACTTGGCGCCGAACTTGACGGGGTCGATGAAGCCATGAACTTGTCGGCTATGGCCGCAACTTTGACTCCCGAAATTTTCCAGTTTCACGCTGAAGCCCAAACAGGCGGAATCTTCCGCGATGAACGAAACGACGCGACCCGCGTCGTGGGCGGTGCCTGCATATTTCATAATCGCAACGGTTTCGCGGGCGGCGAAGGTTGTGCGTTACATCTTGGAGCGCTCGCTTATAACGAGTCTCCCATCGACTGGAAACCTTCAGTGTGTTGGCAACTCCCGATCAAAGTTGATTGGGTGATGCGTGATGACGATGTCGAAATCGCCACCGTTCGCGGCTGGAAGAAATCAGACTGGGGCGATCACAGTGACAAGATGGCGTGGGTGTGCACTGAAGAGCCCGAGGCATACGTCGGCGAACAACCAGTGATTGAAAGTTTGGCTGAAGAATTGACAGCAATAGTTGGCGAAGAAGTTTTTGTGCAACTTCGGCAACGCATCAAAGACGTTTCTTAGAGAACGCCATCCCACAATGCAAGTTCATCAGCGCAAAGATTGTGACCAAGTGTTGATGTTGTATTGAACTGCATCATAGGTCGCTCGTTGATGTTGTGTCTCGTCCATTCTGGAATTCCAGCATGTTGCGGATTGCCAGTCTTCACAAATGCAACCCAAGCTTGATGCATTGCATCAGCGACATTTTGCGGTGCATTATCGCCACTCAAATACGCCGCTGCAGGATCACCAAGATTATTAAATACAAACACCAACTCGAGCGCGTGACACGCACCAAGTGCTCCGTCATATACCGGAGTCGCCCAATCAAAGCGATATGTCCACACATCTGGTGAGTGTTTGAGTTGCGCATCAGCAAGTCGACGACACGGCACAATAAACATACGATCAGTCTCAACAGCTGCAGAGATTTGGAGGGGCAATGCACCTGGCCGATTGGCACGATACTTCTCTAATGCGGCAAGACCTTTTTCGGAAGATCCAAATGTTGCGGTGACCATTGCTTCAAGCATCTCGTCGCTAAACATGGGTGACATCGCGATCATAAAAACCAGTGACTCTTGCATCGTGGTGCCCGTGAGAACTTTGATGCCCGCTGCTGATCCCGCCTCAATCAACTCAATCGGTCGTTTTGGCAAAATTGCCGTGTGATACGTCGGTTGAAACGGCATCATTGAGCCCGCGGCCTCGCCCAAAATATCTGAGTCCCCTTCTAGCACCAGAGCCATTACTTCAAGTTGCACTTCAAACAAGCGCTCATCAGACACTTTGGCTAATGCCGTGCTATCGCCAGGCTTCACATCAAGTCGACGCAAGACTTCACCCGCAATCACCGTTGCAGTCTTGGCGCTGATGCCGTTATGTCCGGCACCACTTTGTGGAATCGCTTGCGCGAATAATCCCTTTGCATGTGATGAGGCCAACAACGACGAAACACTCATACCACCGGCAGATTCACCCGCGATTGTGACGCGTGATGGGTCTCCACCAAACGCCACGATGTTTTGTTGCACCCACTTCAGCGCGGCGATCTGATCCAGCAATCCTGCATTACCAGATTCTGCAAATTCTGGGAAGTGATCAGCAAGATGCAAGAAGCCTTGTGCGCCCAAGCGATAGTTGATCGTCACACAGACGACACCATGACGGGCAAACGATGCGCCGTCGTACACCGCCTCAACACTGCTGCCGCCATAGAACGCGCCACCATGAATCCATACATACACCGGCAAAGAGCCTGACGTGTCGGGACTCCAGACGTTGAGATTCAAACAATCAGCACCTGCCTCTGGCAAAGGACTACCAAAAGGTGGCGGCAATGGTGCTTGACGCGAAATCAATCCGATCGCTGTGGCATCGCGCACACCTAACCATGATTCACGCGGTCGCGGAGCTCGAAAACGGTTTGCTCCATCAATGGGAGCCGCAAACGGAACGCCTTTGAATACGTGTAGTCCGTCTTCAACTGAACCCCGCAATTGCCCCTGAGCAACCTGAACAACTGTTTCCATAACCACACCTCCGTGTCTGAAAGAACAGTTTGGCTCATCACCATTGCGTGAGTCACTAGGGAAAGCCCCATCATTGAAGCTGAGCAATGACTGAGCCCACCAACTTGGTGGGCGAGGGGGGACTTGAACCCCCACGATCTTACGATCACTAGCACCTGAAGCTAGCGCGTCTGCCATTTCGCCACTCGCCCGAGTAACGCCTTGTAGGGTACCGACGCCCTGACCATCCCCCCAACCCCCCGATACCCTGATGCAATCAACAAGAAATTTCTCTCTGGGAGAATTTGTGGGTCTGCAATCTTTTGAGGATGGTCTAGGGCGTATGGTCGAGGGTGTGTTCAGCCGTGCATTTAAAAGCAATGTTCGACCGATCGAGATCGGCCGACGACTCATTAAAGAAATAGACAGCCACCGAACTGTTGATATGAAGGGCCGCCGCGTGGTGCCAAATCAGTTTGTAGTCCGACTGGCTCCCGATGATCAGGCGGCGTTGGCCGATATTGAATCGGCGCTCATCACTGAACTTGTCGAGGCTGTCAAAGAATATTGCGCCGATGAGAATTACCACCTGCGTGGTCAGGTCGCGGTCACGATCGAGATTGATCAATCGGTTGGCACTGGTCGTATTGACATTGACTCGTCAGTTGTCAAAGTCGGCGCCAGCGAAATTGTGGCTCGCGTGATCTTGCCTGACGAACGTAAGATCACTCTTGGCAAAAGCACTCTTGTTATTGGTCGACTTGCCGAATGCGATATTGCCTTTGATGATTCGAATGTCAGTCGTCGTCACGCCGAGATCGATGCTCGTGATGATGGATATGCCATCAAAGATTTGGGTTCAACCAATGGCACTAAAGTCAACGGTGTCACCATCACTTTCGAACGGGCACTTCGCGACGGCGACATTATTTCGGTCGGAAGTCATTCCATTCGTTACGAGGCCCAGTAAGCCGTTGCACGGTTACCAAATATGACTGATCAGCTGCTCGGAGTTCTCAAGATTGTTCTCCTGCTTGCGCTCTACCTTTTCTTTGCTCGCGTGTTGTGGGCAGTCTGGAATGAGGTGCGAATTCCCGCAGTCAATAGGTCAGCTCAAGGGTCTGGTGCACCGAAAACAGTCACATCAGACTCACCTGTCGGCGCAGTCAAGGTTTCACGCCCGTATCGTGTTGCCCGTATGAAAGTGATTTCTCCCGCACCACTTCGAGGATTCACTTTCACTGCCGCACAGCCTTTCACAGTTGGCCGTGCCACCGACAATGACATGTGTCTTGACGACGATGAGTTCGCGAGTACCCATCACGCACGTTTCGTCTGTGGTGATGGCCGCACCTTTGTTGAGGATCTCTCGTCAACAAATGGGACGTTCGTCAATAACCAAAGAATTGATCAGAGTGTCAATCTCAAAATTGGTGACCGCGTGCAAATCGGTTCAGTCATCATTGAGGCCACAAAATGATCAAGGCGACATGTGGTGCAGCCACGCACGTGGGTCAAGTGCGCGATGGCAACGAAGACAATTTCGTCACCATTGAAGGTTTGTACTTTGTTGCCGACGGAATGGGCGGTCACAGTGCCGGCGAAATTGCAAGTGAAATCGCCGTTCGCATTCTTCAAGAGGTCTATACCGATTCCAAGGTTCGTGTCTCATCACCAGGTTTATTGGCCGATGCAATTTCGACAGCGAACACCGCGATTTTTATGGAAGCAATGCATGATGCTTCAAAGACGGGCATGGGCACGACACTCACTGGTCTTGCTGTCACAAATGCGTCCGACAATCAGATCGTTGTCGCCAACGTCGGTGATAGTCGCACTTACTTATGGCGTCATGGCGAACTTCGCCAGGTCACTAAAGATCATTCGCATGTGCAAACTTTGGTTGATCGCGGTGCTATTACCCGCGCAGAAGCTCGCGTGCACTTTCAACGCAACATCGTGTTGCGCGCTATGGGAATTGAATCATGGGTTGACATCGATACCTTCCCGATGACCGTTGAAGATGGAGATCGCTTCATTATGTGTAGCGATGGCTTGGTTGACGAGGCCGATGATGACGAAATCGAAACCGAGATTCGCTTATCGACATCAGTACAAGATCTCGCTGATCGATTAGTCGAACTTGCGAATCACAACGGTGGTCGCGACAACATCACCGTGGTAGTCGTAGATTTTGCTGTGAGCGATGAAGTTGAAGATACATCAAGCGAAGTTATAGATGCTCCTCCTGTAGTTGAGCCACCGACAGTCGCCGAACCAGCGATCACCGAAGAAATTACGGTAGTCGTTAACAAGATGACTCCCCGGCGAACATCACGTTGGTTCACTGTAGCGACTTATGCGATGTGGTTGGCGTCGTTAGCAATCACCGCAACGGTGATTATTTCAGCCATCACATCAAGCCAGTGACCGACACCAATAATGTGATCGCCGCTCGACGGCGTTCGACTGAATTCCGTCTTGTCCTCATGGCCGGATTCATTACTGCTGGTGCATACACACTGGCATCGCTTGGTCAGAACTCAGTGATTCCACCACGCATCTTGCCTTTCTTAGCCGCGCTACTTTTGGTTTTGATGTCGGCGCATATCGGCGTACGTTGGTTGGCACACGGTGCTGATTCAACTTTGTTGCCGGTCGCAACACTGTTAAACGGAATCGGCTACGTGATGATCGCTCGTCTGTCTGAACGACTCGCCGGGTTACAAACAACATGGACATTCGTTGGTGTTGCGGCATTTGTTTCAGTTCTCTTTGTCATTCAACGCGTCAATGATTTAGCGCGATACAAGTGGACTTTTTTCTTTATCGGCGCTGGTCTTTTACTTTTGCCAATGGTTCCCGGTCTTGGCTTTTCATCAGGTGGTGCTCGCATTTGGGTCAGTGTTGGTCCCATCAATTTTCAGCCTGGTGAGTTTGCGAAAATCGCTTTAGCTCTGTTCTTTGCTGGATACCTCGCCGACAATCGCGAGCTCATTGCTGCAGGCACATGGAAGGTTGGCCGCTTCTATTTGCCCGAGCCTCGACACCTATTACCCCTGCTTGCAGCCTGGGGATTTTCTGTAGTTGTTATGGTTGGCCAAAAAGATCTGGGATCAAGTCTCTTGTTCTTCACCTTGTTCATCGTGATGGTGTGGGTCGCAACCGAGAAAACTAGTTTCTTAGTGATTGGGCTGGGTCTATTTGTTGCGGGGGCTACTGCGGCTTATTTCATGTTTGATCATGTTCAAACACGAGTTGCCATATGGCTCGACCCATGGAGTCGCTATCAAGGTAAGGGTTATCAAGTTGCTCAAGCGATGTACGCGCTTGGTAGTGGTGGGGTCAGCGGTACTGGATTAGGACTCGGCGATCCCACACGAATCCCTGAAGCAAAGAACGACTTTATTTTCGCAGCGATCGGCGAAGAACTCGGCCTCTTCGGCGCCACCGCAATTCTCATTGCTTTTCTGTTGATGATCGGAGCCGGACTTCGTACGGCCATGCGCACCAATCGACCTTTTGAAAAACTCTTGGCGGTCGGTCTCACCACAATTCTTGGAATTCAAGCATTCATCATTATTGGTGGAGTCATTCGTGTCGTTCCTCTCACCGGAATCACACTTCCTTTTGTGAGTTATGGCGGCTCAAGTTTGGTGGCAAATTATGTATTGCTTGCCTTGTTGATTCGCGTCAGCGATAGTTCGGCTCGCCGTCTTGGTGAAATCCCTGACACAGCAACGTTTGCTGAACGACTTGCTGCTCGACTTGCTCAACGGCGAGTCAAAAAACATCCTGAAGAGCTTGAGGCGATGTTGTGAACCAACGTATTCGTCGCTTCGCAGCTGTCCTGATCGTGTTGTACATCATCTTGTTTGCACAACTCAATTTCATTCAAGTTGGTAAAAAGTCAACTCTTGATGCTGACGTACGAAATACTCGCCAGACCGTGCGAGATTTCAATGATCCTCGGGGCGATATTCGTACAAGTGATGGAGTGGTCATGGCCGCCTCAGTGCGCAGTGCAGCAGGTAGTGATTTTGATTGGCAACGTACATACCCCGAGGGCGATTTGTATTCGGCAATCACTGGCTATTTCACATTTGGTTACGGAGCAACACAAATTGAAAAAGTACAAAATGATGTGTTGGCGGGCCGCACACTGGAACAGCAAATCAAAGGATTCCGTTCATTGTTTAATGGACAAGACACAACTGGCACGGTCGAAACCACAATTGATGCTGATATTCAACAAGCTGCCAAAGACGCTTTAGGAAATCGCGAAGGAAGTGTTGTCGTCATTGAACCCGCAACGGGTGCCATCAAAGCGATGTGGAGTTGGCCAACATATGACACCAACTTGGTAGCAGTGCAAGACAGCAAACTTGCCGGAGATCTTTTTAATTACCTCGGTGAAGTACCCGGCAAACCTTTATTGGCAAATGCCTACCAAGAGCGCTACATGCCCGGTTCAACTTTCAAAGTCATCACGACTGCGGCTGCACTTGATGATGGGCTCATCACTCGTACATCAACATGGGCTGATGAAAACGAATTCCTTCCACCACAAACGACAGATCCAATTCAGAATTACGGCAACAAAGTGTGCGGTGGCGATTTACCCGAAGTTTTTCGTCGTTCCTGCAACACGCCTTTTGCTCGCATCGCCATCGAGTTAGGTCCAGAGAAGATGGTGGCGGCCGCAAAGAGATTCGGTATCGGTGAAACCATCCCTTTCGATCTCCCTCGTGCCACAAGCAGCCAGTTCGGTGATGTCGATTACTTCACGCAAAACTTGCCACTTCTTGGAATTGGCGGATTCGGTCAAGGCAATACACAAATGGTTCCGTTGCATATGGCTATGGTCGCAGCCTCAATTGCCCACGGTGGTGTGATGATGAAGCCGTACGTCATCGGTGCTACCTATGACCACGAAGGAGGGGTTCTGCAACGCACCGCTCCTACGGTTTGGAAGACTCCCATGACCCCCGCAACTTCAAGCCTCTTAACCGAGTTGATGGTGGGTGTCGTCAACGAAGGGACCGCAAAGTGCTGCATGCACTTGGCCAACGGCATTCAGGCCGCAGCCAAAACTGGAACAGCCCAATTAAACGCTGCTGGCGAACCCGAACGATCACATGCCTGGATCATCGCCTTTGCCCCAGCCGAAGCCCCCAAGTACGCGATCGTTGTCATGCTGAAAGGCACGACTGCCGAAATTAGTGAAGGAACGGGCGGTACTTTGGCCGGTCCAGTTGCCAAGAGAGTGCTTGACGTCGCACTCGCTCAGTGACCCTGTACCCGAACTAAGCAACCTCCCTGAGCAGGGGCGACAGTCTCTAGGTCATCAACCTCTGTAGCCTGACATGAGTTATGTCGGACAACAACGCAGTGATATTGAACGATCGTTACGAAATGCAACAACGCATCGGTCGCGGTGGCATGGCCGACGTCTACTTGGCTCGTGACATCTTGCTTGATCGTCTCGTTGCTATCAAAGTCCTCTTCCCCGAATACGCAACCGACCCGGCATTCGTCGAACGATTCCGTCGCGAGGCTCAGTCGGCGGCCAACCTCAATCACCCCAACATCGTGA
>Ga0114966_10005183_pt1 | contig 11089 bp, 8 predicted proteins | sample M_130207_XF_Meta_FD_87029 | JGI IMG/M metagenome (GOLD analysis project Ga0114966, IMG submission 87029) | Freshwater microbial communities from Lake Montjoie, Canada to study carbon cycling - M_130207_XF_MetaG | ecosystem: Environmental > Aquatic > Freshwater > Lake | place: Lake Montjoie...
GAAATTTGGAACAAGGAAAAAGTTCCAAAAGCATCTCTCTGTTGCGGAAATGTGAACAAGGGCTTTAAGATTCAAAAAGAGAATCGTGTTGAAGGAGAGGATGGTGGATGGAAAGTTGAGAGGTATAACGAAATCTTGAAGAATATTGAACCTATGGTCAATGTAGCAATGGCAGACTCGGATGATGAAGAAATAGACAGTTTCATCCCAAATGAGGATGATGACGACGGCAACTTAAACGGAGAAGAAATATTCATCTGTAAGGATGATCTCCCACAGACTCATCATGAGCTTTACGACCATGCAGTCAACATTCTTAAGAAAAAGAAGAATACGTGGGTCAAAAAGTCAACTATCTTTACCACCCAAATGCTCCAGAACAGAACTCAACATTGGATGAATTATTCCAAGAGCAAAGGAACGCAAGGTTTGTTCCTCAGAAAGAAAACGAACAATTGGGAAATGAAGTATGTATAGGTGTCACTGAGTAGATTTATAGAAACAACACTTTGTTGTGTTGTTTTTACACAAGATGAATTTTGTCAAGTAGGACTACCAGAGGCATGAACTAGACATTTGTAATCTCCTTGTTTATAAAATAAATTAGATTTATAATATTGTGTTTTATAAATGTCTTACCAAGGGGGTAAACAAAAAATTGGTAAAAGAATATATGAAGTCTTAGATACAATAGAAGAATATTTTGAGGAAGATACTAGATTGGATTATCTCGAACCATTTGTAGGATTTTGCGGTGTGATGAAACATTTCGCAGACGAAGGAGAACGCAAGCTAACTGGTTGTGATGCTAACAAGGATATCATAGCAATGTGGAAAGCAACACAGCGTGGTTGGAAACCGCCTATTACATGTACAAAGAAAAGATATGAGGAGTTAAAGAATAGTAAAAGGACATCTGCAGAACGGGGATTTATTGGGGTAGCTTGTAGTTATTCTGGTATTTTTTTTGTAGGATATCGAGGTACTCAAACATTTCGAAATGGGTCTCCGACCAAGCCTAAGCCCAAGAGTCGAACAGTAAGTTCTGCTGAAATGACTGCTAGAAGCGTTAATAAAATAGCAAAGATGGTGAAAAATGTAAAATTCAAATCATGTAATTATCAGGACATGAGTCCAAAAAATATGCTGATATATTGCGATCCACCTTATGCTTCTAACGACTATCAACAATCATCTTTTTTTGATTTTGATTCTGATAAGTTTTGGAAAATTATGAAAAAATGGTCGAAAGATAACATCGTTGTCGTGTCAGAATACAAAGCACCTAAAGATTTTAAGATGATTTGGCAAAGTAAAACAAACGTGATGCATAATGGTAAGAAAAATATTAAAACAGAAAAACTGTTTGTCTATAACAATTTATATGAGAATATGGATGCTCAGTTAAAAAGAGATATTAAGAAAATTTAATTTTGGAGGTGGTTCTAACGTACCTGATATGTTTCAGGCTCAGCGTTTGATTCACGATCGACCAGATTCTATTCCTCTCAAGACTTTCATCAAATATAACAGAACTTAATCTTTTACCTATTCTTTGTTTTCCTCCATGGTACGAACACATTTATTAATGGTCAATATTTATCTTAATAGTAAGAATAATTTTTCTATACGTTTTTTGTTACAAGCAATAACACCAGTTAATTTTGTCTTAATAAAACTCATTTATTGTTATAGAGAAATTTATAAATCTTATGGTTCACTTTGCTTAATAAAACTTAATATAAATTGATTATTCAGAGAATTATACAAAATAATATAATATTTATATAATAAATGACTGATTTACAAAAACGTTTTGTATTATTTTTGATTGGATGTATGGGTACAAGACTTTTATTCGCTTTTTTAGCTAAAAAGGCAAATAAAAGTATACTATTGGCTATGGGGGTATTAGCGCTGTTACCAGTTATTGGATTTTTCTATTTATTTTTTTCTGGCAAAAGAAAGACAGGTCCAGAAACTTTTGGTGCTAATATATGGTGGAATAATTTGAGACCTGTTCACGGTATTTTATATCTTTTATTTGCTATTTATGCCATTCGCGGAGATAGAAAAGCATGGATGTTTCTATTATTAGACGTGATTGTTGGTTTAATTAGTTTTAGCATTTTTCACGCTTTTATACGTAATTAAATTTTTATAAATATATTTATAATTTAATAAATGGAACAGTTATGTAAAAACTTGTTATCTACTTATGATACAAATATACTTGAACATGCAGATAAATTTTTACAAGACGCATTCTTGAAGGTTTCTCTTGAAAATATAAAAAATAAGGATGGTAAACAAGTTCTTATGCAACTTATATCTAATCATTATGATGAAAATGTACAAAAACCAATTGCTGAATTTATAGGAGGACCTAAAACTCTTACTATTCATTATCACTCAGGTTTTAAAAAACTTATATATCTTTTTGGTGAATGGCATGCCAATACTATGGATTGTCAGACTTTTAAGAAAGGTGCTGTTACGGTTCCGGCTGAAGATTACATACATGATTTAATGATAAAAACTGATGTGTTTTTAGATATTTATTTTGAGATTATTTCCTATAAAAATGGAGAATATGAGTATGAACCATATGCAGATGGTCGTTCAAATGAATTATTTAAAAAATTTAGACAATGCTTGCAGTATAATACTCGATCCGACATCTCTTGTCAATTAGCAAGAGTTCATTATTTTGATATTCGAGATAATGATGTTGATAATAATATTGATAAACTAGAAGAAAATAAAGTTAATATACTTTGGTTCTATAAAAAATTAGATTATATTATTCTTAACAAAAAAGAAGTAAAAGAAGCTGTTTTTTATTTAAAACTAGTCTTACAAAATTATCCAAAAATAACTACTTTATTGAGACAATTACTTCAAGATGAAGAAAGTGTATGTAAGTTTATGATAAAACAGGTAGAAGAAAATCCATACATAAAAAAAGAGTTGAGTAAAATTCATAATTCAAAAATAAAAGAATTTATTTTAGACTTTTATTATGAATTAATATGTAAAGAAATCTCACAAGTTATTAATTATATTAGAACAGATATTTTAAATATACTAAATCATGAGACAAACTCTGATGATATACTTTTAGAGTCAATGAAATTTACATCACTTTTTCTTAAAACACCAATGACACATTTTACAGACGTTTACTTGCTAGCGCGCATATTTAAAGATTTTGATATGAAAAAAAAGACAGACAAAAGTTATTTTGATCAACCTATTCGTGCTCATAATATAATAATATATTGTGGTGACTTGCATGCTAATAATTATAGAGACTTTTTATTACAAATGGGTTTTAAGGTTATTGATCAAGCTGGTGATTTAAGTGAGGATATAATTAATCCTATTCCAAAAACACCTAAAAATTGTTTAGATATGAGAAAGATAAAACAACCATTTTTTTCATATTCAGAGACTCCAGATATGGATCGAATAGGAAGAACAACATAATAAATACGAGCTCATATCATGGAGTATTAGGATTGGAGTATTAGGATTATATTGAAATTATAAGAAATATATCAGAGTTTATTAAAGAATATCTAGATTTTCTTAGAAACATGGAGACATCTAGAATATGATAAAAAGAAATAAGATTTCATATGATTATGGTATTTCATACCGCAATAGCACTTAGTTTTGCCAAACTTTAATGTAAATATGACGTGAAATTAGTTTATCTAGGAAAGAGACAAAAGGACTTGAATTGGTAATCCTATTATTAGACGTGATTATTAGACGTGATTATTGGTTTAATTAGTTTACGGTTTTCACGTAATTAAAATCGAATTTTTGAATTATATTAAATATAACTAAAGTAAAGATGGATATAGAAATTATCAAAGAATTTTGTAAAACTTTAAATACAGACTTGTTAAAATATTTGTCACCAGAAGCTAAAGAACTTTTTATTGATGGTTCTTACACCTGTTTATTTCAAAAGTACGGTAATATAAAGATTGCTGAGATTGTCTTACAATACTATGGAGAAATTGAAAAAGTATCAAACTCTTGGATATCACAAAGAAAAGATTATAATCTTACTGGATTCGAAAGTCTCAAGCGTCTTGGTGTTGTTACAATTCCAGTTATAGATCCACGTAATATAAAAGATCTAAGAAACAAATTTATAAATACTCTGAGAGGATTTCCCGAATATAAAAGAAATGCTGAAAATCCAGATTTGGATGATTCTGGAAATACTCTTGTGTATGTTCTTGGTGGTTTTGCCGCTTTAGGTAATCCTGCATCGTTTCATAATGACCTAGTTCGTGACTTGCGTAAAAAATGTAGGAAAGCAGCCATTCCGTTGTTTAAAGAATTAATAGACAGTTACGCTGATAAAAAACTTCGATCAGAAACCAAACTTGAAATGCTTTTTGATCGGATGATGTATCGTCAAAAAAGTCAACAACCATCTGCTGAATCTTGGCATAGAGACGTTATTCCTCCTGATAGAATTCAAGACAATGATGAACTATTTGGAGGATGGTTAAATCTTGACGAAGACGATCAATTTTTTTCTTGTATTCCAAGTTCGCATTTAGGAAAACGACAAAAGGACTTGGACAAAGGTTTCGCAACAATACCAAAAGATGAAGTTGCCATTATAGGAAAGTATCGACACAAATTTCGTGTTCCATCAGGTCATATGATTGTTTTTCCACAGTATATTCTTCACGAGGTTGTTTCTCAACCAAGTAAAAAAAATATGATGCGTATTTTTACTGGATGGCGCACTACAATCGCAAATGATTATCTACACTTAGACACAAAAGAAAAAATTAAAACGCAAGCTGTTATGCCACTACCAAGCGGTCAACCACCACCAATGTTTTCTGCAAATCATGGTTCTATGTTTCGTCGTACACAATTCAAACCTATACCAGATAATCCTCAGAAAGTTAGCACGATTGAATGGTCTGTAAATAGTTTCTTAAAAGAGTTATTAAAATTAGACAAAAGGAATGAATATATTATACCTAGATTTTTAGAATCTCTTTCTTACTATAAACTTCCAATGTACACTCCCTATACGGAAGAAGAAATGGCTCTTTATCGACCACAAAAATTGTGAAATAATTTGGTCTAAATAGATATATTCTTAATTATATGCAATGACAATTTTAAGACATATACACTACAGTATTCCAAATATATATCCATCTGTTAAATATGATACAACTTGTCTTCATTTTGCGAATATTTTTAAAGGTAACAAATCTTTAGGGCAATGGATGCCTAACTCTACACATATGCATGCAGAGCATAACGCTCTTCGAATGATACGAAACCAAAAACAAAGAAAAAATCATCATCTTACTATGGTAGTTTTAAGATTCGATAGCACGCAAGAACATCTAATAATGTCAAAACCGTGTTCTCGATGTGTAGAACTATTACGCAAACATCATATTAGAACAGTTGTTTATAGCAATAATGATGGAGAGTTGGTAAAGGAAAACACTAGTCATATTATACATAAACCAAGTAGTATGGCGTGTAATATACCAAAACAAGGAGGAATCATATCATTTTCTAAATTTAAAGATATGCCACCAAGAATTTAGTATTGTTTTCAATAAAATATTATTGAAAACAATAATATAAAGAATTATCATTTCTTTTTTTGCTTACGTTTTTTATTTTTTTTGTTATTTATTTCTGCTTTTTTTGATTGAATATTATCTGTACTATGATTTTCTATAATATTTAAAACTTCACTATTCTGTGTATTTACTAAACTACCAGACGGTCCTATAGAAGAAGAAATACTATTATCATTCATTTCACGCCAAACCCATGAATTTGTCGTCATATCAAACTTTAAAACACTTTCAATTGATGTAATAGGTATTTTTTCTTCAAAAATTACTTTAGTAGAACTTTCAGAAGATAAATAGTTTACTGTAGGAGCTTGATATGTGTTTCTTATACAAAAAGACATTTAATCTATAAAACTTTGCTTTTAAAACGAACATTTCAATCTTCTCCGTGATCACATACATAAATTGTCTGTCCTAAAGAGATTGGTTCGTGAATATGTAGATTTAAATTATTAACACCTTCTTTCAACTCTTCTAGATTGTGGTTCTTAAAGAAAGTTATCATTTTCTTCTTAATCTCTTCTACAATTTCAATATTGGACATTAAATAAAGTTTGTTGTTTGGTATTTCAATATTAAAACCCCAATACGTTTTTGCTGAAACCTGAATTTTTGTAGAATCTTCCATTTATTTAGAATATATTACCTTTTTAGAATATTTTAGACTTTTTCTTTTAGGTTGCAAATAGATGTGGACTAAAAAAATCACACTAAAAAGTGTGATTTTTTACGTAAAATATTTATAAAATAATTATTATATAAAAGTAATAATAACAATTATAATATTTTTATATTTAATAAATGCCGAAACCTGAACAAAAAATAAGGCGTGAATATTCTCAACTTTTAAGTTTTATGCCGACAAATGATTACTCTATATATAATGCTTCTAGAATAAGAGATATACCTGTGTCTTCTATAACTGGATCTCCAGATCGGAGCGTCTTAACTTATGATGCTACCAACAAAATGTTGGTAATGTCTCCTCAATTAGCAATGGGATTTACTGGTCCAACTGGTCCAATTGGTGCAATAGGTCCAACTGGTCCTCAAGGAATTCCGGGTACAGCGACCAGCACAGGAGCTACTGGTTCTAAAGGAGATATGGGACCAACAGGAAGAATAGGTCCAGATGGACCTACAGGACCAACTGGACCTATAGGACCTGCTGGAATTGCTTCTAACACAGGTGCAACAGGTCCTAAAGGAGACATAGGTCCAACTGGAGACATAGGACCATCTGGACCTAAAGGAGATATAGGACCAACTGGAAAAGTAGGACCAGCAGGTGAAACTGGTAATACAGGACCTACTGGTGCCAAAGGAGATATAGGTCCTACTGGTAATACAGGACCTACTGGTAATACAGGACCTACTGGACCTACTGGTTCCAAAGGAGATATAGGTCATACAGGACATACTGGTCCTACAGGAAATACAGGGCCTACCGGACCTACAGGTGCTACAGGCCCTACTGGTGCTACAGGAGATATAGGTCATACAGGACATACTGGTCCTACAGGAAATACAGGGCCTACCGGACCTACTGGTGCCACAGGTGCCACAGGCCCTACAGGTGCTACAGGAGATACAGGTTCTACAGGACATACTGGTGATATAGGAGATACAGGGCCTACTGGCCCTACTGGTGTCAAAGGAGATATAGGTGCCACAGGTGCCACAGGATTTACAGGTGCAACAGGTGCCACAGGTGCCACAGGTGCCACAGGTGCCACAGGATTTACAGGTGCTACAGGACCTACTGGTGCTACTGGTGCTACTGGTTCTACAGGTTCTACAGGACATACTGGTGCTACAGGAGATACAGGTGCTACTGGACCTACTGGACCTACTGGACCTACTGGACCTACTGGTGCCAAAGGAGATATAGGTGCTACTGGTCCTACAGGATTTACAGGTGATATAGGTGCTACAGGATTTACAGGTGCTACTGGACCTACAGGTGATATAGGATCTACTGGTGCTACTGGACCTACTGGACCTACTGGTGCTACTGGACCTACAGGTGATATAGGACCTACAGGTGCCACAGGTGCCACAGGTGCCACAGGTGCTACAGGAGCTACAGGTGCCACAGGTGCCACAGGTGCCACAGGTGCCATAGGTGTCAAAGGAGATATAGGTTCTACTGGTGCTACTGGTACTACAGGAGATACTGGTGCTACTGGACCTACAGGTGATACTGGACCTACAGGTGATACAGGCCCGACAGGAGATACAGGTGCTACTGGAGATACAGGTGCTACTGGACCTACAGGTCATACAGGTCATACAGGTCATACAGGTCCTACAGGTCCTACAGGCCCGACAGGAGATACAGGTGCTACTGGACCTACAGGTCATACAGGTCCTACAGGTCATACAGGTCCTACAGGCCCGACAGGAGATACAGGTGCTACTGGACCTACAGGTCCTACAGGTCCTACCGGTCATACAGGTCCTACAGGTCCTACAGGTCCTACAGGTCATACAGGTCCTACAGGTCCTACCGGTCATACAGGTCCTACAGGTCCTACAGGTCCTACAGGTCCTACAGGTCCTACAGGTCCTACAGGTCCTACCGGACTTACAGGTCCTACAGGAAATACAGGTCCTACAGGTCCTACAGGTCCTACAGGAGATACTGGTCCTACAGGTCCTACCGGACTTACAGGTCCTACAGGAAATACAGGTCCTACTGGACCTACTGGTGCTAAAGGAGATATAGGTGCTACTGGTCCTACCGGAATTACAGGTGATATAGGAACTACAGGGCCTACTGGTCCTACTGGTGCCAAAGGAGATACTGGTCCTACTGGACCTACCGGAATTCCAGGTATTGCTTCAAATACAGGTGCAACAGGTCCTAAAGGAGACATAGGTCCTACAGGAAGAATAGGGCCAGAAGGTCCAACAGGGCCAGAAGGACCTATTGGACCTGCTGGTACTGCGTCAAATACAGGCGCGACTGGTCCAACTGGAAATATAGGTCCATCAGGCCCAACTGGTCCTAAAGGGGACATAGGTCCTACAGGAAGAATTGGAGATACTGGTTCCACAGGTGCTACTGGACCTACGGGAAATACAGGAAATACAGGACCTACAGGACCTACAGGACCTACTGGTGCTACCGGAATTGCTGGTGCTACAGGAGTTGCTGGTGTTACTGGCCCTACTGGTGCTACCGGAATTGCTGGTGCTACTGGAGTTGCTGGAGATACTGGTTCCACAGGTGCTACTGGACCTACGGGAAATACAGGAAATACAGGACCTACAGGACCTACAGGACCAGCTGGAACTCTTGGTGCTACTGGCCCTACTGGTGCTATTGGCCCTACTGGACTTCAAGGAGTACCAGGTACTGCTACTAGTACAGGTGCAACAGGACGTACAGGACCGACAGGACCTGCTGGATCTACTGGTACTACTGGTACTACTGGTCCTACTGGTACTACTGGTCCTACAGGACCAGCTGGACTTACAGGTCCAGCTGGACTTACAGGACCTACCGGAGCTATAGGTGCTACCGGAGCTATAGGTGCTACCGGAGCTACTGGTGCTACTGGCCCTACTGGTGCTATTGGCCCTACTGGACTTCAAGGAGTACCAGGTACTGCTACTAGTACAGGTGCAACAGGACGTACAGGACCGACAGGACTTACAGGACCTACAGGTGCTACAGGTCCAGCTGGACTTACAGGACCTACAGGTGCTACAGGTAGAACAGGTCCAACAGGTCCTATAGGTCCTACAGGTCCTTATTTTACAACTGGTGTTTTAAGTACAATATCTGCAACACCAACTGGTGCAACAGGTATGTATACATTTTTTCCTGAAGCAACATCATATACAACAATACCTATTTCAACAGCAGTAGTAAATACTGATACAACTACATTTGGTATAGCAACACCCGCAACTGGAACAAATGAAGGACCAGGTATTCAGGTATTAAAAACTTCTACATATTTATTTAATTATTCATACACAGTTGCAAATCCAAATATCAACGCATCATATCAATATACAATTTATAACAAATTTGCTATTGATGGTGTAGAACAAAATCAAACAGAAAATATATCAGGATATGATATTAATTCCGGTTATGCTTTAACAATGTCAGGATCTTATACAGTTTCTCTTACAGCGAATCAGATTGTAACAATAAAAACTAAGCAAGATAGTAATTTAACTGTTATTGATCCTTATAATTACACAAGTGTAAAATTGTCAGCTTTATTATTACAAGGTGTAGTAGGCGCGACAGGTGCAACAGGAGCCGCTGGCGCGGATGGCACAGGAGTCACTGTTAAAGTAGCAAATACTGGAGCTACTAGCGCTACTCTTCCTATTATGGTGCTTCCAAATGGAGCAGCTGGAGGATCTTCATATACACCACAATTTGAATCTGGTTTTGCGTTTGATTCATTAAACAATACATTATATGTTGTTAATATTGCTGGTGCAACAAATATCACAGCTACTAATTTTACAGGTATTGCTTCTAGAGCAAGTACTATTGCTGTAGCAAATTCATCAGGTGCTGCTGCAACTCTTCCTATTATGATGATTCCAAATTTGGCAGCAGCTGGAAATTATTATACACCACAATTTAAATCTACATTTGCGTATGATTCATTAAACAGTATATTGTATGTTACTAATATTGCTGGTGCAGCAAATATCACATCTACTAATTTTACAGGAACTGCTTCTGTAGCAACAGCTATCACTATAAGCAACGCAAGTCTTACTAATTCAGGTTTTCCTATTATGATTCTTCCAACTGGAGCATCTGCAGGATCTTCTTATACACCACAATTTGTAACTGGGTTTAATTATAATCCATCAACCAATACATTAACCGTTCCTAATATCAGTGGTGGAACAAATATCACGGTTCCCAATTTAACAGGTACTGCTTCTAGAGCAACAACTATCACTATAGCAAATGCGTCGGGTGTTAATGAAAATCTTCCTGTTATGCTTCTTCCAGCCGGAGCTACAACAGGAAATGCTTATACACCAGTATTTGAAGGTGCTGTATTTTACTATAATTCATCAACCGATACATTAACTGTTCCTAATATCACTTCTACTTTAAATGGTACTGCTTCGTCAGCAAATAATTTGACAAGTGGAACTGCTGGAGCTATTCCATATCAGAGCGCAGTTGGTACTACTTCATTCTTATCTACAGGAACGGCCAACCAAATTTTGACAACTAGTGGTACTGCACCAAGATGGTCAACAACCGTTTTAAGTGCAACTGGTTTGGCTGGTGGAACTACAGGAGATATTCCATACCAGAGTGCTGCTGGTACTACTTCATTCTTATCTACAGGAACTGTAAATCAGATTCTAACAAGTAGTGGAACTGGTCCAAGATGGTCAACATCCGTTTTAAGTGCAACTGGTTTGGCAGGTGGAGCTGCAGGTTC
>Ga0114966_10005185_pt1 | contig 11086 bp, 9 predicted proteins | sample M_130207_XF_Meta_FD_87029 | JGI IMG/M metagenome (GOLD analysis project Ga0114966, IMG submission 87029) | Freshwater microbial communities from Lake Montjoie, Canada to study carbon cycling - M_130207_XF_MetaG | ecosystem: Environmental > Aquatic > Freshwater > Lake | place: Lake Montjoie...
AATAAAAAATGTAAATTTGCAATCTCCTAATTTAATTTTGGGAAACGGATTGGTAGTTCAGCTGGTTAGAATGCCGCCCTGTCACGGCGGAGGTCGCGGGTTCGAGTCCCGTCCAGTCCGCAAAAAATAAGTTAAAACCCTTGTAAATCAATTATTTACAAGGGTTTTTAATTTTGAGGGGGACAGTTAAGGGGTGAGTTTTCTTATATACAATACAAAAGTATTACTATAAATGCTCTTTATATAATCATGTGTTTGTTATTTCAAAAGCTTGGGTTTGTGATTTGTAAGAAAATTATAGTATATTTAATGAAAATAAAAGAGAAACAAAGCTTCGTCAATCTATCCAAAATTGGGTGTAAATACGAGGGTTTGTAACGCATACATAAAAATTAGCTCTCATAGTAAAAGAATACAGTGAAAACAAGAAACTACAATAAAAAGAAAATTATGCTTTTGAAAAATAGTAACCAAAGCTATGCAAAACTAAAAGAGACCTTTTCTCAATTCGCACGAAAATAGTACATTTACAAATATAAACTTTAAATTAAATAATTATGGCAATAATTGATCTAGTCCGTTGGGCACCTCAAGGAAATGAAACTATATATGCTTATAGGTTTCCTGAGACAAATCTTAGCACATATACACAGCTTATTGTGCAAGAATCACAAGAGGCAATTTTGTTTTCAAAAGGTCAAATCGTTGGTAAATTTGGACCAGGTAAACATACACTTAATACTGAAAACTTACCTATTCTCAGAAGTTTATACGGTTTGCCATTTGGTGGAAAAAATCCATTTACAGCTGAAGTGTGGTTTGTAAATAAATTACAACCATATAATATAGACTGGGCTATTGACAGAATGGATATACATGATGCTGACTACAACACAGGTATTCCTCTTATTGCAAATGGTAGATATGGTTTAAAAATTACTGATGCTGAAAGATTTCTAATTAAGATTGTAGGTACAAAAAATTCATTTGACCAAAACGACCTAACCGATCAGTTCTTTGGAGAATTTTCTACAAAAACAAAATCTACGATTTTGCAGTTCATGATAAATAATAAAATAGGTCTAAAGCAAATATCAGCTCATTTAGATAATATTTCAGAACATTTAAAAACCCTTATGCTTCCTTTTTGGGAAAATCTTGGTTTAGAACTGACAAAATTTTATGTTACAAGTATTGAAGTTGACAGCACAACAGAGGTAGGCAGAAGAGTTTTAGATGCAATTTCAAGACAAAGTGCTCAATCAATCGGTGGTTATACATGGCAACAAGAAAAAGCATTTGATGTTGCTAAAGATGCAGTTGACGGTTTAGCTAATAGCAATTCAGGAATAATGGGGGCTATTGTTGCATCAAATATGATGGGTGGATTAGGTGGTGCTGGTGGCGGAGTAATGCAGCCACAATATAATCAGCCAGCATTCGGAAGTACCAATCAAGGACAACAAGGAGGAGCAGTTCAACCTGTAAATCAAATAAGAGAAGTTTATTGTTCAAATTGTTCAAAGAAATTTCCAAGTTCTGACCGTTTCTGCCCTCATTGTGGCGATTCTTATGATGCATGTCCAAAATGCGGAACAGATAATGATAAAAGTGCAAAACGTTGTGTAAGTTGTAGCACACACTTACAAAGCGATACGGCTTCATGTACTAATTGCAACAATCCACTTCCTGCAGGTAGCACTTTTTGTGGTAATTGTGGTAAGCAACAAGCTGAAGACAAATGTTCAAGATGCACTACCCCATTAGCACCAACAATTAAGTTCTGTCCAAAATGTGGACAAAAAAGATAATTTTTAAAATATAAAATTATGAATATAAAAAAAATATTTTCGCTATTGCTCGTCATATTTGGCGAAGCGTTATTAATTTTGTGCTTCCTTCATTTCGGTAGAAATGTTAAGTCTGAAATACTCACTTTAAATATTGTAGTGAGTTCTTTAATTTATTGTATTCTATTTATTGATATTATATTACCGTGGGTTGATTTTAAGGACAAATCACAAAAAACAATTGGGTCATTAGGGTTGCGATGGTTTTTTACATTTTTTTACATTCTACTTGCTATTGGTGCAATGGTAGTTTTCAATTCTCTAAAACCTATTCATTTTACCAACCAAATCATAATTCAGGGAATTTTATTTTTCTTTTTACTATTAGGTTTTTTTATGGCTTTTTCTACTTCTGATAAAGTAAAAGAAGTTTATGTTGAAGAAAAACAAAATCGAGACAGGATTGATGAAATGAAAAAATCGACTAAAGAAGTTCAGCTAAAAATTGACCAGATAAAAAATATTCCAACAGACATTATTAATAAATTAAATGATTTGCAGGAGAATCTTCGTTTTCTTTCCCCATGCAATAATAGCAATGCTTATGAACTTGAAGCAAAGTTTGTTGAAGAAATGAGAGCATTAAAGGGTTGTTTTTCTGATGTCCCATTAAATCTTGAAAAAATAAATGATAATGTTCAGAATTGTAATCGCACATTGAAAGAAAGAAAACAAGTTTTTTCCATTTAATCTAAATCTATAAATTAAAACAGTATGAAAGGTAAAATTTTTCCCGAAACAAGTAATATTTTGCAAGACCAAGCAAAGATATTATTCAACTATTATCAGCAAATGGCTGAAAAAATAATACAAGAAGAGGAACGCATTGAAAAAGAAATTGCTAAACTCGAAGAAGAAAAGAAAATGATAGAAAATTTATTATCTTCTTTTTGGACAAGGTTAAAATTATGGTTCCAAGCTAAACTAAAGAAAACAAAGCTAGAGCTTGAATCTGTAAATAGCAGGGTTACTGAATTTCAAAAAATGCATAAAGAGATTTTCAGAGAATATAAAGTTAGTAAACTTGGCGTTGCTTATGTGCCAGTTGCTGATCAAATTAAATATGAAAATAAAAGTTTTATTGTTGACCATACAGGAATGGTTGGTGAATCAGAAGTTAAATTGCAACTTTCAAGACAAAATGATTTGTTAATTGAAACTATTTCTGCTTTGGAAGATTTGTCAGCCCAAGCGCCTTTAGTAGAAACATCTGTTGAAATTGAAGAAATTGAAACCGCACAATATTCTACTTCAATGCAACAAATAAACCAACACGATTATTTTGGCAAACTTGAAAGGTCTTTACGTACTATTTCATACTGTATGGATGATTTAGATGTTACTTCGGTTTCATTACCTCTAGTTGCAAATGAAAGTAGTTATTTGAATTTCTTAAAAGAATTTTCAACAAATGAACTTCCCGAAGGTTCGCCTGTTTTTGAGGTTTTTAATACTGAAAAATACAAGGATGCCATTGCTAAATTTCAAGAACTGAACAAACTTAAAGATTCACTTTCGAGACATTCCGCTCAATTTGAGGATGTATTAAGAAGTTTAATGGTTACAATGGCTAATTCTGTTCAAGCAATTTCAGCTCTTAAAGTAGCTTCTACAGACAAAATAGTATTTGAATCAAACAAGGTGCTTTATAAAATCTTAAAATCACCTTATAATCATTATTCGCCCGTATTAGAAGCATCTGAAATTGAAAGAATAAAAAATGAAAATTTCAATTATGCCGAAGCGGTAAGTGATTATGTTCCCTTCCAATTAAAAGAAAGTTCAAAAGTTAGATACAACTTACTCTCGGATACTTGGACAGCAGAGGATGGAAGCACAACAAATTTTCCATTCGGAGTTCATCAAATTCATGAAGAAATTGTTGCTCCTATTGTTCAAAATTTAATGAATGAAACCAGAATTGAACGGTTGAAAATATACAACCATATTAAAGATCAAAAAATTAGTTACTTAAATAAATGGCATCAAGACACAGAAGATTTTTACGGCAGAAATCGGGCGGAAAGTGCAGACTTAATTAATTTAATGCGTGCCAGTTTAAGAGATTATGTTGCAGCATACAATACATTAACTTCCTTGAAGAAAACAGAAGATAGCATGGCTCAATCAGGAGGCTCACTTGATTCAACCGTAGTTACTGCTACTGTAAATTCAGCAGAAGTATTTGCAGCTTTTGAATTACAATCTAAAGAATTCCAAAATGTTCAAATGGATTTTGAAAGTTATATGGAACGTCTTAAAGAGGATATTGATGTTAAGGCAGGTAAATTTGAGCATATTGATTATTATGATGCTTTACTTAGAGATGGTAATTCAAAAGATATTGCAGTTGCAAGTAGCGAAGTTCATACGCTTGATGAAAGAAGGAAACCTTTAATAACAGTAAATCCATTGTTTGCCAAAACATCTGAAATGCCTCCAAAGCCGAATATTGAAGACATTACTTATGATCACATCTCATTAAATTTACCAAGCATCGCAAAGAACACATTGAGAGAACTTGACGAAGATTTAGTTTCCGAACCAGCTAATGTTGAGGAAATTGAAAGTAATGATAATTCTTCCAACATTGAAAATGTAGTTGATGACAACAATGCCAATTTGAATTCTGATGAAGAAACTGTAATTGCAAATGAAGAAGAAGTATCCGAAGATGAAAATAGTGAAGATAATTTGGAATCAGATGAAGAGGAAAGTGACGAAGAGTCGGAAGCAGATGAAGAGGAAAGTGACGAAGAATCGGAAACAGATGATATAGAATACACAGAAGAGGAACTTGAAAAATTATCAGATTCTGAAATAGTAGACATTATGAATGAATGGGACATTGAACCAATGGAAGAATTTGACAGAGATGAAGCCATATCAGCAATACTTGAAGCACAAGAAAATGCTGACGAGGATGAAGACGAGGATGAAGACGATAATAAAACAAATAATTAAACTCATTTAATATTTAAAATTATGGCAACATTCAATTATACGGTAGATACAAAGCCAATGGCAGAAGAAATCAAAAGCGTTTCACGTCATGTGAACGTTACGACTGGCGCTGTTGTGGCTATGCAAGCAGCTGTTATTTTCGCAGAAGAAAAAGCAGCCGATCATGTTTGCAATAATGTGAACAAAGGGTTTTATTCACTAATACGCTCCCAAATATCTCAGAAGATGGCTAAACTGCAAAGCGATGTTGATTCTCACTTAATGCAACTAGTTCAGCAAAAAAATGCTTTATTAAGCATTAAAAACAGAATGCAACGTGATTACAATATGATTGCAGGGCGTTATGGTAAACTTTTTAATGGTCTTAATGCAAATCTCAAGCAAAGAGTTTTTGAGTTAGACAAGCCAACAATTGATTTTGCAATTAAAGAAGTTGATAAAGTTTCTAATAGAACTAAATATTTGACTGCAACTATTCCAATAACGCAGTTGGAATCGATTTCATTAAGTCAGAGAATCGTTGCTTCAAATATTAAACACAAAGGGCTAAATGTAATCAAGTCGATGAGAAGTTTTCTTTTTGAGATGAATACTCAGAAAAAACTTACAGACCAAATCCTTATTAATGACAATAAATATACGGAAACGGCAACAATTTTTATACCTATTGTAATTTTTGAATGCAACAGAGATAAAACTGATAGCAAGAATGTAGAAATAACTATTTCTGATGTAGAGCTTGATAATTTATCTAAATCAGCCATTCAGAATACTGCTTATGCTGAAATTAATCGGGTTGTATGGTCGCAAAAAACTATACCAAATCCTGAAATAAAAAGTGAATTTAGTAAACTCATTTCTTCATCCGCTAAATCTCAAAGAGTAAAAGATTTGGCTATTAAGTTGTTTCATTCTAATAATTTCCAAACCAATTAAATGATAAAGATATGAGTTATACTAGAAATTATAGAGAAAGGATAGCTGTAAATTATTCAGGTTCTGTTAGCTATAGGTATCCAGCTTCTCAAAGTGGTGGGTCAGGAACGGCTCATTATAGTGGGACAGAATATGAAGAAGTAAATGTAAATATCAATGTGGACACTAATCCTTTTGATAATAGTGTTGAAAATTGCAATAGAAATGTCAACTTGCTTACAGGAGCTGTTGTAGCTACTGAAGCTGCTCAGATTGTATCAATTGATAAAAACTCTAAAAAGGTTGCAAGTACAATCATTTCAGGTTTTTTTGGATATATCCGTTCTGAAATTAGTCAGCAAGTGGCTGAACTATCACAGAATATTGATGCTCAATTAATGCACCTGAAGGAATTATCTCATTCATGCCTTTCGAAGAAGAAACAGATGGAAGGTGACTTTAACAGAATTTCTAGTCGCTATGTTAAGATTTTTGATGATTTAAATAATGAATTATCAAATCGGGTACATGAATTAGACAAACCAACTTTTGTTTTTAAAAAAGAAACTGATGCTCAAAACAAAAGAACTTCTGAAAATGACATGGTAAATACTGCGGCTATTCTAGGCGGAGAATGTGGAAATTTGCATGCAAAAATTAGCACTTCAATTGCGAAGAAAAGAGCTTTAGATACGTTGAATCAAGCAAAAGTATTTTTGTGGCAACAGAAAAAGTTAAACAATACTATTCAGCAATGTATGTTGAATGAAAATACCGATAATCAAAAATTTTCACCCGTTTGTTTCATTGAAACAAATAACGAAAAAAATCAGATTGGTAAGAATTTGTTTACCCCTACATTTTTAACTTCATTGCAAGAAAATAGTAAGAAAACTGAAATAATTTCACAGTTCGCAGAAACTTCAAATTCGTGGATTGCTATTCCTAAAGATTATAATGACAACTTAATTTTGTATTTTAACTCTGAGTTAAATAAGAATTATTCTTCCGCTGACCTAAATGCTAGAAGAGTCAAAGAGATGATTCAAAAAATAGCCAATATTGGCCTAATTAAAGTAATTAATTTTCAAACCATTTAAAACTTAAAAATATGAATGAATTAAAAGAACTACGATTTAACGAGACTAATATACAACTTAAAGATAATTTGGTGAAAGGCTCAATATTACCTGAAAAAATATCTGAATTAGGTAGAACTATTACAGTCCAAGGAAATTCAGTTATTGAGGGTGCGGTTTATGCTCATAAACTTGAAATCCAACAAGGTGATTCAGAAATTAGAGGTGCTGTGTTTACTCAACTAGAATTATATGTAAATAGTGAAGCGACAGGCAATATTTCTTTTAAAAAGAGTGTTGGTTCGGCTAACGCAATTGTTTCTAGAGCACCAAAATGTAATATTATGTTTTATTCAGATATAAATGCTAAAAGTGTTACACTTTATAATGCATTTGTGGCAGGAAGTATTTACGCTGATGAAATAATTCTACAAAATTGTGTTGTAATTGGAGGTGTATTTGCAACCCAAAATATTGATATTACAAATTCAATTGTTGGAACTTTTAATACCCCCTCTATTAAATCTTCGCAAGCAGTTTGGTTATTATTGCCAAGTGCCTTTTCAATCGAAAAAATTGTAATGATACCAGGAACAAAATTCTTCAATTTAAGTTTAGCTGATTTAGGTTCATTATATAAAGGCATGAAACAGACAACTAATTCAGGTAAAATAGAAATGAATCTTGAAGTTGATGAAGTTAAAACTACGCTTACAAATGAAGAAACTCAGAAAACATTAAGGAGTTATACTGTTGTTGGAAAAGTTTTGGCTGCCGACTTATTAGACATGGATAAATTTCAAAATCATTTCTTACTAACAGCAGCAAGTTTAGGCTCTCAATTGCTTAAAAATTACGACTTAGGTGTTAATGATAAAGGAGAACCTGTTACGCTAACTTTTGATAAAATAAGGAATTTCTTCTTTGACATCTTACTTGGTAAAATTGAAGTTCAAGAAATTAATGGCAACTTTGATATTTCACAAATAACAGGAAAATTTAACTAAACATTGTCGGACGTTAAGCAAGCGCATCTAATACGCCACTTCTTTTTGCTGCGAAACGTTACATGGCAAATTAACAACATATGAAATATATATTCACGATATCCTTTTTTACTATTTTTTGTTCAAACATTCTCTTTGGTCAGGAAAATCGTAGTGTTATAATTAAAACCGAAACTCAAAATGTTGCCTCCGGTAAATACCATGCGATTATAATTTCAGAAAATCAATATCAAGATCCTATGATAAATGATTTAAAAGAACCCCAAAATGATGCTGATAAATTATTTTCAGTTCTGTCTTCTAAGTATTTCTTTCAAAATAATGATATTCTGAGATTAAAAGATCCTACAAGAGCCAATATCATTGATGCGATTGAAGCTAAAAGAAAAATGCTTTCTATAGATGACAATTTGCTAATCTTTTACGCGGGACACGGAATGTGGGATGAAAATTTAAAAATGGGGTATTGGTTGCCTTCAGATGCAAAAAAAGATAGCAAAAGTAATTGGGTATCAAATAGTGATCTGACCCTATATTTATCTGCCATACAATCCAATCATATTTTATTGATCTCAGATGCTTGTTTTAGTGGAGGGATTTTCAAAACTAGGAGTATTGGAGATATGGAACAAGGCACCAAAAGATTATATGAATTAAAGAGCAGAAAGGCTATTACTAGTGGAAATCTAAAAGAGGTTCCAGATAATAGTGTCTTTATGAAGTTTTTCTTAAAGGAGCTTGAGAATAATGCAACAGCATTTTTAACATCCGATCAACTTTTTGCTAAAATAAGACCTAATGTTCTAAATAATAGTAGCACAGAGCCTTTGTATGGAGTTGTTCATAATACGGGAGACGAAGGCGGAGAATTTGTTTTTTACTCACCGAATACGGATTCAAATACAAAAAATGAAGAAGAAAAAGAACTAACTACTATTATCGTAAAACAAGAGAAAAAAGAAGTAAGATCTGTTATTAGCTCTGAAAACAAAATTTTAAATAGTCCAAAACGTGTTGCCATAATAAATTTTGATAATACATCAGGTAAAACAAGTGAATTTGGCGACCTAGGAGGACCTTTGCGCGACATGCTCACAACAGATTTGACGGAAGTTAAAAATCTTTCAATGGTAGATCGACAAGCACTCGAAAAAGTACTCAATGAACAAAATTTGAATAATACCAATCGTTTTGATCAAAATACGGCGACAAAACTAGGTAAACTGCTGGGTGCTGAAATTATTATAACTGGAACCTATTTTGAGTTCTATGGAAATTTGCGAGTAGATGCAAAATTCATTAACGTAAAGACTGGTGAAATAGCATTTTCTGTTGGAGTTGATGGCGCAAGAGAAAAACTTTTAGATCTTAAAAATTCTTTAGCAAATAAAATAATTGAAAAACTAAAGTAAATTATAAGTATAAAGAAGTATGAAGGCAATTTACATTAATCTACTTATAATCTTTTTAAGCATTAATGGATTAGCCCAAACCAGCAAAGTAGCTATTCTCGATTTTGAGAACACCTCTGGAAAAACAGAATACGATGCCTTAGGAAAAGCTATGAGCAGTATGTTGATAACAGATCTTAGCAATAATATTCATCCTAAGAAGGTTGAGTTTTTTGAACGTTCTCAATTGAATAAATTATTAGATGAACAGAAACTTCAGAAGAGTAAGAATTTTGATGCAAAAACTGCTGTTGATTTTGGAAAACTAAGCGGAGTAAATTATGTATTTGTAGGTTCCGTTTTTGTCATGGATGGGAATTGCAACATCACATCCAACCTTGTAGATGTAAAAACTTCTAAGATTGTATTATCAAAAGAAGCGAATGGAAAAATAGAAGGATGGCTTCAATTAAAATCACAATTAGCAGAGGCAATTGCTCAGCAACTCAATAACCCAATTACATTAGATCCAAGTTATAAGGATCAAGTAACAACGTTAGCCACAATCAATCAATATGGGAAAGTGATTACCACAATGGACCAAGGAGACGCGGATAAAGCAGAACAAATGAGAAGTTTATTTGAAGAAACAAATCCGGATTTTAAATACTTTACTGACTTGAAGGATGATATTGATGAACTAAAGAAACAAGTGGCAAAAAATACTGCAGATATTGAAGTATTAAATCAGTCAGGTGGAAGAGTTGTAAATGCTAAAACACCTAGAGAAATTGTAATGAATATTACTAACCCACTCACAACATATAGTGAAGCTTCACAAATGATTTCACAATTATTAGCTAATAATATTGTCGTAATTAAAGAAGCTGTGTGGGGTAGGTTTGAATCTGTATGGCTTCCTTCCGTTAGACCTACCCGCGACCTTAGTATACACTTAAAGGATATTGAATATTTAGAATCTTGTTTAAATAACAAAGAAGGAAATCAAATTTCAATATCTTATTATGTCTTTCAGAAATTAAGGGTTTACGTGCAAATATTTAAAAAGGATAAATCTCTATACGCTCAACATATTGAGAAAATAAAAATACTCGGGAAAAATCTCATTAAATTTAATATTATACACAAGATAAATTCCTACAGTCATAGTTATTTCGAGTCGAGCACTTTCTCCGGCTCAAATTCTACGGTGCAAATAATGAGTCCACTTGAAAGTGATAAATTCGCTAGGGAATTAAATAAAAACGATTTTAACATAAGGTGGGTCTTATCTTTTATTTATTAATGAATTTATTTCTTTCTTGTGTCATTCAATATAAATCATAACATTAAACTTAATTATTATTACTTAAGCCACCCTAAAAATAGATAATATAATACAAGTTCTTTCAATTCATTTAAACTTAGTTAAAGTAAATCTATTTTGAAAAAAGTATATAATTTATACTAAACTACACCATTGCATTTATTTAAACTTAATTTTGAATAATTAACTACAAATTAAATCTATTTCAATTTTAAAAATAGATGCGTATTTAGGAATAGTAAAAATAATTTTATGGACTAAATACCCCATTAAAAAAAGCCAAAACCCTTGATAAAACAATGATTTTGGCTTTAAGTGGCGGAGAAAGAGGGATTCGAACCCCCGGTGGTATGACCCACAACAGTTTTCAAGACTGCCGCAATAGACCACTCTGCCATTTCTCCGGGGCAAAAGTACTATTTTTTTTAAATTATCAGATACTTTTAAAAAAAAAAATTAACTTTAATAAATTTTAATCGTTTTTTTTCATAATTCATCAAAACATGCCTTCATATTGGCTTTTTTGATGCATTTATCATTTAATAATTCTTCA
>Ga0114966_10005189_pt1 | contig 11083 bp, 6 predicted proteins | sample M_130207_XF_Meta_FD_87029 | JGI IMG/M metagenome (GOLD analysis project Ga0114966, IMG submission 87029) | Freshwater microbial communities from Lake Montjoie, Canada to study carbon cycling - M_130207_XF_MetaG | ecosystem: Environmental > Aquatic > Freshwater > Lake | place: Lake Montjoie...
AGCGCGTACGCGATGGCCATCTTTGTCACCGGCGGAATCGGCACAACTATTCAGGGCCTCTACCGCCGCAATTGGGCTGCCATGAAGGCCAGCATCTCGCCGAAGTGGCGCCAATATTTCTTAACCGGACTCGCATCTCTCGTCACTTATTGGATGGTTCTACTCGCAGTGCGTCGTGCACCAGTTGGCTATGTCACCGCGTTGCGTGAATCAAGCGTCGTCTTCGCGACCTTTATCGGCTGGAAAATTCTCAAAGAAGACAGTGGGCTTCGCCGGATTCTTTCTTCGCTGCTCATTGTCGCTGGACTCGTCACCTTGGTTATTGGTCGTTGATCCGTCTACTTGTTACAAACGATCAGCCAACCCTGACGCACGGACCACAAGAGTATTTACCGCTGTTCGCAAGGCAGATTCGCTCGCCACAATTGTTAACTGCTCCCGAGCGCGTGACACTCCTGTATAAAGCAGTTCACGAGTCAACAACCGAGACCGCCCGGTCGGCAGAACGACGACTGCATGTTTGTATTCAGAACCTTGACTCTTGTGAATCGTGAGTGCGTGAACGGTTTCAACTTCTGGTAAACGCACTGTTGGGAACTCACGGGGTCCATCTATGCCATCAAAGACCACTCGAACCCCGCCGTCTCTATCGGAGCAAACAACACCAACGTCACCGTTATACAAATGGTTGCTGTGATCATTTTTGGTAATCAGAATTGGTCGCCCGATAAACCACTGTTTACGGGTTGAAGTGCCGATCCACTGGTTAACGGTCCGATTCCATCCTGCGATACCGAGTTGACCCGAACGTGAGGCACACAGCAATTGCAACTCGCCGAGTTTCTCAAGTACCTCGCTGTATTTGGATGCACCAGCGAGATCAACAACCTCTAAGGCGTGCCGACGAATTGCAAATCCCAAAGATTCAAACGCAGCGAGATCCGCTTCCTCTTTACTTGATGGGTCAATCCAACTCACAACCCCACCGCTATTGCGTTCTGGTTGGAGAATTTCAATCAAACGATCGGCATCGCCAGATTGAACTGCTTTGACAACCTGTTCAATCGGCGAGCCGATGGCATAACGAAATTGCGTCGTCAACCGTTTGGTACAACCATGAAGATTAGTTCCTTCGGCCTTGGCTGCAATTGAAATATCGGCAAGCACAGTTCCGGCATCGACGCTCGCCAGCTGCTCTGGATCGCCAACCAAGAACAACTCAGTAGTCGGACGTAATGCCTCAATCAAACGATGCATCATTGACAATGACAACATTGAGGCTTCGTCAATAATGACCAAGTCGTACGGCAAAGGATTTTCGCGATCGTACTGAAAACGTCCACTGCGCCGAACCGGCGAATAACCCAGAAGTCGGTGAATCGTGATTGACGGAGATTCTTGGACTCGTGCAATGACTTCTGGAGAGGCCTTTTCACTCAGTAATCGCGCTTCAATTGCTTGACGCATACGGTCAGCCGCTTTTCCAGTCGGCGCTGCCATTGCAACCGAAACATCTTGCGCAGAACTACCGGCGAACCGCGCGACAAGCTGCCTCGCAACTTCGGTCGTCTTTCCGCTGCCGGGACCGCCGAGAAGTACTTTCAGTCGCGAGCCAGAAGCCGAACTCATCCAGTTAGCGATTGAACGTTCTTCTTCAAAACTCCGCAGAACATATAGACGTGAGCCATCCAAAACGAAAGGTCGCCGAGGTAACTGCTCAACGGTTGAAGGTGTCGCAACAAGATCATCATGTTCGGTGACTGCTTGCACCCATTCATGCGAAGGTGGCCACGTCAACGCTCCATCCTCAAGATCATCGGGATACCAGCGATCGATCTCATGGAGATCAATACAGGTGTGTCCACCCTCGGAAGCATTCAGTGCCATGGCAAATGACAACCAGACCAGGTCGTTCACTATCGGCGGAACCACGCCTTCATTGACTAATGAAAGCAACGTCGCGACTGCCGAAAACTGCGACTTTGTCACCGCTCCACCATCGACGTAATAGTTCAATCGTTCGGGATAGATACTCATGGTCGATCTCCTGCAAACAGGTGGGACAATTTCTCCCAAAGGCCTTTTGGTGCCTTCCATTGGAAGACTCCGTATGGCATCCCGTCAGCGTCAAGTGGCGAACTCACACCCACCATTCCACGCACGAAGAAGTAAGCAATGCCAGCAGTCACTTCATCGGCATTCATTGTGGGTTGGCGCCAACGCAACATGCGATATATCGCCGTTCCATATAAGAGTGCCTGAAGTGGGTAATGGTGATGTTCCATTGCATTTACTAACTCTTTGGGCGCGTAGGCATCCATTAATGAAGTGACCTCGTCGTTATCCAGGCGATTCGTTTTGTAGTCAGTGATGAATAACCGAGGCGATCCGTCTTCGGCATATACTCGAATCACTGCGTCAATTGAGCCATTGAGTAATCCGGCCAGCGGAATGTCGAATGAACTGTCGCTCAACGAATCGGCATATGCGTAGAGAACATCACCTGCATCAAGAGACGACTTCAGAGCCTTGCCGATATCGCTTGCCAAGACTCCTTGGCTCAGTTTCGCCAATGACATTTCAAAATCAAGTTCACTCAAACGGTCACTCGGATCAATGTCAGCAAGAGCCTTGCCAAGAAATGGCTTTCCGAGCGGAGTTAGGTAAGAGGCGATGACCCCGTCGATCAACTGATCGCGGAATGGACGCAACAAAGCCGAACTGGCGTGGATGTCAATTGCTCGAGTGACTTCCTCGCGCAAATCTTTTGATGTGTCAACGACTTCGTAGACCTTGTGCATGACCCGACCAAAGTAAGTCCCCCCTGGCACGCGGGCCAGTGGCATGTCGACGCCTTCAGGCAAACCGGTCGGTACATCGTGAGCGGCGTATTGGTGCGCTCCCACTCCAAGCAAAGACATGTCAATCGGGGCTTCATCAAGGCCACCCGATTCGCGCGTAAATCCTGAACTATGCGCGTCTGTTTCACGATCTTGTTGACGCGCGGTGATACCGCTGAAAGAAGTTCGTCGATAGGACTGCACAACCGAGGCTGGTGCAGGCGCCAAATCAAGATGTCCTCGAGACGTTGCGGATGAGACCCGATAAACCTTGGCTTTGCCCAAAGTGTCAACGCCGCGCTTTTCAACTTTGCCTGCGAGTTTGACGGCTTCTGCTACGTCGGTGCACAGGTCAAAGACTGATGGAATCAGCACACCCTTTGACGTAGTGACTCCCGATGTATGCAACACCGACAAATGGTGCTCGGCCCGCGTGAGTGCGACATACAGAAGGCGACGATCCTCTTCGTCATCAGCGACCTTAATGGACTCTTTAGTGCTGGGATCAACTTGTCCAATCGCCCAACCGATATCGATCACTCGACTGCGTTGACCATCTGCCATCACTCGGGTGTACACCGGGGCGTTTTGTGAGTTCCCATCGTTGGGCTTCCATAGATCAGCCACAATCACTACTGGGAATTGCAAACCCTTTGCACTATGGACAGTCATAATCTGCACTGCTGCAGAATCACTTTCAACTCGTCGACTCACTACTTCAGACAAGTCTTCAATTGTCTGAAGTTGTCCGAACACTTCAAGAGCATGGGCCGCGCTACACGGCCGACCCTTGCTGTATTCATGAAGTAGATCCATCACGTGCGCAAAATCTGCCAAATAGCGCTCGGCATCAGTTGTTGACGTCAACGAACGGGCCACGTTGACATCTCGCAAAATTGCACTACTTAATGCTGCTACTCCAGAACGACGAAGAATGTTCGCCCAAGTTGCGATCTGTTCTTGCCAACCTGCCAACATCTGGTCGTCCAAAATTTCTGGATCAGTGAATGAGTAGCCAAAAAATGGAGTTGCGATCGCGAGTCGAGTTCTTCCCAAATCAGAAACTCGTTCCATGGCTTCAAGCAGTGAACGAACCGCCAAGGCGATGTGACTCTTCATCACTGATTCGGTTCCGTTACTGACAGCGGGAACGCCATAACGTCGAAGTTCTCGTTCAATGTTGCGGCCAACTGCTTTCTTGCCAACCAGAACACAAATATCTTCTGGTCGGACTGCACGCCGTGCTCCATTTTGATCTTTTGAAGAAATAGGAACGGAACAATTTGCAAGTATTTCAAGCACTCGACGAGCAACTGGGTGAGCAAGTCCACCTTGGTTCGTGATGTTGCCCACATCAATCAGGGTCAACGGCGCCGTGCCGTCAATTGCTGACCCGGAATGCCGATCAGGCGTCGACACCTTGATGTATTGAATCTCTGGTCCAAAAGTTTGTTGGTCAAAGAGCACGTTCAGTCCATCAATCAGATGCTCATCAGATCGTTGATTCTGCGCCAATGTTCGCATGGGCTTACCATTGCGGTGTTCAACATAAGCCGCCACATCTGCCCCACGGAAACCGTAAATGGCCTGCTTTGGATCTCCGACGGTCACTAACGCTCGGTCATCCTCGCCCATGACCGAATCAAATGTGGATGTAAAAAGATCCCATTGCAACATGTCGGTGTCTTGAGCTTCATCGACGAATGCCAATGCATATCGCTCTTTGAAAGCTTGAACAACAGCTGGGTATTTACCAGAAGTCACGACCTCGGACGCTCGACGCAAGAGGTCGTTGTACGAAGGTGATTGCGCACTCTTCTCTTGAACGCGACGAACTGCGTCGACGACGACCTTTTCGAGTTCGGCATAAATCGCCAACTCCTCAACCGTCTTACTTGTGCGATCAAACCACAACTCGGCTCGCGGAGATCCGAGCTTGGCCTTAACAAGCAATACCAACTTTGACTCATTGCCTTCAGCGATGATGTGCCCCTGCACACCCGATTCGACTAAAGCATCATTTACAGCTTCAAGAACCAAACGATTGGTTGCATCTTCTCCGTCAAGTTGCATCGTTGACAGACCAGCGAGACCAAGCACTTTGTTACAGACGGCGTGGATCGTTGAAATCGTTGCAGTATCAAATTCAACGACAGCGCGACGTAAGCGACGAATGATGTCAGCACGCGATGCAAGATCGTCCGCCAGAGCTATTGAAATCGCGTCACCGTCATCTGGCGAATTGCTCGCTAACTGATCGGCAATTTGTACCATGCGCCGTCGAACCCGGTCACGCAATTCGGCAGCTGCGTTACGAGTGAACGTCGTGATCAGAATATTGCCAATGCGCAATTCTTCACGTAATGCAATTTCACGAGCAACTAGTGCAGCAACCGAATAGGTTTTGCCGGTACCAGCACTTGCTTCAATGACGAGGCCATTCACTAGTTTTTCGGTCGCTAAATCAAGGGCGATCATGGATATAGATGCAGGTACAGGTGTAGTACTCATGAGATTGCGTACGCTTCCTTTCCCGTGCCTGGCGCTATTTGTAAAGCTTTCTCAGCCATCGCCCAGTACTGCTCGATGGCTCCGCCTGGAGCACACACCACATCAAAATCTGGATCAGAACCAAAACAAATGAACTCGTTCGACTTGGTATACCGCTCCGAACGAACAAACTCATCAAATGATTTCCGAGCAGCATCGCGGTCAATACTTAATTTATGGACTGTGCCATTGAACCGACCGATAGGTGTCGAAAGGGCGATGTAGTACATCTCCTTCAAAATTTCTATCCGTGCCAACGCATCGTCAATAGGTTTCGCGGTTGAGATAGGAATTCTGCGTGCAATTCCGATGTCAGCGTTCTTCTTTTTGTCCTTCTGATGAATTGAACGGACACACTCAACAGGTGAACCAGCAGCGATCAGGGTCAACAATTGGACCGCCAAAGCCCTTTTATCGCTCCAATAAGCTGCATCGAAATCATCTTTGAAAGATGTGAACACCAAGGCTGGTTCGTCAGCTCGAAGATCAATTCCTGGCATTGACCCACGCACCAAAGTTTGATCATTTAAGCGCAACTCAATATCGGTGGTTTCAAGGCCCGTGAGATGGAAACCATTTTCATCCGCCTTGTCAACAAAGCTTTGTGCCAGCGACTCCGCCACGAGCAATTCAGATTCGCCGAATGCACCTACCGGCAAGAGTCCCGTCAAACGAATTGTCTGTTGCCATTTACTCACGTCAAATGAAGTGCCTTCGGCCAAGAGACCATCCAAGAATGACCGAGCAACTTCTTTGAAGTTCTTCGACTCCAAGGGCAACGTCGCATCGTCGGGAGTGAGATCTTCGCGATACGTATTGACACCTAACGTATTTCTCAAGAAAAGATCGAGCGGATTGACAAAAGCCCGCTCAAGATCAGACAACTCGACAATGTGTTGTCGATCTATAACGAATGACTGGCTATCTGCAGCAGGGACTTCTTCAAGAGTGTGTTGTCGAATCGCATCAGCGAGCGATCGCAGAGAATCGTCGGGTGACCAAACACGATCACTCACAACCTCACCCGAGACAAAGTTCTTCTCACTCGCGGCGTGTCGAGGATGAACGATTTCTATGTGCGAACATTCTTCACCGTCACGAGTTGTATGTGACTTGACTCCGTTGCGGCCACAAAAATCAACAAACTCAGCCAACGGCGTGACCATTGGTATTGGTGTGTTGTTTTTGATACTGCGCCCATTACAGGTGATGATTAATCGCTCGCTGGCAGCCATCAGGGCATCAAGCAAAACTCGACGTTGTTCAGCGCGTGGGTCGGGGTCGCCAACAAATTGCTGAGCGTCAACTAAGTCATCGCCTTCAGATTCACCCAATGACAAGGAACCATCGTCCACACCAACCACGCAGATCACACGGAAGGGCACGCTACGCAAAGGAATTGTTGACGATGCGGTGACCGCACCAGTTCGCAATGGCTGACGACCAGGAGCCGTCGTTAAACGCTCAGTCAAGACGTCCGCGAATTCAGAAAAGTCAACGGGGATTGAAACTGACTCTTCTCCACCCATGCCGAACCGAACATGGTCCAAGGCCTCGAGAGCCGCTTCAAGTTCGGGATCATTCGATCCAGCCAGAGATATCAGCGCTTCTTGAACCATGTCACATGAACGCCCGACAGTGTTCGCATTGTGCGTTTGAGTTTCGAGGTTTCCAAGAATGTCAAGAATCGCAACGAGTTGAGCAATCGCCGGAATATCAGACACTTCAAAGTCGGTCATCGGCACAACGCCACCCAGCTCGATGGCCGGCGCACGATCGGGAAGAGTCGCGCCCAACAATGTCCGTTCGATGGCCGCTTTCCAAGTATGAGCACTTTCTTGTGGCGCATTCAGACCTGCGTGAACACGTTGTTGCGCATCAAGACCCCAACGCACCCGACCTCTCTCAGCAATTCGATACCACAACGCCACAGAATCGGTTGAAACATCAAAGTGCTTGCGAACCAATGCTGAAGTTGCCAGACCCATCACGTCGTCAACCGAAAAGCGACCCATTGAAACCGACAACAACGTGTTGAGCAAATCAGCACCATCGCTCACTTCACGCAAGGATCGGTCGCCGACAACCAGCGGAATTGTGATTGTGCGACCTGATGCCACCGTGACGGGACGATCAAATACCGCATCCAAATAAGGAGCAACAGCCTCAATGTTGGGACATAACACGACCACTTCGTCTGGCTGCAAGTCATCCAACTCATTAAAAGCGCTCATTAAAGCAGTGTGGACTACTTCAACCTGGCGCGAAATGTGATGGCAACGATGAATCAAAAGAGAATGATCATTGACATCAAAAGTCCGAGGTACAGACTTCAGGTTAAAAGCGACAATGCTCTGCAGATGATGCAAAAGACTGTCTGACTCATTGCGCTGCGTAGCAACAAATCCTGGACGAATGCCCTGTGACGCCAATACCTTTTGCAATTCATACGAACCACGCGACCAAGAAGCCACGAGTGAATCAACACCGTCTGGAACGACAAAGTTTGTTTCGCGCAATGGAACGACACCACGAGTCACCGGCAATGTTGCCAGTTCGTTACTCCAGTGTTTTTCGAGCCCAGGCGATGGATGTACCAAAAACACCCGCACATCACTCACCGTTGCAAGGGCTACAAGTACGCGAAGGTTCTGCAACGAGAGCGATTGCAGACCGACCACGAGCAAACGACTAGGAACGCCCTCAATCTTTGTTCCATTCGCAATGCCGTCCATGAGTTGCGCAGTCACCATCGGCCAACTGGGTTGATCAATCGCCACTCGTAGTTCGCGCCACAATTCAAATTGCGGCATTTGTTCGGGTGATAACGCCCGCATCACATATTCATTGTCAAGCACTTCAGTCGATGATTCAGCGGTCAAGATCGGCGAACCGTTTTCCCAAGCGACGATCATCGCGGGTCGACGAACCGCATAACGGTCGAAACGGTCGGCCATGCGACGAGCTGCACGCAGCGGCCCACCGCAACGTTCAATGAGTTCTTGGTAATACGCGTGATCGGGATTCTGTGAAAAAATTGTCAGCAGGCGCGCCGTCATACGATCGATCGACCATGGGTCGTCGGACATCACTCGATCGGGGGCAATAAAGCGATTGAGCATTCCGACGTAACCGACTTCGATATTCGTCGCAATTCCATCACCAAACCCAGGTCGAGCGCCGAAGCGACGGGCCAACTCGGGCATCAACCACGCCTTCACGCCTGCCGTTGGAACAATCACATATTCGCGCTGAAATAGATCAGCGCCTTCAACGCCTGACTGCAGAAATTCGGCGACGGGGTCAAGTGAAGCGGCCAAGTTTGGCACATACTGAATATTCAGTCCCATAGGTCTCCGATCTGTCGTACGTGATGATGCGACGCCAAGCAGAGCGACGCATCATGTATCAAACGACTTCACCCACAGTAATTGTGCGATGTCGGAAAGAAATCCCGATTCTTAGAAGTAAATAATCTTTTCCGCGCGAGCTTCAGCCACATCAAGGTCGTCGGTATAGGCACCAGTCGACAAATACTTCCAACCACCGTCACACACGATGAACACAATGGTGCCTTCTTCGATTTCGCTCGCCACCTTGGCAGCACCTGCAAGGGCCGCGCCTGTCGAAATGCCGGCGAAAATGCCGCACTCACGCACAATTCGTCGCGTCCACTCAATTGACTCACGCGGCCGAACAACGCGCTTGCGATCAAGAATGTCGAACCCATGCCAGTTATCAACAACGGCGGAACATAGCCCTCATCGAGGTTGCGCAAACCTTCAACGCTCTCACCAAGCGGTGGCTCAACCGCAATGATCTTGATGTCGGGCTTGTTTTCTTTGAGGTAACGACCAGTTCCCATGAGAGTTCCACTCGTTCCGAGACCGGCAACAAAGTGAGTAATTTCAGGGCAATCACGCAAAATTTCGGGGCCAGTGCCTTCGTAGTGAGCTCGTGGATTGGCGTCATTGGCGTACTGATACAAGAAGCACCATTCGGGGTGCTGCTTCGACATTTCAATGGCTCGAGCCACTGCGCCGTTCGAACCTTCTTCGCCAGGAGTCAAAATGACTTCGGCGCCGAAAATTTCTAACATCTGACGACGCTCAATCGACACACTGGTCGGCATCAAAATCTTGATGGGGTAACCCTTGATTTGCGCAATGGCTGCCAAGGCGATTCCGGTGTTGCCAGATGAGGGCTCAATAATGGTTTGACCCGGAAGCAATCGACCATGCTTTTCGGCGTCCTCGATCATGGCCTTAGCGATGCGATCTTTGACCGAGCCAAAGGGGTTTTGGTTTTCTAGTTTCGCAATGATTCGAACTTTGGGGTTCGGGGACAAACGACTCACGTCAACAAGTGGGGTGTTACCAATCAGGTCGAGAACACTTTCGTACGGAATCATTGTCACCTCCAACCAAGTTGCCGCAGGGTCAATTCCCTACTAAGCCACTCGGGATTGTAATGAATCCCCGACGAAATGAGAACACAAGGTCGGATTAGGCCCGAGTTTCGAGTGTGACTTCGGTGATTAGTCCTGCTTGGATGCGGTACGTACGCATTTCGGGCTTTTCCCTCTTCAGAGTCACGATCAAGTAATGCCAATCGGGATCGGGGGCCGCCGCCACATCAGTTGGGCTCGGATACGCCTCAGTATGAGTATGACTGTGCATGACTCCCCTGATCTCGAGGCCTGCATCTTCGGCTGTCCGCTCGGCCCGCAAATGGTCTTTCGGGTCAATCGTGTAGATGCGAGCCGATTGATCAATATTGCGACACGGGAAGAATCGAGTGATCACGTTCGATCCAGGTTCACCAGCCGTGAGACCGCACGCTTCAAGCGGGTATTCGACAAGCGCTAAAGCCGCCATTGCGTCATACACCTCGGGTGTCATATGAAGTACTTCGCGGCTTGATTCCACGGAGAACACTGTATCGGCGAACATGTATCGGCTTGTCGCCCATGCCGTAACCTGACAGCGACATGTCCGCCACCGACACCAAACTCATCGCCAGCAATCGCAAGGCGCGTCACGACTACACCATTTTGGACGTCGTTGAAGCCGGCATCATGTTGCAAGGTAGCGAAGTCAAGAGTTTGCGTGAAGGTCATGTGCAGATCGTTGATACCTACGCCCGATTCAATAATGGTGAAGTGTGGCTTGAGGGAATGCATATTTCGCCCTATCAATTCGCCCACGGAGTTGGCGCCCATGACCCGAATCGTCCGCGCAAATTGTTATTGAATCGCAGCGAAATCACCCGTTTGTCGGCCCGCGTTGGGCAAGAACGTTTAGCGCTGATTCCATTGAGTTTGTATTTCAAAGATGGTCGGGCCAAGGTTGAACTGGCACTCGCTCAAGGCCGCACCAAAGGCGATAAGCGACAGGCATTGGCGAAGAAAGATGCCCAACGCGATATCGATCGCGAAATGGGACGTCAACGTAAAGGCCATATCTAGGGATCCACCTTGGTTTTTCTGGTGGCAGGATTGCGGGCCTTCTCGCCACTTTTCGCCACCAGTTTGTCTAACGAGAACGTCGACATTCAGGTCACGACAACTATCTCGTGGACTGCCTGTAGGGTGATGAGTGCATTGACGTTATTGGGGCTGACAGGTTTCGACATGAGTTCCGGTGGCCGAGCGTGCGACCCGATTTGCTCAGAATCGTTAAACGGGGCAAAAA
>Ga0114966_10005192_pt1 | contig 11076 bp, 5 predicted proteins | sample M_130207_XF_Meta_FD_87029 | JGI IMG/M metagenome (GOLD analysis project Ga0114966, IMG submission 87029) | Freshwater microbial communities from Lake Montjoie, Canada to study carbon cycling - M_130207_XF_MetaG | ecosystem: Environmental > Aquatic > Freshwater > Lake | place: Lake Montjoie...
CAAGAAGCTCGCGGCATCCGTCGTCGCCTGATTTTCGCTCCTTATTTTTGCACATTCATGTTCAACAACAAGAGAAATCCAAGCGCGGAATCACCGCCCATGCCGCACAAGACCATCACGGAGACAATGATCGTTGTGCCGGCAAGTGTCGCCAGGTTTTCCAGTTGCCACCACGTCATTTATCCGCCTTCTCCGACTCCCATCCGCGGTTCTTCGCCACAGACCGCACGCGAAGGTTCCCCGACGCGTTCGTGCCGCCCGACCTGATCGGGGTCTTGTGGTCGACGTCCTTGCCCTTCAGGGCTTCCTTGCCGACTTTCTTCTCCATGAGCCGACGCGCTTTGTTGCGCTCGGACCTTTTCGCTATCTGATCCGGCCTCGATTGATAATCCTGGTAATGGCGCTTGTTTTGCTCCGGCGTGCGCGATCCCATCACTTGCTCCTCAGTGTGGCCCGATTTGTTTTCGACGAGTAGCCATAGTCTTTCGTGGAATGGCCCGATGCCTTGGCGGCGCGGTCCTTCGCCCTGCCGGATGCGCCCATGGCTTGACGTTTCGCCCCCTTGGCGGTCAGTTCTTGGGTCCCCTTCTTCAGATTACCGGCTTTCTGCTGCTGCGATGTCGCGACCGCGAACGCCTGGTTCTTCGGCATGCCCTTCGCTTCGAGCTGTCTGACGAGACGTTCCAGGATCGCAGGCATTATCTCTTTCCTTCCTTGCGCGTCTCGCCTCCGGCGAACTTCGGGGCCGAGGGCTTGTGCTTGAGGTTCACAGTCGACTTCGGCATGCCCGGGCGTTTCTGCGCCGGCACCGCGGCCCCGGGTTCGAACTTCTGCGGCTTACCCGAGTGGGCCACTCTGGTCTTCTTCGCCATGGTCAGAGTCCTGTGTTGTACGCGTTCGCGCGATCCCGAAGGTCCTCGGTGCGCTTGTTGAATGTGATGCCCGAGAGTTCCTTCGTGCGCGCGGTCACCCGGCGCTTCGCGGCCGCGACCAGATCCTCATGCGCGATCTTCGCATTCGCCGGGGCGTTCGCGTTGAACTTGTCGATCTTGATCTTCGCCCTGGCCTTCTCGGCCGGAGTCGCCTCCACCCACTTCGCCACCAGAGCGGACCGCTCGCGGGAGCGTTCGCTGGTAGCCTGCATGACATCGCTGCGCATCGATCCGAGCTCCGCCTCCCTCGAGGGCGTGAAGCCGAGCGCGCGCACCGCCGCCTCGTAGGGCGTGTATGGAGTCATGGTCTCTTTACCGCGGCCGGACTTCTTGCCCTCGGACGCCTGACGATATGCGCGGATGCCATTCTCCATGACCTTCATGGGAGCGAACTTCTGCGCGGCGAGCCAGGGATCTCCATCCCACAGCGCGTTGGCGCCCTTCACCATGTCGCCGATCGTTCCCGCGGGAGCGCCAGAGATCGTGTCGAACATCCACTTCTTGACGTCGCTCTCGCCATTCGTGCGCGGCGTGCCGAAGCTGGTCATGCTGTCCATGCCAATGCGACTCGAGAAGTCCACGCCCGCCGCGCGGGTAAGCCCTCTCGTGAACAGCTCGCCGCCGGTCTTGCCAAGCATCTTCGCGGAGTTCTGCCGCACCCAGTTCTCCAGGTCGTCCATACCCGACTGGGTAACGCCGAGACCCTGCAGCGCCATCAGCGCGTACTTGATCGGCTCCGTCGGCAGCCCGAGCGCGCCGGCGAGCGCCGTCGTGACCATGGTGTAGTTCACCAGAGCCTTGATCCCTTCCTTGCGCGTTTCCCAGTCGGCGCCCTTGGCGGCCATCATGACATGCTCGCCGAGCAGCGCGTACTGGCCCATCGCGAACTTGCGGAACTGCAGCGGCAGCCGGGCAAGCGGATGGCTCAGGATCTTCGCGGAGTTCTCGACGCTATAATCGAACTGGGTCTGGTTCACCTTGTCGTAGGCGTAGCGGAACGCTTTCTCGTAGTCGCCCGTCCGGGCGAACTCCATCCGGAACGCCGGGATCGCTGTCGTCGCGCGGTTGATGACTTCCGCCGCCTCCGGCAGCGCGCGGGAGATCTGGCTACCATAGTCCAGTCCCTTGTCGATGGCGCCGCCGACGCCGCCGGGACGCCGGATAAGTCGCGCGGTCTCGATGCCGGACTCGCCGCCGATCTTGCCGAGCTCTTCCATACGCTTGAGCATCTTCGTCAGGTTGGCGCTGTCGGGGGCCTCCTTGATGCGCGCATAGACCCGCTCGAGGATGCTCGTGTGCTCGTTGCCCGCGATACCCCGCCCGGTATTCGCGATGCCCTGCGCGAGGATCTTCCTCGATCCGATCAGGTCATACGCACGCGCCACCTCCCGGAGCGTGGTGGCCCAGCCATGCCGCGCCGCCAACGTCGGCACCGCGTTCATGATGGTCTGCGTCAGGTTGACGAGTGTGCTCGCCGGAGACGCCAGGTGCTTCATCTGCGAGAGCTGCAGGACGCGGTTGACGTTCTCCGACAACGCTCCCTGGGAGTGGTTCTCGCCACTGTCGTAAAGCCGCTTCTCGACCTCGTTGAGCACGCTCCGTTTGGCCGCGCTGGCCTTGGAGCCGTCCTCGCGCACCTCGTCGCTGGCGGCTTTGAACTGGTCGCGGATCTTCGGGTCGTACTCCACCTTCGCGCGGTAGCCCGAGGATGACTGCACATAGTCGAGGAGATTGTTCGCGATGTCCCTGTCCGCGCCCTGCACCCGCCGGCGCTTGAGACGGCGAGCCGATACCCGGGTGGAGCCGAGGAAGTTGATACTCATCTCGGTCATGGCGCGCTGCACCTGCAGCTTCACCTGTGGGGAGGCGTCCTGGTACATCTTGCTATTCTGGATGGACGCCGCCATGGCCGCCATCTGCTTCGACATTGCGGTCTGTGTGGTCCCCTCCGGAGTCCACTGCAAGGGCTCGTAGCGCAGCCCGGTGATATTACCTTCTTTCTCCAGAGCCGCCTGTTCACGCAGCGCCTCCGCGCGCGAGTCGTGCCTGCTCAGATGCTGGTCCTCGACATGAACGCGCCAGCGCGGAACCGCGTCCGCGTCCGCCTTGAAGACCTTGTTTCCGTCGTCGTGATATGTCTTTCCAGACTTCTCGTTGACCCAGACCTTGCGAACATCCGCCGCCAGCTCGTGATCGCCGGCATACTGGTGCGCCTCTTTCTGGGTGGTGAACTCGACGAGGTTGGGCTCGATCAGCTTTCCCTTGCCCGGATCGATTTTGTACGTCCCGATCACCAGGTGATTGCCGCGACGCATCATCGGGTAATACGCGCCACCGAGCTTTGTGAGCTCCGTGGCGTTCTCCAGGTGGTGCATGAGCACCGGCCCGATCTTCTCTCTATCGGTGTCGGTGAGGGTCTTCTTGATGAACCGCTCGATCAGGGCGTTGTCCAGCTCCGGCCGATATGAGAACAGACCCTTCACCACGCCGCGATACATATCTTCCTGAATCTTGTCCGTCATCTCGTTCGTGCGCAGCTTGAGATCCGCGAACTCGGGGATTGCCTTTGACAGCGCCTGATATTCCGCGGCCAGATCGGCGTGGCGAGCGCGGGACTGCGCGCCCGCGTCGGACGTTTTACCCAGCCAGGTATTCTGGTCCAGCGGCAGGTCGGCGCGGACGTTGAAGAACGTCTCGTCATGCAGGAAGTTTTCGAGGCGCTCCTTCATGGGGGCATCGAGGGGCTTCTTGAGCTTGTACCAGTCAGCGACAACAGGCTCGTGTTCCTCCACGAGCTTCTTAGCCATCCCGCGGCGGTCCTCGATCATCGTCTGGATCGGCCGGAGCTTGTTGTTATCGGCCCCGCCTACGAAGCGGTCGAAAGTGCGCACCAGGTGGTCCAGCGGACTGATGCTCTTGAACCACGGCGCGCGGGTGCTCTCCGCGCGCTCGTAGTCGTTTCGCCGCATCACCCAGTCCTGTATCCGCGACACGGTCTCCGTCGCTGGCGCGCGCTGCGCGTAGATCTTCGGCGTGGCCCGACCCTGCGGGGTGGCCTGGGTGTCGGTGATGGCGTTGTGGAGGAAGTGCTCCCTGTCGGACTGCGAGCCGGCGAGTTTCTCCGTGACGGAGATCACGCCCTCCAGCGCGGCATAGGCGCCGGGCGGGAGATGAAACACCTCCAGGATCCGGTTGAGGATGGCGCTCCACATGGAGTATTTGCGGTACTGGGGCAGACCCATCTCATGCGCCAGAGCCGGCGGCAGCGGCGTCTCCCGCAGCAGCTTCTGCAGCGCGGGGTTCGACCACGCCTCCGAGAGGAACTCGTGCGGGTCCACCTTCCCGGCCTTATCCAGATCAAACGCGTAGTGCAGATCCCGGTTCGCGAGGATCGCGTCCGCGTTGTGCTCCAGGACGTGCTCCGCGACCCGCTGCAGGTCGTTCGCGAGTTTCGGGTTGCGCTCGAGCGCTTCCGAGACAGCGACGTGCCCCGTCTCGTGCATGAGCGTCTCGGCGAACTGCTTGCGGTTGCCGTTCAGCGCATCCGAGATCAGGATGTATTTCCGGCCGGTCGCGCGGTCATGCACGAACAGCCCGTGGATCGCCGCGGATCCGTCGGGGTTCCCGATCTCCTTGATGTGCTCCGCGGAGACCACATAGACCGGCGTGTCTTTCGCCTGCGACGCCAACTTGCGGCGGAACAGCGCGCCCATCGCGCCATGCTCGCGCAGGCCATCGTGCACCGCCAGATCTTCCATGGCCTTGCCGACAGTTGTCTCGTGCGAGAACAGCGTCATGCCCGTGGGCGTCTCGACATGCCCCGGAGGAACGTCCTTCGTCAGATGCTCCCATGCCTCGCCGTCGGTGGCGGACATTTTCTTTTTGGTGACAAACCTGCGCTTCGTCTCAACCACGACCTTCGGCGCGGGCTTCGGAAGCGCGGGCGGAGCGGCGCGCAGCGCCTCACTCTCCTTGCGGCGAGCTTCGAGTCTCGCCCGATCCGCGGCATCGACCTCGTCGAGCTTGCGGTCCGTGGCGTTGTCAATGTCGTCCACCACGCGGTTCTCGACCTCGCGGATATCGGCTGGCTGCGCCTCGGCGACGTCCTCGGCGGCCTTGCCCTTCTTCGATATCTCCGCTTCGTGTTCGTTCGCCTTCTTCGCGGCTTCGCGTGCTTGCGGATCGCGCACGCCAAGCTCGTCCGCGAGGAACTTGTTCGTGAGAACGCGCATCTCCGTCGCGCTCTTCATCTTGTTCACAGACTTGCGGTAGCGGTCCATCAGGACAAGATGGCTCTCCGCCGGAGTGAGCTTCGTAGTATCGCGCATGCCCGAGAACTTGATGCCAAGTTCCTTGGCTCTCTCCAGCGCGGCGCCGACGCGAGCGACTGCCGCGGTCGCGGTCTCGCCGGTTTTCGGCTGATATTTCTCGTCATGCACGAACTCGGCGTCCGCCGCGCGCGCGATCTGCGTGGCCGCGCGCTTCGTGTCCTTCGTCTTGCGGACGCTCTTGTCTTCCTCGATCAGCTTCGTTTCGTCGACGGGCTCGGGGATCTTCGCCAGACGCTCCGCGCGCTCCTGTACGGTCTTGTTAAGAGTCTCTCTCGCGGCAACGCCCTCCGGAGACACATCTTCAAGAACACGCTTCGGCGCGAACCCGACGTCCGCCGCGCTTACCCGTCCGGTAACGACGTCCTGTGGAGCACGCACGACAACGTCGCTGCCCGGGAGTTTCGTCTCCTCCATGCCCGCTTTGACCGGCGCGGCGGTCGCCTCATTGACGAGCGCGTCCCGCACCGGGACGTCACCCTGCTTCTCGGTGACGACGCGCGGTTTTTCGCCGGGCTCGAGCGCCTTGACGGCGTCGACACGACTCGTGTCGCCGAGCCCGAGGAGCTCGTTGAACCTGTCCTTGCCGGCCAGAGACCGCACCATGTCCACGGAGACGACTTTGGGGTTGAAGTCGACAACGCCATAGCCCGGGATCCCGATGCGCTGCAGGCCAGGAACCGGGTCCGCCGGAGGGGTGAGTTCCGGGTAGAGCACCGCGACGCGCTCGCCCGGACGGCCGGACGCCGCGAGCGCCTGCTCCTGCTGGAGACGCAGCGCCTCGGGGGACTCTGGCACCTTCTGGCCATTGTCGACAACAGGGATTTCGACAGCCGGGGTTTCGGCCACCGGCTCCTTGGCGAACGTCTTCTCGTGCGCATCCAGGAGCACGTCGTGCTCCGCGGGCGCCGCTTTCGCGGCTGCTTCCTCCTGCGCTTTCTTCTCGGCCGCCAGACGGAGACTCTCTTTCTTCGACACGCGCCCTGCCCCGCCACGCGCTTGCGCCGCTGGCGGAGGCTTCGCAGCCGGGGGCGCGACAGGGGGAGCTGGTGCTGGACCAGCCGGCGGCGCGGCGGGCGGAGTAGCCGGAGGCGGCGGGGGATTGCTCGCGGCGAGCGCGGCGGTCTGATCGGGCGGGAGTTTACCCTCTTCGGTAACCTCCACACCCTTCCCGAACTTGTTCAGGATGGCGCGGCCCGCGCGCCCCACGCCGGTCATCGCCGCGCCGGGGAGGGCCGTCAACGCCGCCATGTCCACGGTCGACTTCAGCACCTCGTGCCAGTCGATGCCCTTGCCGGACATCTCGCCGAGCGCGCCCTGGCTAGCGATGCCGGCACCAGCGCCGCCGATGGCGCCACCAACCAGACCTTCGCCCGCGGTGTGGAGTGTGGCCCTGAGCGCGCTCTGCTCCGCCGCACCCAGCAACGATCCGGCTCCGGTCGTCAGGGCGCGAGCGCCGACGACGGCCGGACCGCCAGCGCCCATGGCGGCGCTGGCGAGCGCCGTCAGGATGGCGCGACCGTCGCCCTTTACGAGATGGTCGACCGCCTTGCGCTTGGCCTTGTCCTCGGACATGCCTTCCGCGCGCAGCCCGTTGTACCAGCTCCACTGCTTGCGCAGCTGCTGATCGTCCGCGTTTTCGACGGCGTCCGTCGTATCCTTGACGAACTGCCCGACGAACAGCGCCGAGTTGGCCGCCGCTCCAGTCGCCGCCGCGGCTCCGACACCAAGCAGAGGTCCGACGATCGCGGCCGGCACCATAGCGGCGAGGGTGGCTGGCACCATGTTGGCGAACTTCAAGCCAATCGACGCCAGTGGCGCGTCGTAGAACTCCTTGTCGAGGACCGACGCCTCGAACGCGCGGCGGCCGGCGGGCGTCATACTGCGGGAGGTCGCCTCCGACGCGGCGCGATACGAGTCCGACTGTGCCGCGGTCTCTTCGCGCGACAGGCGATCGATCTCCGATTCTCCCGGCTGCGCATCGCCCGCCAGATATTTCTTCGTCGCGTAGTACGTGCCCGCCAGATCGAACGCGCCCTTCTCTACGATGCGCCCATAGTCCGACCACTCGCGGGGACGATCCTCATCGATCTCCCTCGGCGTCGACTCCGGAGGTTGTTCGCCAGGGATGGTCCAGCCGGCCATTGATCACCTCGGGGAGACAGGTATCGCCTGGTATATCCTGCGGGCGGCCTGACGCAAAGTGTCAGAGCTCTGGTCCGGACGCAAGTTCTCCCGGACGGCGCTCTCGTCTCCGCGGCGCTGGGTCGTCGCGAGGTTGCCGCGCGCGGCGGAGTACCGCTCCTGACGGTCCTTCATGTAGCGGGACGACGGCGAGTACTTCCTTGAGTACGCATCGAGCTCGGAGGCTCCCGCCCCGGGATATGCCTGCATGTCCGGAGGTCCAGACCCGACAGGAAGGGCGGTGCGCGCTTCTGTTGGATCGGGCGGCGTCGATACCGGCCCGATTTCATTACGCACAGGTCCAAGCCCGGAAGGGATACCCCCGAGCATCCGCTTCGCCGCGGCATCCGTCGTGCGCGCGGTGCGCGCCTCCGATAGTCCCACCGACGCTCTGCGGGCATCCACGCCGCGGTTTTGCCCGGCGTTCTCCAGAACACCCGTCTGCGCCTCCGCCGCCTGGCGCTTCTCTTCCTGGCTCGTGAGCGCGCCACGCACCACGCGCGCGGAGTTCAGGATGTGCTCCGGCACAACAATCGTGGGCGTGTCGCCGCCGGCGAAGCTCACAAGGACCCGCTTGTTCACAACGCCGGCGCTCTCTCCGGTGCGTTTGTTGCGGACGGGCGTCACCTCGAACGGGCGGGCCTGCTCGTCGCCGGTATCGAGTCGCGGCGCGGTCAGGCGGATGGCCGCTTCCGTGGCGCCGTCGAGCCCGAGCGATTTCTGATACCTGTAGATTTCCATCGCGATGTTGGTGATCGTCTTGTGATTCGACTCGCCGAGATATTTCGGGATCGTCTGGTCCTTGGCGATCTCCGACAGCTTACCCTCTTCGGTAAGATCCATCTCCGGACCCATGAACTTCTTGTCCAGCTTGCCGCGCACCTCGGGAGGCAGCGCCTTGGCGATGGTCATGTTGATGCGCGCGGTCAGATCCGGGAGCAGCTCCTGACGCTCCTTGTGATCGAGCTGGGCGGGATCGGTCTGGGTTTCCACCCGCTTCGCCATCTCCGCATCCGCGGCACGTCGTTCTTTGCGGAGCTCCGCCAGCTCTCGCTGGCTCTCCATCCACGCCTGACGCTTGTGCTGCAGGGCGTCGCGCTGGTTCGCGCCTTCCCGGGCCAACGCGTCTCGGCGCAGGTCGGCGGCGGCCTGCCGCGCACGCAGGTTCTCCGCGCGCCAGTCAGCAACTGCTGCTTGATGGTTGAGCCTGGCCTCGGCTTCCTTCGCCTTCCACTCCTTCTCCCAGGCGGAATGCTCCTGCTGGTAGAGCTTGTTGTCCGCCTTGTCCCCGGTAGTCGGGGGCTGGGGCTCTCTGTCGCGTGGTGGCGCGACGTACCTCGGAACCACCGCGGTCTCATAACTGATCGCGGGGCGCGCGCCCGGTGCGGGCTGCGCCTGCGGAGCCGGCGTCTTCGAACCATCGGGAGGAAGGCTCGCGGGCGTGGTCCCCGGCGCGGGGATCGCTTGTGGAGCCGCGGTCGCCGCGGGAGGCGCCGCTACAGCCGGTGCCCCCGCCACAGCGCCAGGAGCCATCGCTGGAGTCGTCGAAGTTGTTTCCTCAGCACTGTCCTCTTCCTCCTCATCAGTCGTGGACGCCGGCTTCGCGCCGGGAATTTCTCCGGCGGCCGGGGCCGCACCCGAGGGGGCTTGTCCCGGAGTAGTCACATCCGGCGTCGGCAGCCCGGGGGTGGTCGAAGGGAGCCCCGGAGGGGGTATGGCACTGGGGGGCGCCGCGCTCGCTGTCGCGGGCTTCGCGCCGCCGGAGCGCTCCGCCGCGCGCTGCGCCAGATATTCCTTCGACGGACCGGTAGCGTCTTCCTTGTTGTGCTCCGCCGCTGTCTGCATCAGGCGCTTGAAGCCGTCCCCGCCCGACGCCATTCCGAGAGCCGCTTCGACCAGCGTCTGGTGGGTCATTGCCCCCTTCTGCAGGACCTTCCCGTTGCGGACGTCCGTGATGACGTACTGCAGTGTCTTCGGATCGATCTGCACCTTGTGGCCGGCGGGGATCTCGTTCGCCCCATTTTGCAACGCTTTGGCGGCTCCCTCGGGATCGTCGCCCTGCAGCAGCGCGATCGCGCGCTTGCCATAGTTTTTCGAGACCTGCAGCGAGTATTCGATGAGGCTGGCGGCGGCCGCCCGCGCCTTGTCCGGCTGGCCGCGCTCATGAAAGAGATTGACCATCTCATTCATGACCTGCATCTTCGCGACGGGCTCGGACAGCACGTTGTTCGGATCGGTCGTCCGGCGGAGCGCGGCATACTCCTGCGGGGTGATTGCTCCCTCTCCGCTATGAAGCGTGCGCGCGGCCGCGTCGGTGTTCTGCGGGGGCAGTGCGCTGGGACCGTCGCCGAAGCCAAGCCCGCGCTGGATCGCGCGGATACCCATGTCGAGCATCTTCGGGAGTCCCGAGATATTCGGTCCCGCCGGAGCGGGCGCTTCGCTGACGTCGGGCGCCGTGAACGGCCCACTGGTTACCGGAAGCGCTTCTCTCGGGGCAGGGGCTGGAGCAGGGACTGGAGCAGGGACTGGAGCAGGGGCGGGAGTCGGAGTCGGAGCGGGCGCGGCGCGCGCGTTCTCTTCGGTCCAGTATTGCGCGTTGCTCGACTCGTCGATGAGCCCGCCATCCGCGAACCTGCGAACCAGCCCGCCACGCGCGGCGTACTCCACGGGATCCGGGAGCGCCATGTTGGCTTCCGCCGTGCTCCAATAGTCGGGGTTGGTCTCGTCCTGATTGAGCGCGGATGGACCCGGCGTCAAGGACGGCGCGGACTCATCTCGGGGGGTCCCTCCCGGCGTTACCGACTCGGGTAAGGCAGCGTCCCGGGGCAGATCGTCCGGACGCCTCGGGGGCAGAGGGACGGCTTCGGTATTCTCCCTCGGCACGAACGGGTTCGCGGCGCGCTCGGCTTCCACCGCCTTGACGCGCTCGGGGGACGACTCCCCTTTGGGACCGGGCGCGGGAATGGCGCCAGCGGTCTGGGGGTTCTTGTACCGCTCGATCGACTGATTGTATGCGTTCAGCGCCTTCGACGGGTTCTCCTCGAAGCCCTTCCACGTCGGGCCGAGTTTCTTCACAACGTCCGGGGTGAGGCCGTCCTTCTGGAGCTTCTCATCGAGCCCGGGGTAGCGCTTGTTGGCGAGCCACCATGCCGCTTTGTCCTGGTTCTCCGGGGTGAACTTCGTGTCCCCTGGCAGCTTGTTGGTGCCCAGATATTCGCGCCACGTCGTGCCCGTGATCTGGTAGCGGCCGGCGGCGCTGGACGGGCCGTCTGGACCTGGCACGAGGATGTTCGGATGCGCCCCCGTCGGCTCGAATGTCGCGGGAGTGCGCCCGTTGTACCGCACGTTATACGCACCGCCGCTCTCGGGAGCCGCGGCCGCGTTCAGGAAAGCGCGCGCGTGCGGAGGGAAATCCTTCGACACGGGGTCGCCGACATTGATGGGACGGCCGTTGCCGGACCCAGACGTAAATGGATCCGGCGCACCCGCGGCGGCTCGTTTCGCCTTAGCGCGCGCGTCGGACTCCTCTGAAGCGCCAGCGGGCGTGTTCGCCTGCTGGTTCTTGTAGTAGATCCTCAACTGGTCATGCCACCACGCATCCTCATTCGCCTTCCGCATGGCGTTGAACGTGG
>Ga0114966_10005194_pt1 | contig 11073 bp, 7 predicted proteins | sample M_130207_XF_Meta_FD_87029 | JGI IMG/M metagenome (GOLD analysis project Ga0114966, IMG submission 87029) | Freshwater microbial communities from Lake Montjoie, Canada to study carbon cycling - M_130207_XF_MetaG | ecosystem: Environmental > Aquatic > Freshwater > Lake | place: Lake Montjoie...
AAGTTCCAGTTATATGCCCCCGCTTGGGCCGCCCGCTCGGCAAGTTTTATATTTTCATTCGCCATGCGCAATTCAGCTACGCTTGCGGTCAGCATCCTTTCTGCTTGCTTGCGTTCGGTGATGTCAGTCAACACCACCCGCACAGTCAGCGGCTGCCCATCCTTAATCAACCGCAAGCTATCGAGCCGGACAAAAGCCGGCACGCCCTCCCGCGGATGAAGAGCAAGATCACAATTTAGTTTGCCATCGCGTTTCATTACGCTGACGAGATGCAAGTGCCAGCGATCCGCGTCATCGGGGCTGACGAAACGTGCAAAGGGTTGTTGCAGCAGTTTTCCGCGCTCCGCGCCCAGAAACTCTGCGCCGGTCTGATTGATGTCAGCGATTAAACCCCGGTCGGTAAGGGTGAGGTAGCCAACAGGGGCGTACTCATAGAAATCAACGAAGCGGTCGCGGGATGCTTCCATGGCAACCTGCGCGGCCATCAATGTTTGATTTTGCATCTCCAACTCGATCTGATGCACATGCAGTTCGTGCAGCATCCGATCGGGTTCTTCACGAGTCATTGACTCGATGTATCCTGGTGAGTGAGCGGCACTCTTTCGGATCATCGCTTCGGCCCGCTGGCGCAGCGCCAGCTGCGCGCGTGCCTGCACACCTATCGTGGGTGGTGCGGCGTCCGCGGGCTTGTTGTTTTCGGTGGTCATCGAGAGCCTCTAGCGGTGGGCCAATTCTGCGTTTGATGAGATAAAACCAACGTGAATGGCGTAGTGAGCGCGCCCGCGACAAGTCGCGACGATTAGCTTGTCGGCGATTGTTCAATGCACTCCCGTTTATGGGTGTGCATTATGCGCCCTTGTGCTAACCGCAGGCCGGGAGTTTTATGCCAACAGATAGGCGCGAAAACGACGATTTATCTTCGAATTCAAAAGTAACCGCCACTGACTGGTTTTGGCCGGGAGCGGACGTTGAGGAACGTCCGTTTGCCGCCCACCGCTGTCAATGGCGCTCGCAATGAATCAATGACGGCCCCCATTGGTGTGCAATTATTCTCTTGCCCCCTGATATCAATTCATTGCGTAGAATCTCTTCCTTCCCGTAAAGGAAAACTCCCATGCTCGGTGTCACCGACTACGGTGCTTTTGTCGTCGCGATCATTGTCTTTCTGCTGATTCCCGGTCCGGGAAATCTGGCTTTGATTTCCTCGACCGGCAAAGGCGGCATCCGGGGAGGCTTGGCGGCAACCATCGGCGTGATCCTCGGAGATCAAGTCTTGATGTGGCTGGCCGTGGCGGGTGTCGCGGCGTTGTTGGCGGCTTACCCTGCCGCATTTCACGCCGTGCAGTGGCTGGGTACTGCCTATCTCGCCTGGCTCGGCGGCAGGATGCTGTTGGCCAGGCAAGGCGCCGCACCGGTGCTGCACATCAAGCCGTACCACTATTCACGGCAGGCGTTTGCGATCACGCTGCTCAATCCGAAGGCGATCGTGTTTTACATGGCGTTTTTTCCGTTGTTTGTCGATCCCGCGCATCACCAGGGCCTGCCGACCTTCGCCTTCATGGCGCTGACCATCGCCGTGCTGACTTTTGTTTACGGCCTGCTTGCGGTATTGCTCGCACATTTCCTGGCACAGCGGTTGCGCGCGAGCCCATTCGTTGCTCTGTGCCTGCAAAAGGTCGCGGGGCTGTTTTTGATCGGGTTCGGCATCAAGCTTGCCGTGACCCGTTAGGCTGAGGGAACATCCCGCACGCGCACGGGAGACGCGCGTTTCACGAGCGGTCGTTCGCGACCAGTTCGCCCACGTAAGCGCCGATCGCGAGCGATGACGTCAATCCCGGCGATTCCATGCCGTAGAGATTGATCATGCCGCGCACGCCGTGCACCGTATGGTCCTGGATGACGAAATCGACGGCTTCCTGTCCCTGTCCGGTAATGCGCGGTCGCATGCCGGTGTAGCCGGGCTGCAGCGCGCCGTCTTTCAGCCCCGGGTAGTAGCGGCGGATGGCTTCGTAGAAGCGCGCTTCGCGGCCCTCGTCGAAGCGGTAGTCGAGGCCGTCGCGCCACGAGAAATCGGGGCCAAACTTGCAGCGGCCGCCGAGATCGATGGTGACGTGCACGCCCAGCCAGTCCTGGCGCGCCACCGGGTAGACGAGGTGATTGAAAGGCGTTTTGCCGGTCAGCGTGTAGTAATGGCCGATCGCGTAGTAGTTCGTCGGTATGGTTTGCGGAGGTATGCCGGCGATGGCGCGCGACGCGGCTGGAGCGCCGTGCCCGGCGGCGTTGATGACTGTTTTACATACTATGGTCATGGGGTCGGCGCCGCCCACTTCGAGCCGGATGCCGTCGCTTTCGACTGCGCCACCAGTCACCGGGCTGTTCAGGACGAGCGCGGCGCCGCGGTTTTCGGCGTCGCCCAGGTAGGCGAGCATCAGGCCGTGGCTGTCGATGATGCCGGTCGAGGGCGACAGGAAACCAGCGGTGCTGATCACCGCGGGTTCGAGTTCAGCAAGCTCGTCGCGCGTCAGCATGCGCAAATCGTCGACCCCGTTGACCTCGGCCTGCTTCTTGTATTTTTTGAGGCCTTCGAGCTGGGTATCGTCAGTGGCGACTATGACTTTGCCGATGCGCTTGTGGTTGACCCCGCGCTCGGCGCAATAGCCGTAAAGGGCTTTTCTGCCGGCGACGCACAGCCGCGCCTTGAGCGAGCCAGTGGGGTAGTAGATGCCGGCGTGGATGACTTCGGAATTACGCGCGCTGGTATGCGTGCCGAACGCGGATTCGGCCTCCAGGATGATGACTTCGCGTCCTGCCAGCGCCAGCTCGCGCGCGATCGAGAGACCGACCACGCCCGCGCCTATGACTGCACAATCGACTTTCTCTGCCATTATTTGACCGTAGGAAATTGTTGAACGACAAATCGAGGCCGCAATATTATCATTGCAGGCGTTTCATCCCTATCCGTATGGCCAACTTCTTTTTACAAAAATCAGCACATGAGCGAGGCGTGGAACCCTGAATTTTCCGGACAGTCGCCGGCATTTGCGCCGCTGCATGCGGTGGCGCGTGAATTGCATGGACCGGCCTGGCCCGGCTGCGATGATTTCAATGACCTGCTCGCCGCGCGCGTTTCGCCCATCGTGAATGCTGCCGGTCTGCCGCTGCGGTTTGTCGCGCAGGCGCCGCGCGCAGCGGCGTTCGAGGACGGCTACGAACCGCGTATTTTTTTGCACGGGGAAGTGCAGTTCCGGGCGCACGAATGGCATGACGTTTTCAACGCGTTGGTGTGGCTGACGTTTCCGCGTACGAAGGCGGCGCTGAACGAACGCCAGTATCGCGCGCTTGAACGCCAGCGCACTGACGGAGCGCGCAATCGCGGACCGGCGCAGGACGCGCTGACCTTGCTCGATGAGAGCGGTGTGATAGTCGCCACCAGCGACCCGGCGCTGGGAGAATTGCTGGCGAAGCATGCGTGGAAGGATTTGTTCTGGCACCGGCGCGCAGAAGTGGCGGAGCATATGCGGTTCTATCTGCTGGGCCATGGGCTCTATGCCAAGATGCTGCAGCCGTTTACCGGGGTGACAGGACGCGGCATGCTGTGCACGGTGCCGGCGGATTTCATGGCTTTGCCGCTGGCCGCACAGTTGGAGCATCTCGACACGCAGGTCGCGGCGCGGATCGGCGATCCGGCGCGGGAAATTGCAGCACGCGAATTGACGCCGGTGCCGCTGCTGGGGATTCCCGGCTGGTGCGCGGACAACGAACAGCCGCGGTATTACGACAACAGCGCGTATTTCCGTCCGCGGCCCGTACTGCCTAGCCGTGCTGGTCGCCGCTGACCGAGCAGCGGTTGCGGCCGCGTTGCTTGCTGCTGTACATGGCCTGGTCGGCGCGGTTCATGATGATGGCGAGATCGTCGCCATGCGCGGGGAATGACGCAATACCGATGCTGACGGTGGTCGGTACTTGCTTGCCCTGGGTGTCGAGCGGCATGCCGGCGATGGTTTTGCGGATGCGCTCGGCGACTTCGAATGCGCCGTCCGGCTTGGTCTGCGGCAGCAGCAGCACGAATTCGTCGCCGCCGTAGCGCGCGAACACGTCGGTCTCGCGCAGCCCCTGCTGGATGCAGGTAACGGTCAGCCGCAAGAGGCGATTGCCGGCTTCGTGGCCGTAAGTGTCGTTGACCGCTTTCAGGTTGTCGGAGTCGATCATGACGATGCTGTAAGTGTGGCCGTAGCGTATCGACTGCTTGTGCGCGCGGTCAGCGAGCGAGGTGAAGGCGCGCACGTTGTAGATGCCGGTCAACTCGTCGGTCTCGGAAATGATCTTGATGCGCGAGAGCGCAGTGCGGATGTCGGCGGACAGCATGGTTGTGATGTAGGCGACGAGCAGCATGGGCGCGAGCCGGGACATGAAGTCGCCGGCGTTGGTGACCCAGAACAGCGAATCATTGGTAGTCGAATAGCCGAGGAAAATGTAGCAGGCGGCGATCAGCGCCATTTCGAGCAGCGTGATGAGCTTGCCGAGCGTCAGCGCGGAGGTGATGATAGGCAGCAGGTAAACATGGATGAGCGGGCTTTCAAGGCGGCCGGTGTTAAAAAGAATCCACGTGATGAAGATGATCATCGCCCACGTCTCGATCGCGAGTTTCCAGCGCGATTCGGTGCGGTAAACGTTGAAGTAGCGAAAACCGATGACGAACGCCGAGTACAGAATGAGGCCGAAGTAAATCGGCGCATTCGTTTCGTCGTTGCGGCCCTGCACGACCTGGTAGAGCATGACCAGGATGACGAGCAGCCATTCGATCTCGGCAACGGTGCGGGAAAAGCCTCTTAATTCCTCGGCTTCGAAACCGGGCGCTGTGACCTGTCCCTTGCCCATGAACTCGTAATCCATAGACCCTCCTATCGACTGTTTTCCAATTGCATATGCGCCTGAGCGCAAATGATAACGCATCCGGACGGGCGCCTGCCGCCCGTCCCGGCGGGTTCAGGCCGTGAACAAGGATTTCCCGCTGGATATCCCGCCTGCCGGTCGCCGGCGATTGACAATCAAATCGCGTTTGAGGGCGAAACCGGCTGACGGGAGGGGAGATTCGCGATGCCTGTTATACGATAATGGCCGATTATTGGCGGCAGCTGTAAAGCTCGGTGAGCTTGCCTGCCCAACGGGAGAAATGGGAATGAAGATTCCGCGCACGTGGTTCTGGTTGCTGGCAGCGGCACGCCGTCACCGAAAAAACAGTACAGCATGATCGGTTTATTGCAGCGCGTAAGCTCCGCCCGCGTCGTCGTTGAGGGCGAGGAGATCGCGGCGATAGGCCAGGGCTTGCTCGTGTTGGTAGGAGTCGCAACCGGCGACGACAAGACGCGCGCCGACCGCTTGCTCGAACGCCTGCTCGGTTACCGCGTGTTTCCCGACGCGGCAGGAAAAATGAACCTCGACTTGCGCACGATTGGCGGCGGTCTTTTGTTGGTGCCGCAATTCACGCTCGCGGCAGACACAAAAAGCGGCACGCGCGCGGGGTTTTCCACGGCGGCGCCGCCGGCGCTGGGCCGCGAGTTATTTGATTACCTGGCGGTGCAGGCGCACGCGCGTCACGGCAATGTCATGTGCGGCCGCTTCGGTGCCGATATGAGCGTGTCGCTTGTCAACGAAGGGCCGGTGACGTTCTGGCTGGAAAGTTGAACCGACTGCCCGGCGCCGGTGCTGGATCGCTGCAGCCTTTCAGACGCTCGCCATCACTTTGCCCCAGCGCGGGTCGGGGCGCTGCAGCATGCGCGGGCCCGCGGCGCGGAGCGCCTGCGCCGTTGTCGATGTGATGTTGAGCAGCACCGGCACGCCGAATTCGGCTTCCAGCAAGGGCACGGCATAGATTGCGAACCACAGTCCGCCCGGCATCAGCAGGGCCTGCGCAGCCGGCGTTTCCTTAAGTACCTGGCGGCCGAGCTCTAGCGCGAGCTCGTGGTCGTCGGACGCCAGCGTATGTTTGTTTTCGGTCAGCGTGCGGGAACGCGAGCGGCAGGCAATGGTTTCGATGCCGGCCTCCGCCAGATAACGCGTCAAAGCCGAATTTACCGCCTCGGGCCAGCGCGTCGCCAGCGCGATCTTCGTGGCACCCAGGCGCTGCAGCGTCGCGATATGCGCTTCGAGGTCGGTGTCGCATGGCAACCCGGTGCGCGCTTCGGCCGCGGCAAGTATCTCGAGCATTTTTTTGCGGCCCAGTGCCGCAGCGACCGGCACTCCGCTCAATGAAATGCGGTCGGCTTTTTTCTTCGCGAGGAGATCGAAGCGCTCCCACAGCGTGGGCAGTTCGCGCTCGACCGCCGCCAGGCTGTACTCGGTGAGATTGAGGCCGGTCGTGATCACCACCATGCCTTCGGGCGCGACGCGGTAGAACTGGTACGCATCGATGTCGGTGTAGAGATGGGGGATGATGTAGCCGAGCTGGTACCACGGGTTGATGACGTTCATCGCGGGGCGTGCCTTGGAGTGTGGTGTGTGCAAATCCGTTAACGGCCGGCAAAGGGGCCCGCCCCGCACTACTGGCCGAGCAGGGGGTCCTTCATGCCACCGCTGACGTTGAGCACGCCGCGCGCGATCGAAACGCTCTGGGTCCCGAGCTGGACGTTGAGACGGCCCGCGAGTTCCGCGGCCGGCGACACGTCCACCGCGCCGGTGGCGTTCAGCGGCCCGGCGGCGAGTTTGAGATTGCGATAGGAGATGCGGTTGCCGGCGGCTTGCGCTTCGCCCGTGATTTCGGTGTAAGGCGTTTTGCCGCCACGCAGCCCGGTGCGGCTGGTCGACTGGATGGCGCGCACGAGGTCGAGGTTGCTGAGCGTGCCTTTTTGCAGCGCGAAGTTGGCGGTGACGCGCGGGGCGGCGAACAATTCGTCCGGTGTTTGCCCCTGCGTGGTGAATTTCATTGCGGTTTCGAGCGTGCCGCTGGCGATGAAATCGCGCGTGAACCCCGCGAGCACCTGGCCGACGTCCGCCCCCTTGAGATTCAATTCGCCTTCCGCCAACAAGGCCGAGTCCCATTTGAGGACGACCGAAGCCTTGAGCGCTCCGCTGAAAACACGGCCGTCGATGTTGGAGATGTTGGCCTGATCGCGGGTCAGCGTCGCAGTGGCGGAGAGATCGGAGAACTCGACGCGCGGTCCGACCGGCGGTGTCCAGGCGCGGGCGCTGAAATTCGCACGCAGCTGGCCTGGTTCCTTCAGCGGCACCAGTTCCAGGTTTGCCTTGCTGTCACGGACGTTGAATTTCTGCCAGGCGCCGTCTTTGCCCAAAGTGACGACGGCATCCAGGCTTGGCATCTCGACGCCGCGCAACGCGAGCTTGATCGCGCTGATCTTGATGCGCTTGACCTGCAACCGGGGTTCTGCTTTCGGTGCCTGCGCCCAAGCGGCAAGCCGCGGCAATGCGTCCTGGTCGATGACGACGCCGGACAATTCGATTTCGTCGATTTCCTTGCGCTCATCGAGTATCGCCAGCGAAGACACGGCCATGGTCGCCGACTCGATGCGCACGTCCTGCCCCTTGCCGATGGCGATACGTTCGATCTTCAGTTGCGGAGAGGGGAACAGGTTAAACCGCAGCCCGCTGATGTTCACCGGCTCCTGCAGCCGTTCGGAGAGGATTTTTTCGGCGCCCGGCACGTAGCCGTTGAGCGGCGCCACCTGCAGGATGCCGACGCCTGCGGCGACCAGCAGGATAAAACCGAAGATGATGACCTGTCCCCACTTGACCGGCGCCTTGCGCGTTGCGCTTACGGTCATGCCCTTGGCCGCGGCGTGTTCCTGCTCCATGGCTTTCTGCATCGCCACCGTATCGGCGCGCAATTGCGCTTCGGTGCGCGCTTTCACGTCGGCGTCGAATTCGGCCTGCGCGCGCGCCTTGATTTCGGCTTCGACCTTGGCGTGGATGTCCTTCTCGGCGTTCTGCCGCATCTGGTGTTCCTGCATCACGCGTGCGACGGCTTCCTGCTTGGCGCGGTCTTCGGCCGCGGCGCGCGCGCGTTTTTCGGCGATCGCTTTTTGCTCGGCGTGCACGCGCGCCATCATCTCGGCCTGCGCTTTGGCTACCGCCTGTTCGTGTTGCAGGCGCGCGGAGTCGAGCATGCGCTGCGCTTCGTCGCGCATCTTGTGCGCCTCGTCGCGCGACTTTTCGGCGACCGAGGTTTCTTTGCTGGCGGCTTCGCGGATCAGTTTCTCGGCGGTGGCGCTGATCTGCATCGCCTGCTTGGCCTGGGTTTCGGCCTGTTCGCGTTTGCGCTCGGCTTCTTCGCGCGCCTTGCGCTCGGCGTCGATGCGCGCTTCGACTTCGATCTGCGCCTTGCGCTCGGCTTCCTCGCGCGCTACCGCGACCTTCGCATCGGCTTCTTCGCGCGTCTTGCGCTCTGCCGCGATGCGTGTTTCGACTTCCGCGCGGGCGCGGTTCTCGGCTTCCTCGCGCGCCTTGCCGACTACCTCGTCACGCGACTGGCGTTCCGCCGCAACCTCGGCTTCGGCTTCGGTGCGCGCCTTGCGCTCGACTGCAAACTCTTGCCGTGCCTTGGCTTCGGCGACGGCCCTTGATTCGGCTTCCACGCGCGCTTTGCGGATTTCTTCCTCGCGCGCCGCGATTTCCGTGGCGGCACGGGCTTCGGCTTCTTCGCGCGCCTTACGCTCGGCCGCGATGCGCACCTCGGCCTCCTGACGTGCTTTGCGCTCGATTTCTTCGCGCGATTGCGCTTCTTCGCGCGACTGGCGGATGTTGTCTTCGAGCACCTTGAATTCGGCGCGCATTTTCGCTTCGGCTTCTTCGCGCGCGATTTGCAGTTCGGTTTCGCGTTGCAGCTTGTCGGCCTGCTCCTGCGCACGCAGTTCAGCTTCGCTATTTGCCTTGGCTTCGGCCGCGGCGCGCGCTGCGGCTTCCGCTTTCATGCGCGTTTCGGCTGCGGCGAGAGCGCGCGCTGCTTCTTCCGCCTTGGCGAGCGCCTCCTGGCGCGCGATTTCAGCCGCACGCGTAAGTGCCGCGGCTTCGGATTTTATTTTCCCCTCGACCTGCCCGACGAGGCGTGCTTCGGCGGCATTGCGCGCGGCAATTTCGGCTTGCGAGCGCGCTTCGGCTTCCGCTTCGGCGGTGGCGGCGGCTTCCGCCATCGCTTTCGCCTCTACGATGGCGGCTTCGGCGGCCTTGGCGCGCGCTTCCGCTTCCGCCCGCGCCTTGGCTTCGACTTCGGTGCGGATTTTAGCTTCTGCTTCTGCACGCGCACGTGCTTCGGCTTCGGTCTTGGCGCGTTCTTCAGCCTGTTTCAGCGCCTCTTCCATGGCGCGCATCTTTGCTTCGAGCGCGACGCGCGCGCGTGCTTCCGCCTGCGCGCGGGCGCGGGCTTCGGCTTCCGCCTTCGCGCGGGCTTCGGCTTCGACGCGCGCGGCGGCTTCGGCGTTGGCCTTGGCCTGCGCTTCTATATTGGCTTTCGCTTCCGCAGCGGCACGCGCTTTGGCTTCGGCGTCGGCCGCCGCTTTGGCCGCCATGGCTGCGCGCATGCGCGCTTCGGCTTCGGCTTTGGCCTTGTCCCCGGTCGCGGCGTTGACTTCACCTTGCGCCTTGGCGCTGTCCTGGGCGGCTGCGCGCGACTGCTCTTCGGCTTTCAGCTTGGCAGCGGCTTCCTGGCGGGCATTGGCTTCGGCAGCGGCACGGGCGCGCGCTTCGACTTCCTGGCGCGCCTTGGCCTCGGCGGCGGCGCGGGCTGCGGTTTCCGCGCGTGCCTTGGCTTCAGCCTCGGCCCTGGAGCGCTGTTCGGCTTCGGTATTCAGCAGAGCGACTTTGGCGGGCGAAGTGAAGTCGAGATCGAGGTCGTCGTCGGCGGCTGTATTACCAGTGGCGGGTGCCTCCGCAAAAACGGTGATGTAACCTTCGGCGAGCAGTTTTTCCAGGGTGGGTGGAATTTCCGCTTCGGTGAGGCCGGCTTTTTTCGCCAGGTCCGCGACCTTGGTTTTGCCGTCGACGGTAAGAAACACCAACCCGAGCTCGCGCGGCAGACGGAGCGTCTTGTTCTTGACCTCCAATACGCCCTTGGCGGTCTTCGTGTATATCGTTTGTGGATGCATTGAAATCAGCCGTGGAGGCGTTTTATGTCACCGGGGCAACCAAGCAAAATTGCTTTTTATGCTCTGCATGATAAAACCGTTCAAGAACCGTCGATGCCTGCCGTATGGCGTTGAAAAATATTCCGTCTGCTCCCCACTTGCCGCGCGACGGGCCACCGCCAATTGGTTACCGGTTGCCAGTATAGTTTAATACGTCGCGCAGTCTTGAAGAGGACGGTTTTTTTTCGCGAAAAGGGCGGTGGGTATGCAACAGCGGCGCAGTGACTACGATGTCACCAACCGTGTAAAGACCGCCGCCGCCGCAACCGTTGCCGCAGCAGTCCGTCGCATCTACCTTGATTTGTATCGAAAAGCCGACGTCGCGACGCTCGATCGCGCATTCGTCGATTTCGCCGCGTTGTATGCCGGCGAGCATCCCGGGTATTACCCCTGCGACACCGGTTACCACGATACCCAGCGCGTGCTGGATGTCACGCTGGCGATGGCCCGGTTGCTTGCGGCTACCAGCGAGGGGGAGGCGAGCCGCTGGACGCGCGCCTCTTCTGCCTGGGTGTCATCCTGGCCGCAATTACTGCGTGGAGGCCGCCGAGCAGAGCATCAGCTATGCGCGCAAGATCGGCGCCGAGGGCGACACGCAACTGCGCCGCCAGCCGCCGCAGGTGCTGGTCCCCGCGCAGCCGCAGCCGCAGCTGCGGTTGATTTAGATGCGGCCTACAAAAACAATTTGGAACCGCCGATTAACGCCGATGAACGCAGATAAGCTCGGGGTAATTGGCGTCGATTCCGGGCCGGCTCTGGAATTATATCGGCGTACCCCTCAAGGGGGTATTAAAAAGAATTAATCGGCGGTTGCTTGTCCAAGGTGTGTTTTTGAGATGTATTCTAGTATTTCCTCAAGCCACCTTCAGCACGATCTTGCCGAGGTGTGTGCTCGACTCCATGAGCGCGTGCGCTTTGCCCGCATCGGCCAGCGCGAACG
>Ga0114966_10005196_pt1 | contig 11070 bp, 8 predicted proteins | sample M_130207_XF_Meta_FD_87029 | JGI IMG/M metagenome (GOLD analysis project Ga0114966, IMG submission 87029) | Freshwater microbial communities from Lake Montjoie, Canada to study carbon cycling - M_130207_XF_MetaG | ecosystem: Environmental > Aquatic > Freshwater > Lake | place: Lake Montjoie...
CACGCGCCCCCCGGCACCGCGGGGATTGCTTCGACCCTGCGCCGACCTTAGAGCGGCCGGGGTGACGCGCGAACCCGAGATCGTCTCGTCGGTCGAACTCTGCCTGCCCGACGGACGCACGCTGAACCCGCTCGCGATGGGCTGGTCGCGCAGGCCGCTGCACCGCGCGAACCTTCGCGGGGGCTTCGCGCGGACCAAGCGCTGGGACTACTGGGCGGTGCTCGCCGGCGACTTCGTGCTCTCCATCACCTACGCGAACGTCGACTATCTCGGGATCGTCGCCGTCTGGTGGGCCGACCTGCTCTCGGGCGCCTCGGGCGGGCACGAGGCGACGATCCCGCTCGCGCGCGGCGTGCACCTGCCCGAGGAGCCGGGGAGCGTTCCCCTGCACTTCGCGAGCAGGGGGTTCGCCGTCGCGCTCTCGGACGACGCGTCGTGTACGCGGCTTCTCGCCGAGTGGAGCGAGAAAGACGGCCGCTCGGCGCGCTGCGACCTCGTCGTTGACGATCCTCCCGGTCACGAGTCGGTGAACGTCGTGATCCCCTGGGGGGCGCACCGCTTCCAGTACACGTCGAAGCACCAGGCGCGACCGGCCCGTGGCGTGATCGAGCTCGGCACGCGGCGCATCGACGTCGGATCCGCCGGAGCCGAGGCGTGGGGCGTGCTCGACGTCGGTCGCGGCCGCTGGCCCTATCGCACCCGGTGGAACTGGGGTGGTGGCGCCGGCCGCTCGGCCTCCGGCGAGCACGTGGTCGGCATCCAGGTCGGCGGCAAGTGGACGGTCGGCACCGACTTCACCGAGAACGGCGTGATCGTCGATGGCCGGGTCTCGAAGTTCGGCGACGAACTCGAGTGGGACTATTCGTGGGACGAGCCGCTGCGCCCCTGGCGCGTGCGTGATCCTGCCGGTCGCCTCGACCTGGTTCTCGAGACACGCTTCGACCGGCACGCGCGCACCGAGGTGTTGCTTCTCGGCACCGAGGTGCACCAAGTGTTCGGCCGATGGACCGGCCGGTTGGTCACCGACGAGGGTCGCGAGATCCGGGTCGAAGGCATCCAGGGCTTCGCGGAGGAATCGCGCTCGCGGTGGTGAGCGGTCGAGGGCATGGCGGTCGCTCCCGGCCCGCCTGGCCGACTCACCGCACCGGGGTGCAGCCGACCTGCGCCTGCAGGGCAAGCAACTCCGCGAGTTGCCCGGGCCGGTCGATGCGCAGCCGTGCGAGCACGATCCCGCGCCGGCTCGGGCTCGCCACGCGCCGCGCGCCCGGCGCGACGTCCGGCTGCGGGTCCGGCGTGCCGGGAGGAAGGAGCAGCAGTGCGACGCCGCCTGCTCCCTCGGGGCCACGGTCGTTCATCGCGAAGAAGTTGTCGGTGTTGTCGGCGAAGGCGGAGAGCGAGAGGTAGGTCGGGGAGTGCGGTGCCTGCACCAGCACCGGCCCGCTCGCCAGGTCGTAGACGCAGGCGACGTACAGCAGGTCGGGACTCGGCCGCACGATCGTCCGCGATTCGGCGGTCGTGGGTGGTGCCGCGAGTGCGACGTTCCATGCGTCTCGCGCGAGGATACGGGAGGCCGCGGTGGCATGGTCGCCGTCGGGGACGCTCTGACCGGATTCGCCTTGCGCCTGAGCAATCGCCTGCCCCCGGATGCGCGACATCGCGGTCCGCATGATCACGCGGGGCAGCGCGACGAGCCCGAGGACCCACGTGAGCACCGCGATCGCCGCGATCCGCGCGAGGCTGCGTGCGAAGCCTCTCACCGACAGGTCTCCCGGACGATGCGTGGCAGGGCGACGGTCCCGGGATTCGCCCGCAGCGCGGTGGACGGTTCATAGCAGCGCAGGGCCAGGTTGAAATGGCCTGCGGCGGGTGACGGCAGCCAGTCGGCCCCGCTCCCCCGTGGCGCGACGCGGACCGAGAACGCACCGTTGGCGCCCCGGCCCACGGTGGTTCGCGACACGGAGTAGCGCTGGGCCTCGTTGGCGGGGAGGTAGCCCGCCTCGTCGTAGAGCGTGATGCTCCACCAGGCCGACTCGGGATCCCGGCCTTCCACCCGGTAGTCGCAGGCGGCATCGAGCGGGCGTCCCTCGTCGTCGTTCCCGGCGAAGAAGTAGATCGCCTCGGTGTTCGAGAGCGCGAGCAGGCCCGCCACGGCAATGCGGGCGCGGGTGACGGGACCGGCCGCGGTGCTGCCGGTCGCGAGATCGGTCTGCCAGGGGCCGTTGCGGATCACGCCGGCCGGGCTGCGCAGCGTGAGCCAGATTCCCAGCAGGCCGAGGACCACGCCTGCGACGAGGCTCGGGAACAGACGCGCCAGGCGCGCGCCGCGCGCTCGACGTCCACCGCGCTCGGTCCGGGTCGCCACGGGGAATCCTAGCGGGTCGACCGGATGAAGCGCCAGAGAGTGGCCAGGAAGATGACGACCTGCAGCACCACGCTCGCGCGGTCGACGCGAATGGCGCTGTGCCAGTCGTCGTGCAGGTGGCGCTTCTCTCGTGCGCTCTGGAAGACCACCTGGACGAGGGACAAGATGACCAGCAGGTAGACGACCGCGTAGATCTTGTCCATGAGCACGAGGTAGTTCACCTCGGGCAGGTTCGCCGAATAGCCCTGCTGCAGGAAGACCGCGCTCACCAGCGCGGAGCCGATCATCGCGACCCGCGAGGAGAGTTGCAGCGGGTGGAGCAGGAGGGCGACCCACGTCGCGAGCAGTACGATGAGCGCGGGCAGGAGCATCTTCCAGTAGAAGAAGTTCTCGGGACGGGTCGCATGGATCCGCAGGACTACGCGCGAGTAGTCCGCGCCGCCGGTCCCCACCGTCGTGTCGCCGAGATTGCTCGCGAAGTGGTGGTTCACGACCTCGGCGTCCCAGCCCGCGAGCTTCCACCCGGGCACCTCGAGGCCCGGATCGAGGCCCGAGTGTTCGCGGTCGAAGCGGTAGACCAGGCGACTCGCCGTAAAGGTGTCGTCCTCGATCGCGATCGAGACCGTGTAGCTCTCGAGCGGAAAGCGGGAGAGGTCGAAGGCCTGGAAGAAGCGCCCCTCGATGCGCAGGCTCTGGTAGTGGCGACCGTCGGGTAGCGTGATCGGCGCGGGGTAGGTCTTGCGCCGCGTCATGCCCCACGACTCGACGTTGTTGGCGAACTCGACCGTGTCGCTCGGGTCGTGGTCGATGCCCGCGCCCCAGGCGAACCAGACATAGGCGACCACGTAGGCGGTGTTGGCGCGGACGTCGAGGTCGTAGACGACGGTCGGCCACAAGCCGACCTCGACGACCTGGGGGGCGCTCGGGCGGGTGCCGGTCTCGGATGCGGGCGCATTCTTGGCGAGGGCGTCCCGCGCGACGAGCAGGTGCAGGCCGATCGCGACGAGCGCCTGCGCGATGGCGCTTCGCCGGGCGCGGACCTGGGCCCCGGGCCGGGCAATTCGCCTCGACGCGATCCCGCGTCCCGGTCGGAGCCGCGCAGGGCGGGCCCGCTGCGGTCGATACAGCTGCACGCTCAGACCGGCGCTGCGACCGACGGCAGGCCGGCCAGCGCCATCGCGAGTTCGGACTCGTCGTAGCGCTGGTCGGTCAGCTTGCCGGCGAGGAAATCGGCGTAGGCCTGCATGTCGAAATGCCCGTGGCCGCAGAGGTTGAACAGGATCGCGCGCGACACACCCTCCTCGCGACAGCGCAGTGCCTCGTCGATCGCACCGCGCACGGCGTGGTTCGCTTCGGGCGCCGGGACGATTCCCTCGGCGCGCGCGAACTGCAGGCCCGCCTCGAAGCAGCGCATCTGGTCATAGGCGACGGCGTCGATGAGCCCGATCTCCTTGGCGTGGCTGACCAGTGGCGCCATGCCGTGGTAGCGCAGCCCGCCCGCGTGGAAACCGGGCGGCGTGAAGGTCGACCCGAGCGTGTGCATCTTGGTGAGCGGCGTCAGGTGCGCCGTGTCGCCGAAGTCGTAGGCGTAGCGCCCGCGGGTGAGCGACGGGCATGCGGCGGGCTCGACCGCGGTCACCCGCACCTTGCGCCCGCCGCGCAACTGCTCCCCGAGGAACGGGAAGACCAGTCCCGCGAAGTTGGAGCCGCCGCCGGTGCAGCCGACGAGCACGTCCGGCCAGTCGTCGGCCATCTCCATCTGTGCCATCGCCTCGAGGCCGACGACGGTCTGGTGCATGAGCACGTGGTTGAGCACCGAGCCGAGCGCGTACTTGGTGTCGTCGCGCTGCGCCGCGATCTCGACCGCCTCGGAGATCGCGATGCCGAGCGACCCCGGGTGGTTCGGGTCGCGCTCGAGGATGGCGCGACCCGACGCGGTCTCCCGCGAGGGCGAGGGAATGCAGCGTGCGCCCCAGGTCTCCATGAGTGCACGCCGGTAGGGCTTCTGATCGTAGGAGACGCGCACCATGAAGACCTGCACGTCGATGCCGAAGATCGCACCGGCCCAGGCGAGCGACGACCCCCATTGTCCGGCGCCGGTCTCGGTGGTGATGCGTCGGATGCCGGCCTCGCGGTTGTAGAACGCCTGCGCGATCGCGGTGTTCGGCTTGTGGCTGCCCGCGGGCGAGACGCCCTCGTACTTGTAGTAGATGCGCGCGGGAGTCTCGAGCGCCTGCTCGAGCCGGCGTGCCCGGCGCAGCGGCGACGGGCGCCACTGACGGTAGATGTCGCGCACCGGCTCGGGGATCTCGACCTCGCGCTCGGTGGTGACCTCCTGTGCGATGAGCGCCATCGGGAAGAGTGGCGCGAGGTCGTCGGGGCCGACCGGCTTCTGCGTCCCGGGATGCAGGACCGGGGGCGGCGGGCTCGGAAGATCGGCGACCAGATTGTACCAGTGGCGCGGGATGCGCGACTCGTCGAGTGGGAAGGACAGGCGGCTGGAGTCCGGCATGGGCGCAAAGCTAGCCGTGGCGAGGGGCGGAGGCCAGAGGTGCGCGCAGCGCGCCGGCGGGACCCCGGGGTGCTGCGTCCCGCCGCCGTGGCGCAGCCTCGCGTGGTGGATGCCGGGGCCGGCGCACCCCACGCGGCCCGGCGCAGCCCGTTTCCCGGCCTGCCGGAATGCGCTAGCCGTGGCGGCGTGACACCGGAGGCCACAGCGGATCGCGATTTCGAGGCGCATTGCCGTGCGCTCGTCGTCGGCTTCGCGACGACCTGGGCGCGGCCCGGCCTCGAGGAGACGATCACGATCGAGTTGAGTACGCGCCTCACACGCGCGATCGGCCGCGCGATGCCGCGCAGTCGCCGCATCCGGCTCGCCGCGACGGTCGCCGAGGCCCCCGATACGACGATCGCCGAGATCCTCTGCCACGAGGTGGCGCACATCGTCGCCTGGGATCTCTTCGGAGCCTCGGCCCGGCCGCACGGTCGCGAGTGGGCGGCGCTCATGCGCGCGGCCGGGTTCGAGCCCCGCATCCGGCTCGACCCCGCGAGCCGCGGCCTGCGCATGCCGCCGCCCGCTCGCCCGCCTGCATCGTCGCGACGCACCTGGCTCTACGAGCACCGCTGCCCGGTCTGCCTGGCCTCCCGGACCTCGGGACGCGTCGTCCGGCGCTGGCGCTGCGCGCGCTGCGTCCGCGCCGGGCTCGACGGCGAACTCGTCGTCGAGCGGCGCGCTCGCGGCGTCGGGGCATCGTTGCGGCACTGGGTGAAGGCGTCGCTCGCAGGCCCCGGTCGCGGCTCGTCCTGAACTTCACCTCCCACGGCAGGAAGAGTGGCGGGCCGTGGATGCCGCCTCGGCGTCGGTCGCCTCGGCACGGGCGGGCGTCTCCGCCCGCGAATCCTCGCCGGCTGGCGCCGCCTGCTTCCGATCGCCATCATCGAGTGCATGACCCCGGCTCGTCGCCGCGCGCAGCGCGTGATCCTCTCGCACCCGCATCGCTACCGGCGGTACCCGGCTGCGACGATGGCGATCACGTTTGCGATCCTCGACTGCGGCGCCTGCATGCCGACCGGAGGGCCGCGGGCCTAGCCCGTCGGCGGCGTCGCGCATGCCTGAGGCCGATGGTCGCGCCTTCGTCTTCCTCCCCTGCGCCGCGGGGGTCGAGGCCTTCCTCGGCGAGGAGGCCCACCGCATCGTGGCGCAGGCGGGCGTGTCGGGCGTCGAGTGGGAGCCGGTGCGCGGCGGCGTCGGCCTGCGCGCGCCCGCCCCCGGGGCAGCGCGGCTCGTGCTGGCGCTGAACCTCGAGAGCCGGCTCGCGCAGCGCGTGCTCTGGCGGGTCGCGGTCGGCGAGTACCGTGACGAGCACGGCGTCCACGAACTCGCTCGCGGCGTTCGCTGGCACGAGTGGATCGCCCCGGACCAGAGCCTGCGCGTCGACACGACCTCGCGACGGTCGCCGCTGCGCAGCCTGCGCTTCGCGGCCCTGCGGGTGAAGGACGCGGTGTGCGACCGCATGCGCGAGCGTACCGGATCGCGTCCCGACGTCTCGCTCGACGCCCCCGACCTGCCGCTCCTGCTGCACCTCGAGGAGCAGGTGGCGGCACTCTACGTGGACACGTCGGGCGACGCCCTCTTCAAGCGCGGCTGGCGCACGCAGACCGGCGACGCGCCGCTCAAGGAGACGCTTGCCGCGGCCCTGCTCGCGGCGGCCGGTTGGACCGGGTGCGCCGGTGATCCGCTGCTGCTCGATCCCTGCTGCGGAGCGGGCACGATCGCGATCGAGGCGGCGCAGATGGCCTGCGGCATCGCACCCGGTGGGCGCCGCCGCTTCGCCTTCGAGCGGCTCGGACCCTTCCGCGGGATGGGGCGTGACTGGCGCGAGATGGGCGCGGCCGCGCGTGCTCGCGTCCATGCGCCGACCGCCGAGGTGTTCGCCTCGGACATGGCACGCCGGATGGTCGAGCAGGCACGGCACAACGCCGGGCGCGCCGGGGTCGGCGAAGCGATCGCCTTCTCGGTGGCCGCCGCGCTCGCGCGAACCGCTCCCGCCGACACGGGCGTGCTCGTCCTGAACCCGCCCTACGGCGCGCGCATGGCGCCGCGCGGCCCGCGCGGCGGGGCGACGGGACGCGCATCATCGGCCTCGCCCGAACCCTCGGCCGATGCGGGTGAACCCGGAGGCGACGCGACGACCGCCGCGTTCGTCGCCGGCCTCGCCGCGCACTGGAAGCGCGCTTACGCCGGCTGGACGGCCTGGGTGCTGAGCCCCGACCCGCGCCTGCCGACGGCGATGCGGCTCGAGGCCCGCCGCCGCGTGCCGCTCTGGAACGGCCCGATCGAGTGTCGCCTGTTCCGCTTCGACATGGTCGCCGGCTCGAACCGGCGGCGCCCCGCTCCCGCTCCGGGGGAGCCGCGAGAGACGCCAGAGGGCGGGTCCGGCTGACCGGGTCGCTCTCCCCGGCCGGCCTTCCCGGGCCCCTCCGCGGACCGTCGGCATCGCACGGCGCCTGCGCACCGGCGACGGCACGGCACCGCGTCCCGCGCGGCACTTCTGGCGAAAATCGCTTGCAACCTCGCGGGGACGCCGCGATGCTGTCGCCATGCCCAACGCCGTCGTCCAGGAAGCCCCCACCACCGCCCGCGACCCGCGCGCGATCGCACGCGGGCTGCGCCCGCTCGTCGAGTCCGAGGCGGAGCGCTCCGACCAGTCGCTCACGCTGAGCGCACCGCTCGTCGAGGCCTTCGCCGAGTCGGGCCTCTTCCACCTCATGGTGCCGCGCGAGTTCGGCGGTGCGGAGGCCGACACCGACACGATCCTCGACGTGTTCGCCGATCTCGCCTGGGCCGACGGGTCGGTGGGCTGGAGCCTGATGGCGAACGCGAGTTCCACCTCGTACGTGTCGTTTCTCGCCCCCGAGGCCGGCGCCGCGATGGTGCGCGGCAACCCGCTCGGCTGTTCCGCCGGCATGTACGCCCCGCTCGGCGGGCAGGCCCACAAGGAAGGCGGCGGTTTCCGCGTGAGCGGCAACTACAGCTTCGGCAGCGGCTGCGCGCACGCGACACACTTCGGCGGCGGCGCGTTCGAGTTCCACGACGGACAGATGGCGCCGCCCGACGAGACCGGGTTTCCGGCGATGCTCTGCTACTACGTGCCGCGCGAGAAGGTCGAGATCCGCAGCAACTGGGACACGCTCGGCCTGCGCGGCACCGGCAGCTTCGACTACTCGGTGCCCGAGCAATTCGTCGAGGAGGGCTGGACGTTTCCGCTCCTGCACGCCGAGGTCCACACCGGCGGCCCGCTCTTCCACCTCGGCCCGATCGCACTCGCCGGGCTCGGTCACGCCGGCTGGGCGATTGGCCTCGGGCTGCGCGCCCTCGACGAGATCGAGGGCGTCGTGAAGGGCGGGCGGATGCGACTCGGCCAGACGATGCTCAAGGACCAGCAGGTGTTCCAGCGCGAACTCGGCGTACAGCGCCAGGCGATGCGCGCCGCCGAATTGCTGGCCCATGACAGCTTCGGTCGCGCCGTGGACCACGTCTCGCGCGGCAACCCGCTCACCAAGGCAGTGCTCGACGACACGCGCGCGGCGACCAGTTGGGTCACCCGCGTCGCCGAGGAGGCAGTGCTCTTCGCCTATCGCAACTCGGGCAGCGGTGGTCTCCGCAACCCGAGCCGGATCCAGCAGTGCCTGCGCGACATGATGACCGGCTCGCGGCACGTCTTCGTCGACGACAAGAACTTCGAGGACGCGGCCCAGGCGCGCCTGGGCTGAGCATGGCGCGAGCCGAACGACCGCACGCGCCGGCGAAGCGCGGCGCGCGCGGTCGTGGGCGACTCAGGGGGCGAAGCTGGTGACGGTCAGCTGGAAGGGGATTCGCGCCGGCCCTGCGTAGGTGTCGACGTGGGCGTACCAGGTGCCCGCAGTCGGCGAGACGATCTCGATCGCCTCGAACATGCCGCCGTGGAGCGAGGCTCCGTCGTTCGCCCCGGGCGTCGCCGGAGCGCCACGGCGCACGTAGAGGTCGAGGTCGTAGCCGGGTCCCTCGAGGCCGTTCAGGACGAAGCGCAGCCGGGAGGTTCCCGCCGGGACGGCGAAGGAGAAGTCCGACTGAAGGGCGCTCGGGTCGATCAGCCCGATCAGGCCGTCGGCGATCGCAGCGTGATCGGCGGTCTCGCAGTCGATCAGCGCGGCGCTGGTGCTCGTGCCGGCGCAACTCCCGCCGAAACCCGAGCCGGTCGCGGCGAGCCCGGCGACGACCGCGTTGCTGCAACCGCGGTCGACCAGCGACGCGAGTTTGGACTCCGCCTTCGCGACCGACGACGAGGCCTTGGAGTCGGGGCAGGTCGCGATGCGCCCGGCGTCCTGCAGGACGGCGCACTTGGAGAGGGCCTTGAGCGACGAATTGAGCAGTCCCGAACCCGCGTCCCCGATCGCCCTCTGGCAGGACCGTGCGTTCGCATCGGCCATCGGGCCCGACGGCGTGGTGTCGGCGTACTCGCTCGCTACGGCCAGATCGACGGAAGCCCGGCCGGCGGTCGCGATGCAGGCGGCGAGGCCCGCCGTGTCGGACGCGGATGCGCACGCGCCGGTCGCGCCGATCGTCGGGACGACCGCGTCCGGGCACTTCTTCGCGAACGAACCCGAGCCGATACGGGCGGTCGCCTTGGCGACGGCATCGTTCGTCGCTGCATCGGGGCAGGGACCCGGTCGCCTGCCCGATGCCATGTCGTCGAGGCAGGCCCGGGTCGCCTTGAGCACGGCCGCCACGTAGGTCGACTGGACCTTGCCCACGGCCTGCCGGCAAGAGCGCGCTGCGGAGGTGAGTTGTGCGACGCTCGCTGTCTGGACGACCGTGCCGGAGTCGCCCACCTGGGAGATCGCACCGCACGAGGTGTTCGAGAGGTCGGCTCCGGCGACTCCCTGGATGAAGGCGCGATGGACGTAGACGTCGGCGTCGAAGGAGGAGTCGGTCGGCAGGCACTTGGAGGAGCTTCCGCCCGAGGTGATGCCGATGACCCGCGACCCGCCACCCAGGTCGGCGAACAGCGGCCCGCCGGAATCGCCATTGCAGGTGTTGGAGTCGGTTCCCGCGGGACCGAGCGGCGAGGCGAAGTTCCAGCAGACGTGGTTCGCGGAGTCGACGCCGGCGTTCGTGCAACTGGCGGTGTTCGTCAGGCCGCGGCGCAGCAGGCCGGTATCGTCGGCGCCGCCCTGCGTGAGCCCGAAGCCGACGATCTCGGCAGTCGTTCCCAGGGGGGGCCGACCCGTCGTGTTGATCCGCGCCGGCGGGACGCCGGTCGTCGTCGACCCGAGGGTGATCACCGCGACGTCGCCGCTCGTCCCGAAGTCGTAGGACGGGTGTACATCGATCGAGGCGACGCTCGCGATGCCGACGTTCTGCAGGAAGACCGCGTAGCCCGCTGGATCGGGCGTGCCGCAGGTCGCCGACGTGGACCCGTCACAGACGCAGTGCGCGGCCGTGAGGAAGGTGCGGCATCCGATGAGCGTGCCGCTGCAGGCCAGCCCGTAATTGCCCGCTCCGTCGGTCAGGAGCAGTGCTCCGGTGGTCGGGCGCGACTGGGTCGGAACGCCGTTCACGACCCGCGGGTCGCCGCCGGGAAGGTCGGCCGCAAGCGCGGCGGGGCTACCGAGCAGCAGGATCGAGAGCAGGAGAAAGCGGGCGGGCGTTGCGTGGTCTTTCAAGGAGGTCTCCATCATGCTGCCCGACCCCGTCTCGGCGGGTCGGTCGGTCGTCAGTGCGCGAAGCGGCTGACGGTGAGTTGGTAAGGGATGCGCGTCGTACCGGCATAGCGGTCGACGTGGGCCCACCAGGTGCCGCTGGAGGGTGCGGCGATCTCGACCGACTCGAAGGTCCCGCGACGGGCGGAAGCTCCGTCGAAGACCTCGTCGGAGGCCGGCGCGCCGTGGCGAACGTACAGGTCGAGGTCGTTGGCCATGCCCTCGACGCCGTTGAGCGTGAAGCGCAGGACGCTTGTTCCGGGGGCCACCTCGAAGGGGATGTCGAGGTGCATGGTCTGCGACTGGAGCAGGGAGTGGAGGTCGTCGGCGAGTGAGCGATGGCCCGAGCGCTGGCACTCGACGAGGGAGGCGAGATCGGTCGCACCTGCGCAGTCGGCGCCGAAGGCCCCGGCGCTGCGCAGGGATGCGACCGAGGCGTCGCTGCAGAAGCGCGCGATCGTGCCCGC